>JAEEGL010065156.1_pt1 | contig 15555 bp, 13 predicted proteins | sample 9134231 | NCBI WGS metagenome assembly JAEEGL01 (sample SAMN16246548, study PRJNA631951) | gut metagenome | biome: gut microbiome; feature: rumen; material: fiber-attached | host: Bos | place: Iran: Karaj | collected 2018-10
TATCAAATGAATTTATTATTTCATCTGTTTTTATTCTTTTTCCCATTCTAAAGGTTGGAACATATAAAATATTCTTTTTTTCCTTTACTGTTGGATAATCCTCTTTTATTTTATTTCTTATTTCTTCATTGTCTTTTAATATATAATCTATTCTTGGCATTCCCATTACTAACATCTGTTCATCGGTTACATTAAAAGCCTCTTTGAAAAACTCTTTTGTTTTATTACTTGCAGCCAGTACATATGTGTAGTTTTTATGCATTTTCATGACATCAGAAATCTTTCTATCTCTTCCTTCATATTTTCCTATAGCCTGATATCCAAATTTTTTAATTGCTCCTAAAGCATGCCAAACCTGAATAACAACTAATTCCTTTCTTTGTTTTAACATTGAAACAGGTATTGCATATCCATCAACAATACATACTTTTGAATTTGCAAGATTTTTTAATAAGCTTAACATATAGAAACAATATTTAATCTTATTAATTGGTCCTCTATCAATCATTTTACAAAACATTTTAATTTCAATTGTTTCATCTTGTTTTCTAATTTCTTCTTCTAAAAGTTTAAAATCCATACTTGGTTTATTAGATTGTCTACTTATAAAAATTACTTTATTTTTCGTTTTTCCAAGTTTCATAAAGAAATATAAAACATTCATAAAAAAGCTTAAAATTGGTATTAATACTACTATTAACTTTTTCTTCATAATTTCTTCCTTTTTTTGTTATAATTCGTCATCTATTATACATTTAAACTGTTTATATTTCAATAGAATATCACTATCAAAATTAGATAAATGTAATAAATTTCATTTTCTTAAGACTTCGTTTTCTTAAAAGCCTTATTACATAAGTAAAAGACGGCTATATTAAACCGTCTTTATTTTTTATTCAGTCCTTAAAGCTTCAACTGGATCTTTTTTTGCTGCTATCTTTGCAGGAATCAGTCCTGCTATTACAGTTAATATCATACTAATTACAATTAAACCAATCGCTCCCCAGAAAGGAAGTTTAGCAAGATTAGATACATTAGCAGCCATTTTTATAATTATATTTGCTGGAATCAATATTAGTAGTGTAATTCCAATTCCAACAGCACCTGCTAATACTCCAACAATAAATGTTTCAGCATTAAATACTCTTGATATGTCTTTTTTAGATGCTCCTATAGCTCTTAATATTCCAATTTCTTTAATTCTTTCTAATACTGAAATATAAGTTATAATTCCAATCATTATTGATGATACTATTAAGCTGATTGCAACAAAGCCAATTAATACATAACTAATCATATGTACAATAGATGTTACAGCATTAAGCATTATTCCAATATAGTCTGTATATGTAATCTTATCTTCTTCTCTTCCATTGTCAACCATTTTTCTATTATATGCCTCAATTTCATCGCAAATCGCATTTTTACTCTCAAAATCTTTTGGATAAATACTAATTGTAAATGGAATATCTAATTGTGCAATACCAAGTATTCTTAGGTTCTCTTCATATGTTGAAGTTGAATTTTCAGTAAGAGTTGTCATAAATTGAGCAAGCTCTTCTTGAGATAATGTAGATATATATTGTTTTTGTTCATCTGTTAAATCATCATAATCCATTTTATTATTTGAAAATTCTCTACCAGTAAATACATTTATATTTTCATTTGCTAATTGTTCTTTTGCTATATCAGTTTTGTTAATTTCATTTATAACATATTCTGTTAAATCATGCGTATACCCAACATTTCCATTAAGTGATGTTGCTGTTGCCTCATCATTTTCCTTAATAATTCCAACAACCTTTAATTCTATAGCATTATCAAGTTTATCATTTATGTATTTTGTATCACTTGATTTATCAAGCCATATATTTCCTTCTTTTTGGAAATATTCTGTATTTAATAATACTTTATATTTTAAACCTAATAATTCATCAAATGTATATGTTATCTCTTCAACTTCATCAACAGCTTTTCCGCTCATCAGATTCCTATATGCTATTAAAAATTCATTTGAATCTCTTAATCCTAAAGAGTATAATGCATAATCACTAATTGTATTATTTTTATCAACTTTTATTACAATTTCATCATACTTTTCTGGAAATCTACCAGCTAGAACTTCAAATTGAGAATTTAATAGCTCTTCATTATCTAATAATTCTTCCCAAATTTGATCACCTGAATATGACATCATCATATTACTACTAGATGTCATCATAGTATTTTTACCATAAAATGTTTCTATTATTTGAGATGGATTAACCTTTTTATATTCTCCATTGTCCTCTTCTTTGTATATATTTAGATTCAAATCATAAGAATACTTTATAGCTGAACTATTATTCTTTATATTACTATCATCACTGTCTATATATTTTTTAAATTCCTCTAAGTTATTTTCTGTTCTTTCAGCTGTTAGGCTGTTCATTAAATCCATCATAATATTTCGAGATTTAACTGTATTTTCTTCATGCTCTCCACCATCATCTTCCATTTGTCCCATCATTGTCTGCATCATTGTTGTCATATCAATAGAAGATTTTTCTATAACTAACGGATAAGATGATAATGTATCTTCTTGAACCTTTTCAATATATTTTTGAACACCATTCGATAAAGATAATATAGCTGCTATTCCTATTATACCAATACTTCCCGCAAAAGCAGTTAAGAATGTTCTTCCTTTTTTTGTTAATAAGTTGTTTAAACTTAAACTCAATGCAGTAAAAAAGCTCATATGAGTCTTCTTAATATTTTTCTGTTTTTCTTTTGATTTTTCAATTTCTTCTTTTTCTGCCTTATATGGATTTGAATCATCTGTAATTTTTCCATCTAATAGTTTCACTATTCTTGTTGAGTATTTATCAGCTAAATCCGGATTATGAGTTACCATTATAACTAATCTGTCTTTTGCTATTTTCTTTAATAGTTCCATTATTTGAACAGATGTAACTGTATCCAAAGCTCCTGTAGGTTCGTCTGCAAGAAGTATATCCGGATTACCTACTAAAGCTCTTGCAATTGCAACTCTTTGCATCTGTCCACCAGATAATTGATTTGGCTTTTTATGGATTTGTTCTTCAAGCCCCACTTCTTTTAGAGCAGTAATAGCTCTTTTTCTTCTTTCTCTTTTTCCAATACCTGCTAATGTTAAAGCAAGTTCAACATTAGCTAAAACTGATTGATGACTTATTAAATTATAGTTTTGGAATACAAAACCGATTGAATGATTTCTATACGTATCCCAATCTCTATCTCTAAATTCTTTTGTAGATGTTCCATTTATAATTAAATCACCTGTTGTATATTGATCAAGACCTCCAATAATATTTAATAAAGTTGTTTTTCCACAACCACTTGGTCCTAATATTGAAACAAATTCATTTTCTCTAAATTCTACATTAATACCTTTTAGAGCTTGAACTTTTCTATCATCATTACCATATGTTTTTGTTATATTCTTTAGTTGTAACATTATATTTCCCCCAATATTTATTTTTTCATACCTATAAATCTAAAGCATTTAAAATTATACATTTACAAAACATGCAAGTCAAGTTTTGGAATTATTCTACCATTATTTACTATTTACTCAATTCATAAATTGCTTCAGCATAAATTTTACTTGCTAAAATTAATTTATCTATTTCAACATATTCATCAACTTGGTGACACATATCCATATCTCCTGGCATAGTTGCACCATATGCTACACAATTATCAAAAGCTCTAGCATAAGTACCACCACCTATTGCTATAGGCTTTTCCTTTAATTCTGTTTTATCGTTAAATATTTTTACAAGTGTTTTTACTAATTTACTATCTTTTTTAACATATAACGGATCTTGAGTTCTTAATTCTTTAACTCTAATGTCTGGATATTCTTTTGAAAATTTTTCATATTTAGCTGTTATATCATGCATATTAACAGTTACAGGTACTCTTAAATTGATTTTGAAAATCAAACTACCATTTGAATATTCCATTATAGCTACATTTGATGTAAGAATTCCTGATTCATCTTCTATTTTTCTCCATGACATAAATTTAGGACTTTCGATTTCAAAAAATCCTGTCTCAACTAATGATTTTAAATAATTTGTATCAAATTCAAAATTAGCAATTAGAAAATCCACCAAGTTCTTAATGCTATTTTCTCCAAGTTCTGGATGAGCAGCATGAGCAGCTGTTCCGTATGACTCTATTTTAATTACCTTATCATCTATTCTTGATACTTTTATTTTTTCATTTTTTATTTTAAATAACTTTTCAATTATTTCACTATTATCTATTACTGATTTTAAAGTAATTGAACAGTACTTTGGCACAACATTTATAGCATTATTATTGCAATTTATTTCTTCAATTTCAAATCCTTTTATATGAAAATTATTTTTCACCTCAACAGATAAGATACCTTTTTCAGCATAAATTATTGGAAAATTAGCATCAGGGCTAAAACCTATGCTAGGCCATTCTTCTTTTTCTTTATAATACTCTATACATTTCCAATCTTTTTCTTCATTTAACCCTACTATTAATCTTACTCTCTTATTTACTTTTGCTTTTTCCATTACAGCTTTCATTGCATATAAAGCAGCTATTACAGGACCTTTATCATCAATAGATCCTCTGCCATACAATTTTCCATCTCTTATATCTGAAATAAATGGATCTAAAGTCCATCCATCTTCTTTATTTGCAGGGACAACGTCTAAATGTCCTATAATCCCAACAAGTTCTTCGCCTTCTCCAAATTCAACATATCCACAATATCCATCTATGTTTTTTGTTCTAAATCCCATTTTACTTGCAAGATTTAAAAACTTTTCCAATACATCTGCACATTCCTTGCCAAAAGGATATTTACTATCTCCTGTTTCATTAGATACACTTGGAAATTTTATTAAGTCAGAAACAGTATTTACAATATTTTCTCTATTTTCATCTATCATTTCATCAAACATTTTTCATCTCTCCTCGTGAAGTATTATATTCTAATTTCGAAAAAAAATCCACAATAAAAAAGAAAACACCATAAATTGTGTTTTCTTTTTTTATGAACTTTATATATTTATTAAACAACTTCCTCTTCTTGAACATCTTTTTTGATAAATTCATTGTCAGCGTTTAATATTTCTAAGCTTCCTATGGAAACTTCGTAAGCTATTTTAACTTCTACACTACCATCTTCATGTTTTTTCTCATATTGTCTTGATTGAACTCTACCTACTATTCTAACTTCTGTTCCAACTTCAATATTTTGACAGAATCTTGCATTTCTTCCCCATGCAATTGATGGTATGTAGTCACTTTTATTGTATGCTCTATTTACTGCTAATAGAATATCTGCAATTTCTCTTCCAAATGGTGTTTTTCTGTAAATAGGTTTTTTACAAATATACCCTGTTAAAACAACTTCATTTGAAGATATTGCTTTTCTATCTTCTTCACTTTCAATCTCTAATTCTTTGTCGATATCTTCTTCTGCAATTATGTCCTTTGCAAAAACAGTTAATATCAATCTGTTTCTTTCATTTTCATAGCTGTTATAAGATCTAAATTGACCTTTAATTAATATTGTTTTTCCTACAGCTATTAAGTCATCATTAATTATTCTTTCTGATACAGTTATTGGAATTATGTCTGAGTTATCACTTAAACGTGGTATCTCCATATCAAATATGTAAAAACTTTCTCCATAGATTTCATGACTAAATCTCTTTTCGCTTGTAACCTTTCCCATTAAGATTAAATGGTTATTGTCTGAATAATTAGTATTCAATTTAATTCCTCCCTATAAATATTAAATTTATCTATTGTATCCTATTCATAATGTTATCTTTTTTAATTGTACTACCGTACTTATTATATTATACTACTTTTTTTTTCCTTTGTCTACATAATTAGTTAAATTTGTTAACTTTTTCTTGCTTTATAGTAAATTCCTGTCATAAAACAGTTCTACCGCAAGTACCCCTAAGCCTTTAGTACTATTGATTTTCTTGTTTTTTATGCTTGTTTCAATATTTTTGTCCTGTTGTTCTATACATTTTCCATTTTTTGTGATTATGTTCCTTTGTATACATATAATATTGTTGTCATCCTCTATACTAGATAAGCTAATATTGGCGTTTACATTAAATCCGTAAGTAATAATCGTTTTTTTATAATTATTTAATAATTTTAAATTATCAGATATATCAGAATTTACAATAACAGTTTTACTATTATTTATAATGCCCTTTAATACCTCTTTATCTTCACTATCAATAACAAAATCATCCAATAAAACAGTATCAAATTTTATATTTTTTAGATTATCTATACTTTCCTTGTTTATGCTTAATACCTTAATACTATCATCATTCAATTCTCTTTTGATAACTTTTGTAATATATTCAGCATCTTTATTACAAGAGGCAACTCCTAAAAAAGTCATACGACATAAACTCCCTATTATTTAATTTTTTTATTATTTAACTATTTTTTACAATTATATTATTAATAGAAATTAAATAATTTATACGTGACATAATCAGACTTTCTCTTTTTATTACTCTTGCTCACTTAATAATTCTGAAACTGGTACTATTTTATATCCTTTCTCCTTCGTTTTATTAATTATCATTTCTAATGAATTTGCAGTATTTTCTGTTCCATTATGCAACAATATAATACTTCCATTTGTTATTTTATTATCAATTCTTTCCCATATTTGTTCACTATCTAATCCTTCATAATCAAGAGAATCTATCGACCATTTTATTGGAGTATAATTCATATTCTTTGCTGCTTTAATAATATTATCACTATACTCTCCATATGGTGTGCTATATAGTTTTGCTTCATTACCCGTTAAAGCTTTTATAAGCTTGCTGCATTTTAATATATCATTTTCAATATCTTTTACTTTGTAATTATTTAGACGCTTATGTTCAAAAGAATGATTTCCAATCTCATGTCCCATTGCTGATATTTTCTTTACATCTTCAGGATTCTTTTCCGCCCATTCACCTAAAACAAAAAAAGTTACCTTAACATTATATTTATCTAATACTTCTAAAATCTTATCAATATCATTTGCATCGTTTTCACAATTAATTGTTAATGATACAATCTTTTCTTTTGTATTTACCTTACATATTGGTTCATCCTTTATAATATCAGTTGATACTTGAGCAGATTTAACGTTCTCTTCATTTCCATTATTTGATTCATTATTTATACTATTTATTAAATTACTCTTTGATTGGATTTTAGATACAGTAAAAAACAATACAAGTACAGAACTGAACACAACTATATATGATATAATCTTCGATTTATTAATAACTATAAACATAAATAAAAACCCCCTAAAATAAGTTATGCTCATTTTAGAGGATTTATGTTTAAATTTATTATTTTTTCACAACACTTTTAATATCTTGAAGTTCAAACCTATATTCTTGTTTCACATCAGGATATTTCACTTTATCAACTTTAGACATAAACATTTCATATGGTCTTATATAAAGTCCTGTATCTCCATACAAAGCTCTATATACAACGTATTTTTCTCTTGTTTCACTATGTGTTGCGACATCTTCTACAAGATATAAATTTCCTTTGAAATGTTTATATATTCCATGTATTTTAAGTTCCATTATATAAAGCTTCCTTTCAATATATTAGTAAATATATTATTTATTAATAATTTTCAGCTTTTACTTCAAAGAAAGATTTTGGATGGTTACATACTGGGCAAACTTCTGGAGCTTTTTTACCAATAACAATATGTCCACAATTTCTACATTTCCATATTGCATCTCCATCTTTGCTAAATACTAAATCACCATTTATATTTTCTAATAGTTTTTTATATCTGTCTTCATGTTCTTTTTCATTTTGACCAACTGCTTCAAATAAATAAGCTATTCTATCAAAACCTTCTTCTTTTGCTTCTTTTGCAAATCTGTCATACATATCTGTCCATTCATAGTTTTCTCCATCTGCTGCTGCTTGTAAATTATCTGTTGTTGTTGGTATATCTCCATCATGCAATAATTTGAACCATATTTTTGCATGTTCTTTTTCGTTTTCCGCTGTTTCTAAAAATATAGCTGCTATTTGTTCATATCCTTCCTTTTTAGCTTTACTTGCATAGTAAGTATATTTATTTCTTGCTTGAGACTCTCCTGCAAAAGCTTCCATAAGATTTTTTTCTGTTTTAGATCCTTTTAATTCTGGCATAACTATTACCTCCTAAATTTTTTCTATATTAACTTCTAATATAATTGTATTCATATTATCATTTTTTTATTCTATTTTCAATACACTTTTTAATTTTAGTTAAAACTAATAAACCAAAAATTTTAAATAAAAAAACACACCCCTCGATCGTCAACGACGTTCGAGGGGTGGTTCCGTCATGGGATTACTCCGCTTTTAGATATATGCGTACGGAGCGTAGAAGCTGATCAATGCGGCAAGATCCTTCTTCAGGGTTGCCACCTGACCCTCTCTGGGATTCAGACGCGCGTAGTATGCGATATCATAAACCTCAGGCGTACTGTAGAGGTTCTGATACACCAGGCTGAACGACTTGCCTTCTTCCGTAACTTCCTGTACGATGAGCGGGATTGCCGTGGAGATGCACTGCCGGATTGTATTTGCTTCCAAGTGAGTGATGCAATCACTCATCTGGCACAAATAACCGACACTTGTATAGCGAGTCTTGCGCTGGCAATCGAGCATTGCCTTGATATCCTTTTTCTTCTTCAAATCATACTGTTTGGCTGCTCCTTCGCTGAGCAGAATCAGCGTACGACGCTGCACGCCAACAATACGGTTGAAGAGGACATCCAGGGACCACGGGTAATTTGCCGGGAGCCAGAAAATGTCAATGTCTGCAGTAGGAATTCCACCCAGTGTTTTTGCATCAGCAACTTTTTTCAGAACGTTTGCCAGGATGTCGTCCCGGTTCCTGCCCTGAACTTCGACCATAGCAACGGAGAAGCCATCTCCGTCCTTGGTCTGCAAGTTTGTGGCGCAAATCTGCTCGATGACCTTGAACGAGACTTCCGCCGCGGGCTGCACGCCCAGCGACTCTCCGCCTTCGATACCGTCACACGTGAGCGGAATCGGAAGGCAGAAATGGATTCCGCGAGCCTCGAACGCCTCAGCGACCTCTGCCACCTGACGGCTGCTGCCGTCTCCACCGGCGACAAAGATCCAGCGAATACCCATCTTCTCGCAGGTTTCCAGTGCGATTTTCTGGGTTTCGGGGTCCGCAAGGTTGACGCAGCGGTGCGTCCCATAGAAACCGCCTGCTGCGTGCTCGGCCTGGTCCTGCAGAAGGGCGCTCCACTCCTTGATGTTCTCGTCCGGCTTAACGAGGCACTCGAAGGAGTAGAAGCCCATCAGGACTCCATCAAAGATTTTCTTCTCCGTCAATTCCACAGCCAGCCGGCTGAGATACCGGTTGCTGTTGGCGCAGAGACCGCCCCCATGGAACAGGAGGGCTTTGCCAAAGGTCGCGTTCTTCATGATGATCCTCCCTTTCGGTTGATTGGTTTTTATACTTTTGCCCACTTGGGTTCAGTATGCGTAAGATTATATCACACTTAACATAAATAGTCAATTTAAATGTTGATACTTTTTATATTTTTTATGTTATTTTTTTTATCATTATTATAAAATTCTATTTTCTGGTAATACTACTAAAAATATATGTTTTAGTATATATTTAATCGTATAACGAATGGAGGTTTAAAAATGAGAGCAATAAATTTTTTAGCACTTACACTTGTTATCATAGGTGCTCTTAATTGGTTACTTGTTGGATTATTCTCTTTCAATCTTGTTGATACTATCTTTGGTATTGGCACATTTCTAACCAAATTAGTTTATATTCTTGTTGGTATTTCTGGAATATGGGCAATTCTGTTTTATTCAAAAGTTCAGGAAGACTAAGAAAAGACTCCACTTTTAATAATAGTGGAGTCCTTTTTTATTTTTTTAATATTTCCTTTTTATTCTTTTATTTTCTTCATTTCTTTCCTATTAACTTTATTTTTTATTATGTATAGCAACTTGAGTATATGGTATTGCAACATTTGCTTTATCAAGTTCTATCTTAATAATTCTTCTTGCTCTTAGACGAGCTAGATATTTATGTTCTGGTTTTGCATATATTCTTATTTTATAAAATATTGCTGATTCACCAAAATCTTTTATTCCTTTATAAACAACATCATCAACATTTTCAATCTCTTTAATTCTAGCCATCATTTTGTTTATTAGCTTTTCCATTTTATCTATTGGTTCTTCATAAGGAAGTGGTAAATCTATATCAATTTCATTTGATACGTTTAATGCTTTTTCAATATTTCTATTTGCTATAACAAAAACATTTCCATTATTTACATCCTTAAGTTTTGTTGTCTTAAGCCCAAGCTCTGTAACCTTACCTACAACATCTCCTATTTCTAAGACATCTCCAACAGAAAAATAATCATCTATAATTATATTAAATCCCATAATTATATCTTTTAATGCATCTTGCAAAGCAAGACCTGCAATAACAGATGCAACACCAAGACCGGCAATTATTGAAGTTACGTTTACTCCATTTACTTGAAGTACAGCAATACATACAATTATTAGTATTACATATTTGAAAATGCTGTTAAATAATTTTACATATGTTCTTTTTCTTCTATTTGCATTGATTCTATCTTTATTTTTTGTAGCTATTCTATTCATCATATGTTTTACAATCATGTAAGCTAATACACCAGCTAGAACTATCCCTACTGAGATACATAAATTTTTATTTACTATAAAAAAATCTTTCATTTCTTCCCCCTATATTTTGAAGTGGTTAATTCCATTATATAATCATCTAAACCTGGAATATCATTTTTCTTTGCAAGCTCTATTTCTTTTTCTATATCATAAGGAACTCTTACAAATTGTACTGAAAAAGAACTTCTATCCTTACTATTGTAATTACCTTCTATTATAGCATAAAACGCTTGTAGTGTTTCATCTAAATTACCAACATTTTCATCATAATTACAAAACTCTATAGAATTTCCTACACTACCTACATTGATAATAGTTTTATTAAACATTTTTTGCATGTATTGTATATGCATATCTCCATATAAAACTATATCTGGAACTACTCCATTTTCATCTTCAAATAATTTCATTTTTTCTTCCGCAGGAGCAAAATCTGATACTCTAAAACGAGTATTATTTTTTGAAGCATGAAACATTCTAACCAAACTTCCACTCATGTAAAAATCATAATACATTGGTAAGTTTCTCAAAAATTCAATTCTTTCTTCACCTAATTTTTTATTATGCCAATTTTTATGATAACTCTCTCCTGGTTCACAAACTGCTTGATCAGTATTACCTGTGACTATTATTTCGCATTCTTTTCTCGCTAAATCTACTACTTCACATGGAGATGCTCCTTTTAAAGCTAAATCACCAGCGCAAAAAATTCTCTTAATTCCTCTTTTATGAATATCATTCAAAACAGCTTCAAAAGCTACAATATTACAATGAATATCTGAAATAATTGCTATTCGTTCCATCTTTCACCTCAAACTTTCCATTACACTTTCCACATCTATATTTTCTTGTAAAGTTTCTTTGTAATCTTTGTCTATAAAATGTTTGTCCACATCCCTGACATATAATTTGATATTTATACTCTGGTCTTTCTTCTTCATAATCTACATTACTTTTTTCATAATCTTGTTTTTTATTTCCAACTCTTGAAATATTATAATCTAAGTTTGTATTTATATAATTTGCATATTTTTTAAATACCTCTCCATGATTATTACATTCTGGTAAACAATGAATTATTTCATGCATAATTGTATTTTTTATTATGCTATCATCAAGGTCCATTACCCATTTACTGATTTCAATATGATGTACTTTAAATCTATCATATACTTTATATTTTCTAAAACCTCTTTTTACATAATGAAAGCAATGTCTATCTGGTTCTTCTTGTTTACAGCATCCATATCTCTTTGATTTTCGTTTTGCAAAATCAATATCTATCTTACCTACTACGCTTTCATTTTCTATATCAATATTTATTGATTTAAGTTCACTAATGCATTCATTATATAAAGTTCTTAATTTTTCTTCCATTATTTTTTCTTGTTCCCTTTAATCATTTATTTTTCATTATTATAATTTATTTTAAGGTTTTATTCAATAAAATTTATTTACTTTTTTGACAGTATACATAAAAAATGCTATAATAGTATTTAAGTTTCCGTAGATATGGAAAACTGCAATCAATTGACGTATAATCCCACAATTGATTGTTCCGCAAAGGATTAAGAAAGGAAGCCAATTATGAAGAAGCTGGGTGAAAGTCTTAAAAAAATGGGACTCTTTTTTCTTTACCTTCTGGTGGGCTTCATTATCCTGATGCTTTTCGACTGGATTTGGTACTCATTATTCCAAACCAGTCCTGTTGATAAGCTCCAGGAACTTCGATACAGCTTAACCATGGCTGTTGAGAAGATTCAGAGTTGGTACATGAAATGATGAACCGGCTCACGAAATAACCCCGCTGTTTGAAACACAGCGGGGGTACTTTTTATTTATTAATTATTTAATAATGTATTTTTTATTAATCAAAGTTTTGATTTTTCTTTTAATTCTTTTTATCTTCTTTTTCCTTTATACTATCCATCATACTAATAAACTGAACATTATTATACTTATCTTTATCATTATAGGTAAATTCATAATCTTTTGCCAAATCTTCTATTTTCTTAATTCTAGTTAATAATCCTTTTCCCTTAGTATTAGCAAAATTAACAATTGCTCCAATTCCCTGTGAATTGAATTGTTCTATTCCATTAGCCAATTCTGTACTACCATCAACTAATTGTTTACTTCCATTTGATAATGCAATTGTTCCATTTTTCAAACCTTCTGTTCCTTCTTTTAAAGTATTTACTCCATTCATTAAGCTTGCTGTTCCATTTTCAAGATTTTCAGCCCCACTGCTTATCTTGTTTGATGCTTCTGCTAATTGATTACTTGCATTTGCTAAATTTGATGTTCCATTGTCCAATGTACCAATACCATTTTTAACTTTAGTAGATCCTTCTGCTAATTTTGATGTTCCTTCTGATAATCCAACAGTACCTTCATGTAATACTTTTGCTCCATCAACTAATCCTTCAGTTTTTTCTGCTAGAGTTGAAGTTCCTAATGACAATTCTGATAAACCACTATCTAATTGTTCTGTTCCATCTTTTAATTCTTTTAATCCACCATTTAGACTGTTTAATCCAGTTTTTAATGTTGCTGATTCATCTGAAATTGAATTAAACTCTTCTCCATTTTGAGATAAATAATTTAAAACCTCATAATCTTTTGATACAATTTCTTGAAGTTTTGCTTTTAATTCTTCATCTTCAGTACTATCAATTAAAGTATTTAATGTTGCTATAGATTGTTGTAAATCTGCTGCCATTTTTTGCTCATTTCCTGCAATATTCATTATTTTAGTTTGTGTAGTACTATTTTCTACTCCATTAATTACTTCATTTAGTCCTCCTTGTAGTTGTCCTAGACCAACATTTACTTTTGTTGCTCCCTTTGAAAGTAATTCTAAGTTTTCAGAAATTGTATTTAAATTACTTGATACAGCTTCTGTACCAGAAGCTAATGTACTTGCTCCATCTTCTAATTTTGCACTGTTAACATTTAAACTACTAATTCCACTATCTAACTGACTATATTGTGAATTTAAGTTACTTACACCTGCTGATACTTGACCTACTGCATTATTAAATTCTTTCTCATTTTCAGAATATTTATCTATTCCATTTTTTAAAGTTGTTGCTCCAGCATTTAATTGTTTTGCCCCACTATTTAAGTTTTCAACACCATCATTTACTTTTGTACTTCCATCCTTTACAGCTGTTATTCCATCATCTAATTGTTTAATTCCATCATTTAAGCTCTTAGCACCTGTTTCTATTTTATTACTTGCTGATTGTAATTCGTTTATTTTATTGAATACTAAATTAAAATCTGATGTATTTATGTTTAATTCACTGAATAATTTTGGACTAGCATAAGTCAATATATTTCCCATTTCAAATTTATCTGTATCTAATGATATTTCAATTTTATCACTTATAGTTAATTCATTATTATCTATATTTAGACTTTCCATTAGTCCAGGAACTGCATAGCCAATTACAATTGAACTTTTTCCATTATTAACTATTTTACCTTGAGAAATTTCTATATTTTTATTATCCTCATTATTTAATACAACTCCTGAAACAACAAGGAATGGAGTATACATTTTTTCTGCTTGACCAGCAATATTTACCATTTTCTCTTCTTTATTTTTAAATCTTAATATAATTGTAACTCTTCCTTTTTTACCTGCAATATCATCTGCTGAAATATCTTTTCCATCTAATTTATAACTTACTTCATATTCTATTGGAGTATCTACTTCTGTTTCCTCTGTTTTTGTTTTGTTGTTCTCTAAAGTACTAATTATTGTTTCATATTTTTTACCTCTATTATCAGTTTTTGAATATACCGCCTCCTCTTTTGAATAAGCAATGATTGGTGATGTAAAACTAATAATCATTGCAAAAGCAATACTTGTTGCAATTGTTTTCTTTACGAAACTTTCTAACATTTTAATTAAACCTCCTATTTTTTAATCTATTTTACACGTTTTAATCCTAATGTTGTTTTCATCACGAGTTTATCAAATATTCTTAAGAACGCTGGTAAAACAAACATTACAGATATCATACTAATTATTGCTCCTCTTCCTAATAAAACGCATATTGAACTTATAATTTCAATTTTAGATATAATTCCTACACCTATCGTTGCTGCAAAGAAACATAAACCACTTGTAATGATAGAACTTATAGATGTACCTAATGCATAATCAATTGCTTCATTTTTCGTAGTATTATCTTTTCTCTTACTAATATATTTACTTGTAATCAGAATTGCATAATCAATAGTTGCACCTAATTGAATTGTTCCTATAACAATTGAAGCAATAAATGGAAGAATTGTTCCTCTATAATATGGAATTCCCATATTTATAAATATTGCAAATTCTATAACACTCATTAATATGAATGGTAATGATATAGATTTTAAAATAACTAACATTATTATAAATATAACAACTAATGAAATTGTATTAACACTATTAAAATCATGATCAGCAATCTCTACTAAATCATTCATTAAAGGTCCTTCCCCTGCAAGTATTGCATTATTATCATATTTTTTTATTATTTTATTTATCTCTTTAATTTGATTGTTTAGTTCGTCTGTTGCCATTTCATAATTTGAACTTACTAAAATCAAACTATATTTATCTGTTTGAATTATATTTAATATCTTTTCTGGAATCATCATTTCTGGAATTCCTAAGTCTTCAATCTTTGAAATTCCAAGTGTCCATTTTATTCCATCTAATTCTTCAATTTCTTTCATCATATTATTTGAATCTTCTTGTGA
>JAEEGL010398176.1_pt1 | contig 15555 bp, 5 predicted proteins | sample 9134231 | NCBI WGS metagenome assembly JAEEGL01 (sample SAMN16246548, study PRJNA631951) | gut metagenome | biome: gut microbiome; feature: rumen; material: fiber-attached | host: Bos | place: Iran: Karaj | collected 2018-10
CTTAAATCAATAAAATTATTTTTAATATTTGGAATTTGATTAATATCATAAATAAAATTAACTTTATTTTCAAATTTTTCAAAAAATGGATCTTTTCCAAATTGTAATTGATTTAATTTATTATCTTTTGCTCCTAAAAAATTTTTTATTAATCTTTTTAATTTAGTTTCTTTTAAATCTTCATCAAAAAAAAAATCATTAGCTTCTTCTATTTCTTCTTTAGTTCTTTTATCATTTACAGCATTTTTAATTCTATTCATATCTTTTTTATATTCTTTAATTTCTTGAGAAATTAAAAAATTGGTTTTTAATTCATGTATTTTTTGACTATGATTTTTATTAAAAATTTCACTTAAATTTTTAATTCTAATTAATGTTTTAGGTGTATAAAATTTTAAATTAATATAACCTAAATTATCATAAATTTGTTTCATTTCAGGTAAAACTATGTCTCTAATTTCTTCTAAATTTGTTTTTTTTATTATGCTATTTATTCTAGCAAAATTAGTATTAGATTCATTATTATAATCCATAGCAATTTCTGATGATGAAGTTTTACTATAAATTTCATCTTCATTATTTTCGAGATCATCATTTGTATTTCTAAAAGAAATTTTGGTTTTATTTTTATAACTTTTATGAATTAAATCAATGTCATTTAATAAATCTGTTTTATTTCTGGTTTTTATTGGTTTTTCAATGTCTTGAAATTTAATTACTAAATTTTTTTTATTTTCATTTTTTTTTGAAATATAATTTGTAACATCAGAAAACATTGATTTATGATATGATGTTGAAATTATGTTTGGAAGACGAGTTGTTTGAGATTCAATTGTATAATAATTATTTGAATTATTTGATTTATCTACTGTTTTAAATAGTTTTTGGTAGTAATCATAATTTTTATTTTTATTTGTTAAATATGAATAATTCATTTTAGGATCTAATAAAAATATATTTCTTTTTAATTTATTATCAAATTTTTTAATATGAAAAGTTGTTTTTTTACTATTTAAATATGAACTATAATTATTTAATAATTCTGTTTTATGAGGTTTAATATTCATAGTATTATTTGTTAAAAAAAATTTTGTAATTTTATGTTTATTAATCATTTTTAAGTTATTATTATAAAATATAAATTATATAAAAATAAACTTATCTTTTAAAATTTAAATAAAATGGAAGAAAATGAAAATACAACACAAAATAATTCACAAAATTATTTAACTTATGGTTCTATTGTTTCTTTAATGTTAGATCATAATTCTTCAAATTCATCAATAACATTATCTTTTGATCCAAATAAAAATAAATATAAAAATAATAATAATAAAATAAAAAACAATCCTGAAGAAAATAATAAAAAAAAAATATTTTCAAATAAAAAATTAGAAATGCTCAAAGGAAAAGATTTTTTATTTACTCAAGGAATATTTAATGATAATTGTTTTTTTTATAATTTTAAATCTGAATCTGATGTTTTATTCAATTATTTAAATACTTTATTTTTAATAATTCCACCTTGTGAATATGAATCACTTCAAAAAATAAAAGATTCAATTAAAACAATAAGAGATAACATTTTTTCTGGTTCTTATAATGATAAATCTATTTATCAAAAAAGTACTGATATTTATATTAAATTTAAACAAGAAATTTTAACAAACCATGAACAAAGTATAAATATTTTAGAAAAAAAAAACATGTGTTAATTTTGGTGATTCTGTCCAATTTTTACATTTAGCAAGTGGAAAATTTTTAAATTTTAAGAAAAATTCAGATGATTTAAAGATATATATAAAATTATCACCTAAAATGAGTTCTAATACAATATTTCGTATTTTAAATGGATTTAATTATCAAAGTGAAAATAGTACAAAAATATTTTTTAATTTAGGAATAAAAATTGCTTGTGGTGATAAAAATACAAATCGAGAAAAATATTTAGCAAATGGAAATGTTAATCGTAATGGAGTTTTAATTCGTCCAAAAAATTTTTTGAGCAGTATAAATTTCATAAAAAAGAAAAATTTTGGAAAAAATACATTAAAAATATTAAAAACAAAGACTAATGCTTTAGTTAATAAAAAAAGTCTTAATATTGATAATTCAAATATTGATTTTCTAAGCCCAAGAAGAAGTTTTAGAAATAGTTTATTAAATATGAATGGAAATAATAAATATTCATCATTTGGAATGAAAATTCCTTTAGATAGCAATCAAGTTGTTTGTGATGATAAATCTTTTAATCAATGGCAATTTATAAAATTTTCTAATGATTATTTATATGATGAAAATTTTATAAATTCTTTAGATTTTTTTTGGATTGAAAATTGTGAAAAAGAAGTTTATTTATCAAGTACTGAAATTTCAGAAAATCAAGAAAATAATTTTAATAAAAGAATAAATGTAGAAAATGATTGGAGTAATTTAGGAAAAGATTTAAAAATGAAAAAATCAAATGTTATTAGAAGTTCTTTTTTAATTAACACAGAAATTTCTAATGAAGCTCAAAGAGAAAATTTATTAATGGATAAACAACCTGATAAAGAAGAAAAATTACCAGATATTGAAAAAGGAAGTATGAAAGAAAAGATAAAAAATAAATATGAAAAACTAAATAGTAATAATAATGATATTGATTATCTTAAAATTCCTCTTAATTATTTTTATGATGAACAAAAATCTTCTCGACGTTTTTATAAATTAGGATTATCTATTCCAATAAATGATAATAAAGATCCTTTAGGAATATTTAAATTTGAAATAGTAAATAATAATTCAAATGATATTTATGAAGATACTTTAATTATGGAACCTGGTTTAATAAAAAAAAATTCAGTTTTTCGTATAAAAAATATTCTTTCAAATAAATATTTATGTGTTGAAAATAATTTAGTTTTGTCAGCTACAGTTTCTCAAAGTTTTAAATTAATAAATTATAGTGAAATTGAAGCTGATGAAGAGAAAAAAAATGATTCATTATTCATGATAGAAACAGCTTATGAACAAAAGAAAAAAGATGATGATGATGATGATAATGATGAAGTTAATATAAATAAAATTTATTCAAATTTAAATAATAACTCAAGTAATAATGAAAATATGTATATAAAAAAAAATGATACTGTGAGAATTAAATCTAAAAATTATCTTTCTTCATATTTAGCTGTGAGACAAGTGAGAGAAGAAAAAGAAAATAAAGTTACATTATTATTAACTAAAAATTTAAGTGATTTAACAATATTTAAACTAAGTTTTTTAAATGAATATGATAAATATGAATTATATTTTTTAGAAAAATTAAATTTGTGTTATGAAAGATTAATAGATTATTTTAAATTAGAAAATAAAGAAAGTATTGATATTAAAAATTATGAAAATATAACACATATTTTAATTATATTAAAAACAATGATTGAAGATTATAAAATGAAAAAAGAAAATATTAATGTTGAAGAAAATAAATCTTTAGATTTATTAAGAAATCTAAATCAATTTGATATTATTTATAAATTAATGGAATTGTTTTTAAATATGTGGTTTAAAAATTATAAAAAATTAAAATCAGAAGAAATGAATCAAATTTTAATAGATTTATTTGAAAATGACGAATATAGTGAATATTTAAATTATAAAAAAATTGTAACAAACAAAATATTAAAAATAATTAAAATGATATATGATTTAGATTCTGAACTAATTGTTTCAATTCAAATTAATCTTCATTATTTTTTTTTATTTATAGGATATATTGATAAAGTAACAAAATTTTTAATTCATATATTAAAAAATAATCATAGTTTATTATTAAAATTATTAAGTTTAGATGAAATAGGTAAAAATAGTAAATTATATGAAGAAATGAAAACAAGTTTAAATAGAATTATAAAATATTATAATGATTTTAGTTTGGGTGATATAAAAAATAATTTTAAAAGCTATTCTTTATTTTTTGAATTACTAAATGTTATGTTAATGTGTGATGATGAACCTTTTCATCAATTTTATGATGCATTTTTTATAAACTTTAATTTAATTAAAGATAATAAACCAAATATTGAAGATAATTGTACGTTAATAAATTTTTATATTAAAAATGAGCATATCTATTTAAAAAAGAAAAGATTTTTTAATTATCATGAAAATATAAATTTAGTTGGAAATGAAATTGAGAATAATATCATAAATAATAGCCAAGATAGTAAAGATAAAGAAGAAAATAATGATTCAGAAATTGTTAGTGATGATGGTTCAAGTAAAATATTAGATGATTATAATAAAAAATATATTGATTGTGAATTAACATTAGTTGATTATAAAAGTGTTGATTGCGAAGAATATAATTTTGCAGAAATTAAAAATGAAAAAGAAATAATAATTAAAATTATAAGTTTTAATATTTTATTATATAGTAATCTTTCTTTACATAATGTTGAATTTAAAGAATATTTAACAGAAATATTTAATATGAAAATAGTTAATAGTTATTTTAATGAAAATCCCTCAAATATAAATAATAATAATATAAACAATGGTGAAGAAAATAATATAAATAAAATGTATATACTAAATACTGAAATTAAATGTTCTTTAATAAGAATGATTAATTTTTTGTATCTTAAAATAAATAATCCTCTTGTAGGAAATATGGGTCTTTGTAGAAATATAAATAAATATAATAAAATAATAGAAAATAATGATAATACAATTGATAATAAAGACAAAAATTTATATTTAATAAATAATCAATTTAGTAAAGATAAATCTCAAGAAATTGAACAAATAATAAATAATATAGAACAAATTTTACAAGATCAAATTAGTTCACATTTAATAAGTGATTCTTCATTTTTATTACATGTTTTTGAATCTTGTCAATATATAATGAGACATATTTATAATTGGGAAAACACTGAAAAAAAACAAAATAAAAGTTTTAATTTTATTTCATTGGTTTTAATTATTTTAGAAAGTTACATTGGAGAAGATCAAAATCCAAATGAAAATAATGTATCATTAGGAATGGATAAATCAAAAAATGCCTTAATTAATTTAATAAACGGAGATAAATTAGTTTTGTCAAGAAACGTTTATATAATTTCAAATCAATATATTAAAATGTATGAAAATTTTAGAAAAGATTTTGAAGATGTTTTAACAAATACAAATTTAAAAGAAAAGAAAAAAAGATATTTAAATAAATTATTTACTGACACTGGAATTTATAATTCAATGTCAAATATGGCAACATTAAAAACAGGAAAAACATTAAAAGAAAAGCCCACTGAAACTTTTGGAGTTTTACATAGTTTAACTAAAAGAAATACAGTAAATAAAACAAATGCATTTTTGAATCAAAATAAAGTAAATAAAAATAAATTTTCATTTAATGAAGATAATGATATGCATAAAAAAGAAATAGTCATTAGAATTAGTAATATTTTTTTAGAATTTTTAAAATATATTGAAAATGAATATATTAATAGAATTGAAAATAATTTAATAGAATTAAAAAAGAAATTCGATGAAGGAAAAATTTTATTAGAAGTAAAAAATGAAGAATTAAATGAACAAAATGATGACGATGAAAATAATGAAAATGAAGAAAATTATCAAGATTCAGAAGAAAGAAAAACAACAATATTAATGAATGATATAATAAAATTAAGTGAATTAAATCAAATTAATTATAAAAGATTTTATGAAAAAAATAAAAAGAAAAAATTTTTTGAAGTTGATAAAGAAGATGCATTATTTCAAGGAAATAGTCTTGATCTTCTTAAAAAATTTTCAGAAGTTTTTTATAAAAAAAAATTTCAAAAAAATAAAATAAATAGAGATGATGCTTATATATCAATTATATTTTTACGATGTATTCATAAATTAGATATTATGGATTTAAAAATAAGATGTTTTGAAATATTATATAGATTAAATAGTCAAAATTTTATATTTTTTGAAAATTTAAGTAATTTAGTAATATTTGATTCTCATAATGATTTAAAAAAATTTGAAAATATTAAATCATATTTTTTGAATTTATTTGTTATTATTAAAAACATTTTTAGTACTTCAATTTTAGATACTACTATTAAAGGTGAATTGGAAAATTTTAGTATTGAATTAGCTAAATTAAATGATAATTTATATGATAAAAAAAAATGGATTTTAGAAATGGATGTTTTAAAAAATTATTCAAATATAAAATTAGAAGTTCAAAATAATTTAGAAGAAAGTGATTTTTTAAATAAAAGTGATAATGATAATAATGATTCAAGTAATAAAAAAATAAGTAGTAATTCTTTGATTTTAAAAAATGCTAAAAATAACAACGATCAAAACCAAGAAAAAGAAAAAGAAGATAAAAATAAATCAAATTATTTTTTAAATAATAATTCATTGGAAAGAATTCAATTAATTCAACAAGTTTTATTTAATTTGGGATTTGAAAATATTTTAACAAAATTCATGCAAAAATCTAATGATATTATAAATAAATTTACGGAAACAAAACCAATCGATTCAAATTATATTCATTTCAATGATTGTATAAAAAATATTTTAAAATGTTTAGAAGAAATTTACAATTTATTAAGTTTTTTCATTAGAAATAATAAAAAACATCAAAAAATTATTGAAGAACAAATTGAAGTTATTTTATTTCCAATAAAATTAACTAATAAAATAACAAAAAATGTAATGATTTCATTAAGTATTTTTTTGATAGAATTTTTAAGAGATTTTAATTTAAATGAATTAAATAATGTTGAAAATTTTATAAAATTATTAACATATATAATTAATTATGAATGGAAGGAAAATAAAGATTTAATACCATATTGGATAGAAATATTAAAAATAGTTATAAAATCTTCATCAAATGAACAAAATGATAAATTAATAGATATTTTAAATAAAATAAAAAATGTTTTAGTAGATGAAATAATTCAAGAAGGTGAAAAAGTTAATGAAGATATTATTATTTCTTTAAAAGAAATATTAGAATTAATAATATCTTTAAAAAATATTTATTTAGAAGATTATGAAGTAAAAGCAAGAAATATTTTAAGTTTAAATTATATTATTAATAAATTTTTTTCAAAAATTTTTAATAATACAAATAAATTTAGTGTTTTATTAAATTTAGTTATTAAATTTATGAATGATAATTTATTTTTATACAAAGAAGAATTTGAAAATAATAAATTATTAAAAAGAAAATTTATAAAAAGTGTTTCACTTGAATACAAAAAAGAAGAAAAAAATGATATAAATGAATTAAAAGATAAAAAATTTATAAAAATTACAGATAATATGATATATACAAATTTAAATAGAAACAAAAATTTAAAATATGAAAATGAATTTTATGCTATTAGTTTACCAAAATTATATAGTATTTTTTCAATTATAAATCAAAACGAAAATTTAAATAATATTATGAAAGAATGTGAACATATTTTGGAAATTAGTGAACAATTTTATGATAAATTATATGAATTATTAAAAAAAGATAGTCAAATTACTGAAACATTTTTTGATGAAAAAAATAAAGATGAATTTAATGATATAATAAATAATTTTAAAGGAAGATTTTTAAAGTTACCAGAAATATTAAAAATTGTTTATGGTAATAAAGTAGAAAACAATTTAAATTTAGTAAAAAGAAAAAAAGAAAGTGTACATAAATTAAATACAAAAAAAATAGAAAATTTATCAAAAGAAAGAGAAAGGCAATTACAAAGAAGTGAAATATTTGTTAATTATTGGAATTTAATGAGAAAGTATATTAATAATCCAGAAAAATTAAAAACTTTTCATAATAATGTTAGATTAATGATAAATGAAGAAAGAGAAAATTTTATTATAACTTTTTCAAATTTTATCGATGGTTTGGAACAATATAATAAAAATATAGAAACAAATGTTGAAAATAAAAATAATATGACAAAAATACATTGTTTATTAATATTTCATAATGTTATTAAAGAATTTTTAAAAGATAATTCATTAAAATCAAAAAAAGAAATTTATTTTTATTATTGGATTTTAATTCATTTAATGAGATTTGATTTTAGTAGCAAAACATTTTTATCTGAAAGTAAAGGTATTAAAGAATTTACTTATAATAATACTCCATTTAATAAAGAATTATTTATTGATCAAAAATTTTTTATTTTTGCATTAAAATCAATTAATAAAAAAAATATAAAAAATATTGATTACGAAATGTTAATTTATTTTAAATTTTTTAATGCATATTTAAATGGTTTAGATGACAATAATAAAAATAATTTATTTTCATATTTAATAAATTCACAAGAAAGTGAAAAATTATTTTTAGTAATGAAAAATATTTTAGAAAATTTCAAAAAAAAATTAACAAATATTTTTAATTTTTTTACACAAGAAAATGAATATATAAAAATATCTGAAGGATATTTTTTAAAATTAAGATCAAAGTTAAAACATAATGAAATTTCAATGAATAAATTTGAAAATGAATTAAATCCTTATGTTGAAGTTATTCAATTAATTTCATATTTGAGTGACAATAATAAAATAATACATAATAAAATGAAAGATTATTTACGTTATCAATATAATAATAATAAATCAATTAATTTTATAAGTATATTAAGTAGTATATTAGATTTATTTACTAAGGTTAAAAATGATAAAAATAATAATGAATATGAATTAAAAAATTATAATGCTGATCATAGAATATTTATTAAATTTTATTATCCTGTTATTATAAATATTATTGAAAGTTTAACTAAATGTTGTCAAGGACCGAGTTTTGAAAATCAAAACAGTTTAGTTAAAGATACAAAAATATTATTTTTCATAAATCAAATTTTATTTGGTTTAACATATAGAAAAAGATTATATGATGAAGATGGAAAAGACATTGAAACTTCAATAGAAGAAAAAAAAAATAATTTAAAAAATAAAAATATGGATAATTCTTTAAATAATTTAAATTTGATAGAAAATTTAACAAATCAAACATTTTGTTATAATATAGATTTAAGTAGAAAAAATTTATCATATTTAAAATATAAATTATTATTATTATTAAGTGTTTTAACAATAGGTAGAAAAAAAGGAGATAAATTATATGAAATAATAAATAGAGAGATAGATTTTGATATATTAAAATATGTATTAGAAGAAACATATAAAGAAATTTTAATTGAAAAAAAATGTAAAGATTCTCCTGAAAATTTAACTTTCGGAGATGAAATTTATTTAAGATTTGAAAATTTTATAATTAATAATGGAAATCAAAATAAAAATGAAAATAATTTTATAATATTTGAAATTGGAACTTATATTTATATATTAATTAATATTTATTATGAATTTTTATCAAGACTTAGTAATGATAATAATTATAAACTAATCACATATTTTAAAAAAGAATTAAAAAAGAAAAAAACTCAAATTAAAGAATCATTTATTTTAGATAATTTATTTTCATTTATTCAAAGTTTTTTTAGATTTTTATTATCATTTTTTATTTGTTTTAAATATTGTAATTGTAAGAAAAGAAAAGAATATGAAGATGATTTTTATTTAAAAGATTGTTTTGAAAGATCATATTCTTTTTATTTTGATTATACTCCTAATATAGAAGTTGTTTTTAATGATAATGTTACAGGATATTATGTTAAATTAAGTCCAATTTGTAAATATTTAACAGATGACATGAAAGAAGAATTTCAATCTAATTTGGATAGAACTAATACAAAAAGTAAATTAGAGTGCTTATTTAAAAATGTTGACTATTATAAATATAATTTAGATTATTCCCAAAAATTATATGAATTATATAAAAAACTTCCTTTTTTAGATTTATTTTTTAATCAATATTTATTTTATAAAGATTTAAGTTTAATTATTTCAATTGCAATAAATTTTATTATTTTTAGTAGCTATTATAGAGTAAATGATGATAATTTTGAATATGGATTTTTGTATAAAGAAAAAAATGTAACAATAACAAAAAAATTTTTGAAATATTTATCATATATTCAATTAATTTTATCTATTTTAATTTTCTTAAATTATATTTTAAAGAATGTTGCAAAATATAATTATATATCAAATAGAATTGATGATAAAAATAATAAAAATAAAGAAAAAATGAGTTTAGTTAAAAAAATTTTTAATTTTCTTTATAATATGATTTCAGATTATGTTTTTTTATATAATTTAGTTTATTTAATTTTTGCTTTAATAGGTGTTATACAACAAAATTATTTATATTTTTCATTTTTATTAATTGAAATAATTCCAAGATCAACTACATTAATGTATGTTATTCAATCAATGTGGATTCCAAAAAAACAATTAGTAGCAACATTATTTTTATTTTATTTATTTGAATATTATTTTGTAATATTTATTTATTTATATTTAGCAGACCAAACACCACACGAAGATTGTTTAAGATTTGATGATTGTTTATTTACTATATTTGACCAAACATTTAAAAATTCAAATGGTATTATAAATTATTTAGATGGAAATTTTTTAAATACAACAAAAACATTATTTAAAAATTCACGTTTTTGGATTGATAATTTATATACAATTATAAATATATTACTTATTTTACAAATGGTTGCAGGTATTATTATTGATAATTTTTCTGCTTTGAGACAAAATAAAGGAGAAATTGATGAAGATAGATATAATGTTTGTTTAATTTGTGGATTAAAAAGGAAAGAAATTAATAAATTATATGGAAATGAAGAAGGTTATAATGAACATATTAAAATGGACCATTATTTTTGGAATTATATGTTTTTATTATTCAATTTATTGAGGAAAGATAAAAAAACTTTAATGGCTATTGATGAATTCATATATGATTGCTATAATGAAAATCAATCTCCTGCTTGGATTCCATTAAAAAATTGTAAAAAGAAAAATCAAATAGAAAATAAAGATAATGAGAATATAGATTAATAAAAATGATATATAATCATTTTGTAAAATATATTTAAATAATTATATATATAAAATTTTTTTATCTTATATAATTTTTAAAAAATATAATTTGATAATAATAAAATTTTAAATATATATATATTTAAATTTATTAAAAAGTTTTTAATATTGTGAAGTTATTTAAAAATATTAAATAAATAGATAAAGATTAATTTTTATTGGTTAAATATATAGAAATAAAATCATTCTAATAATAATAGCAAACAGGAAATAAATAAATAAATTAAAAATATATTTTAATATTTTTTAATTTATAATTAATAATTAATAATGTCATTATATAAAAAAATTAATTTAAATTATCCTAATGTAGATAAAAAAAAAAGTTTTAAATCAATTAAAGATAATTTTAGTGAAAATTCTTCGAATTTTTTTTCTTTAAATAATTATATAGGTAAAATTAAAAAAAGCAAAAGTAAAAAAAAGATTAATGATACAAAATTAGAAATAAAATCATTTCAACAAGAATGTAATAATATATTAAACAAAAATAATAAAAAATTTCATCATAGAAAATCAAATTCTATTTCTGGGATTAATAATGAAAAAATTTTATTAGAAAATAATTTTTTAAATAATAGTTCAAAATATACTAATAAATTATTTGATATTGAAAATAATTTAAATAAACATAAAATTAGATTAAATACTTTGTCAAATTTATCAGAAGAAAATTTCGAAAGATTATTAAAAAATAAAAAAAATAATGATATTCAAAAAGATAATCAAAATTTTAATTCAAAAACTTCTTTATTAAAAAATAATAATAAATTAAATAATAAAAAAAATTTATATAATTTAGCTAATTTAATATTAGAATTTTTCAAATCTATGAAAAATTTACAAGATTCTATAACAAAAAAAGAAAATAATATTTCTGAATTAAAAAAAAATTTTGAAATTAAAAAAAATGAAATTATTCAAATTTCAGAATATTTAATTAACAATTATAAATTTAATAAAAATATTAATTATTATAATGAATTATATAAAGATAATGAAGATTCTAATTATATTATTACTGAGCTCAAAAAAAAAATAAAAATAAAAAATGAAAAAATTGAATATTTAAATAATAATAATAAAAAATTAAACGAAAAAATAGATTTATTAAATGATAAAATTAAATATTTTGATGAAATTTTATTACAACAAAAAGAAACAATACAAAATTTAAATAATATTAATAAAGAATTAAATGATATTAAAAATTTTCAAAAAAATAAATATAATAATTTAAATAAAACATTAAATGAGTATAAAATAAAAGAAACAAATTCTAAAAATATTTTAATTGAATTAAATAATTATTTAAATAAAAATTATAATAAATTTAATAAAAAAAACAAAGAAAAAGAATTTGAATATTTAAAATATAAAGAAGATTTAGATAAAAAAATAAAAGAAATAAATGATAACAATAGCAATAATAATAATATAATAAATACTGAAAATAAAAATGTTCTTAATGAATTAAATGAAAATTTAAATAATTATGAAATTTTTATAAAAATATTTAAAGAATATAATAATGAATTAAATGAATATACAAAATATAAACTTTTTAATGATAATTATAAACAAAATCAAACAAATAAAACTTTAAGTGAAATAAATGAAAATAATAGTAATTTTATAGATGATTCAAGTGTTGATAATATTTTTTTTGATGAAAAAAAAACAGATAATAATAAAAAAAATAAAAGTGAAATTAAAAATAAAAACAATATTTTACTAAAAAATTTTAGTGTTTTAATAAAGAATATTAAAGATTATTTTGATAAAAATTCACAAATAAAAGAAAATATATTGCAGATTTTACATAATTTAAATTTTTCTCAAAATGAAATTGAAAAAATATTATTAAATTAATTAATTTTTTCTATATATAATAATTAAATTATAAATTTTATTTAATAATTAATTAAAATATTATAATATATAATTATTATAAATAAAAATATATTAAAAAAAATCAATAAAAAATAATAAAAATTTTTTGTAAAAAAAAAAAATATATATATATATTATTTTTTATTTTTTTTTTTAATTAGGTATTTACATATAATATATTAATAAAAATACATTATTTATATATTATATCAAATATAAAATTAATCAAAAAAAATTATATAATATTTATTATATATAAATATATTTAAATTAAGAAAAATTATGAAAATAAAAATTAATTACAAATTAATATATAATAATATTATATAATTTATAAAATATTATAAAATAAATAAAAAAATTTTTAAAAATTAAAAATTTTTATTAAATAAAATTAAAAAATGAATTATTAAAAATAAATCAATATATGAATGAAGAAAATATAAGCATTAATAATGAAAAAATAGCAAATGATGATAATAACTTTGAAAAAGAATTAAATAACGAAGAGAAAAAAAATATGATTGTAAATGCTTCATTTAGTAGAGTTTTATTTGATAAAAGTATGAATGATAAAGTATCAATTATTTCAAATTTAATTAATCAAAAAAATGATATTAAGTCATTTTTTTCAACTAACACAAATAATTTTAATAATGATCTTTCAAAATCTCCTAAGAAAAAAAAAGATGATGATTTAATGAATGAATTTAAGAAATTAAAAATGATATTAAATGCAAAAGAAAATGAATTTAATAATTTAAAAGAACAATATATGAAGAAAAAAAAAAAATTATATCAACAAAATATAAATTTTAAAAAAAATCAAAATAAATTAGATATAGTTCGAAGAAATAATACTAATCTTAAATTAATGATTTGTAAAACAATGTCTAAATAATTTAAATTAATTTATAATATAAATTTTAAAATATTAATGAATCAATAAAAATAATTAATAAAGTCAAAATAATTTTAAGTAATCAAAATAAATAATAATTATCTTATTTATAGAACTATTTACATTAATTTATCAAATAAAAAAATAATAATTAAATTTACAATGGAACTTAATCCTATTTATTTATTAATATTGCTAAAAAAATAAGGATTTATATTTAATTTTTTAACAACAAAAGTTCCATATTTATTATTTAATAATTTTTGATAACAACCATTACTAATTAAAAAATTTAATAATATTTTTTTTTCATAAGGATTTAATTCACTAATATATAAATCACAAATATGACTACTATATTGATTAATACTTAAATCATAAAAATATTTAATAATTAAATTTTTTAAATTATTAATATGAAAATTATTTTTATAATTTTCAAGCAAAAATTGAATCAAATAATTTCCATATTTATTTCGACTAATTTCTAAAAAATTCATAAAAATAATTTGCATAAAATTTTTAAACATTTCTTCATTTTCAGTTTTATATATAAATTTTTTTACTGAACATATTCCATACATATCAAAAATTAAATCATTAAAAATTTTTAGAAATAAATTATTAAATTCTAGACGAAATTTTTCTGGAATATTTGTTATAAACTTTTGAACGATAAAATTACCATTTGGATTTAAAATAATATCAAATAAAATTTTTTCATTTGGAAATATATCAGATATTAAAATATAATTTTTTTCGCTTTTTATGCATTCAATTAAAGTTTGAATTGAATGATTTGCATAATTATGTAACATTAAATTCAAAATATCTTTTTTGATTTCTAAAATAATACTATTAATTAACTCTTGAGAACATAGTTTAAATAAATCTGAACTAAAATAATTACCATTTTTATCTTGTAATAAATAAATAAAACTTCCTTTTAATTCATAAACAATATGTTCAATTTCATATTCAGAAAATGATTTTATTTCATTTTGTAATAAAATTGAACTTTTTTTATTTTTTAGTAAATTTAAGATATCTGATTTTGTATATAAATTAAATGAATTATTATTTGAGGAACAAGTAGAATTTTTTGAAGAATCTTTATTTACTTCCAAATTATTTTTATTTTCTTGTGGGTTAGCTAAATTATTATATTTGAAGTCAGAAAAAATTTTTTGGCAATTTGAAAAATTATTATTTTCATTCTTATTTTTATCTAAATCAATTATTAAATTTTTAAGTAAATATAATTCATATTCAGAAGATTTCATTTGTTTTGATTTAAATTTTTTGATTAATATTTATTAATTCTGAATGACGTATTATTAATTATTTTTTTTTATAATTTTATAAAAAATTTATATATAATTACATTAATTATAAATAATTTTTATTTTTTTAATAATGAATAAAATTATTAATATTTAATTATTTTTATTTTCAAATAAATAATCAGCAAATGCATAACAAGCAGCTTTTTGATGATCTTTATATTCAGGTTTTACATCTGATGGATAATAACAACCTAATAAACCAGATTTTCTTAAATTATTTTTACATTCCCATACTTTAATATAAAAGTTACTTGTATAATCATTAAATATAGTTTTTCTAAATTCATCTTTTGAAGAATCTTTATTTAAATTAAAACTTTTTTCAATAAAAGTTGAAATTCTTTTATTATAATCTCCATTCAATATATAATTTTTATATAAATCACC
>JAEEGL011997488.1_pt1 | contig 15555 bp, 11 predicted proteins | sample 9134231 | NCBI WGS metagenome assembly JAEEGL01 (sample SAMN16246548, study PRJNA631951) | gut metagenome | biome: gut microbiome; feature: rumen; material: fiber-attached | host: Bos | place: Iran: Karaj | collected 2018-10
ATCACTTGAGACCTATGCTGACGTACGTCGTCTCAAAGCAGAGGGCAAGGATTTTTACGAGCTCATCAACCCAGGTAAGTTCCCTCTGAGGTGCCCTTACGGAAACGATGATGTAGTATCTAATCCTAACATCAGTCCTCTTTACACAGAACAGGGAAATTACATTTTCACTGAGAATGTATGGTGGGCTGGCGGAAGCCGCTAATCAGTAGCATTAAATACAAAAGCGGAGACTCAATTGAGCCTCCGCTTTTTTTTATCTTTGCCGGCTTGGTCGGATTGAAGATTACTTGTTGACTGTGTCCTTTACTAGGTCGCTGAGTTTTGTGTAGAGGTCGTCGGTCTTCTCGAGAATCTCTTTGCGCAATCCGTTGAAGTAGGCTTTCTTGCTTCCCTCGATATCCTTTGCGTTGACTTTGTCCATAAGGTTGTTGTAAAGGTCAACAGCTTCTTCGTAAAGACTAAGGAGTTTCTGGTCTGAAGCGTCAGGATTAATCACTGAGAAAACGTGGCAGTCCTCGATGAAGGCGCCCATTACATACTCGATGTCTTTCTTAATACCTCTTAAAGAATGGTAACCACTCATTTTTTTCAATTTTAAAAATTCAACATTTAACACTGCAAATATAGTGGTTTTCATTGAACTGACAAGAGAATCCTGATTACCCCATTTGTCTAATAGACCGAAAAGTGAAATGTAATGACAAATTCTTAAAATAAATTATGACGGTATCCCTCACCAGTTCATCAAAGGCAAGCACGAATACTTCCCATTCCCTGCAGATGTCTGCGCAATCAATCCTGAGCTCCATCAGCTCAACGGTTGGGCTGTCGGAGAATAGCAGAGTATAATTGATAATAAAAAGACCGGGCCACGCAGTTGCGCGGCCCGGTCTTTATTGTGGAAGGATTAACTATCGCTGTCTCTTGTAAGGTTCGAGCATTTTTGAATACTTGTCAAGGAGGGAGGTCAGCTCCTTGAGGTCACGGGATTCGCGTACCTGGCCTACTTCGTAGAGAGGTGCGATGTGCATTGGTGCCAGCTGGGCGGATTCCAGCAGGTTTGCGGCGACTTCTGCAATGTCGGCGCCCTTGTCAAAATCCTTTGCTCCGGCTTTCTTCCAGTCTGCTATCCTTCCGAGGACGGTGGTGACACGGTTTTCAGCATCCGGTTCCTCAAGACGGATGTTCTTGCGGTTGCGGAAGTGTCCCATAATAGCGGTGTAGATGGAAGGATCACGCACGGTGCCGTCCTCGTAGAATACGCCGTGGACGTTGCCCCAGCCTTCGCGGACGATCATAAGTTCCCAGATCACCCAGCCCATTCCTGCCTTCTGGTGCTCCTCGAGGGTCACGTCATAAGGATTGGCTCTGGCTATGCAGCCAAGTTCTCCGTTGAATACCGGTTTGCCCACTTTCTGGGAGAACTCGCGGGCAGCCTTGATCTGCTCTTTGATGCCTTCCCTGGTCTCAGAATAGTCGTGGAACTGGAGGATGTCAACGTAGTCTGCCAGTTCTATCATTCCGGGAACCAGCATTGCGCCAATAGTGACGGGTGTGTTGGGATCCAGTTTGTGGAACAGTTCAGAGAGGAAGCGGCAGTTGGAGAAGTTCATCGCCCTGCGCTCAGGGTTGTTGCTGTCAGGCTCGTTGTGGATGTCCCACATTGCAAGGGCAGGCTCGTCCTTGAGGGTGTTTACAAGGAATTCAGCCCACTCTACGGCAAGGTCCCTCTGAGTGGTGTCCCTTACCCAGGCGCCGTTACCGACAACGGGGATGACCCCGATGCCCCTTTCCTGGCAGACGTGGCAGAAATGCTGCAGACGACGGGCGAGTTCCTCTCCTCCCAGTTCCTGGTATGCCTGATAGTTGACAAACACCCTGGTCATGTTGAGGTTCAGCTCCTTTGCGAGGTCCATGTCGAAGACGGTGGTATTCTCGTCATATTTCACCCAGGAGTCTGTGTGGTGCCTGGGTGCTGCTACGGAAGCAGGGGTGTAGTTGAAACCACGGATGGCGTCGCAGTCTATTGCGAACTTGTCCACCTTGGGAGCACTTGTCTTATTACTACATCCGGCCAGCAATAAGATGGCGGCGGAAAGAATGATTAGATTGACTTTACGCATATTATTAGTGTTAAGATTATTTGCCTTGCATCTTGCCTGTAGCCCACTCTATGAAATACTTCATATTTGGACCGTCGGTGTGGCCGCCGTCGTGCTGGCGCCAGGCCAGTTCACCGTCCAGCAGGCCGGTGAGAACCGGCGGCATTGGTTCTTTTTGATAATCGTTGGATATACCCAGATCCTTTGCTCCAAGCAGTTTGAACACCTCTCCTGCCGCTACCGTAGCCTGCCAGCTGCCATACTGGTCCAGCCAAAGGGCGTCGCCCTGCTCGGGAACGCCGTAGCTGATGAACACGAGGCGCGGAGCGCAGAGAGCGATGAGCTCGTGAGAATCAACAGGCAGCATACCGGCATTGCCGGGGCCGTTCTTTGACTCGATAGCGCAGTACTTGATATAGTTGCCGGCCATCCAGTGATACTCTCCTGAATTAGCCAGATTCTCCAGGCCTTCGCCGAAGAAGCGGCGGTGCAGGGTGGCTCCACCCTTGCCGGAAGAACCGATAAGACCCATATAGAAGCGCTCCTCGAAAGCCAGGGTCACAAGCGCTGCTTTTCCGTACCTTGATACTCCCTCTATTCCTACGTGCTTTGCGTCTACGTCAGGATCTGTCTCCAGGTAGTCCAAGCCGCGGGCGGCGCCCCAGGCCCAGGCGCGCAGGGAGCCCCAGTCGTCCGGTTTGCGCGGCTGGCCCTTGTTAACCAGGCCGATTATGCCGCGGGTTAGTCCTGCTCCGTTGTCAGCCTGGATGCTGCTGGGATCTATCATTGCGTAGCCCCAGCCGGCGGCCAGAAGCTGCTGGTTGGACGGAGGATCCTGTCCGGGGGCCAACTGTGTCGTGCGCCCGAACGCGGCGAAGGGGTTGGCTGGCTCGAAAGGCTGCCAGGCGGGATACTTCTTCATCAGCTCGGCCGTCTCGGGATCAAGCTCCAGCAGACGCCTCAATGTCTTGTTGATAACTGCCATATCGGCTGCTCCGGGCACTACCGGGTTGGGAAGGTTGGCGCCGCCGAACATCATCAGCAGCGGAACGGGTCCCTTGGCGTCGGCGGGGGTAACCACCACCATCTTGATATCTACGTTGATTGAGGGACAGGCGGAATTGTCCACGTGGCCTTTGAGCAGTTTAGCTTTGGCCCTGATCCTTCCTACGGTCTCGATTTCTTCTGCCTCTACGGTCCAGGTGACGCCTGGAACGTTGGCGGGAACGCGGCCGTACACCTCGCTCTCGAAACCTTCCACTATCTCAGGCCTGCGGACCTCCCACCACTGCTTTGCGGTGGTGACCTTCTTGCCTGCATTGGTCTTGAGAATTTCCGGAATGACGGGGAAGGGGTTTGCCTTGCTCTCGTCATAATTGGCAGCGTGAGGGCTGCTTTCGTCAGCGTCGAATGCGTGCCTTAAGGACTTGATGCCCAGCTGGTCCATCATATTCTGGTGGTCTTCCTGGGCGGTGAAGGTTACCGGCTGCTGCGCAAATGAAGCCGCGCAGAGCAGAGAGCCGGCAAGCAAAAGAAATAATCTTTTCATATTCTGGCTATTAGGTTTATACAAATATAGCAAAAACTATAGAATACGTCTGACGTGAAGGATTGGACGGTGCTGGTAGTAGTCGGGGCTCTCAGGGTCCAGGGAACTTATGCGCACTACCTGCGACGAGTGCAGGATGCGTCCGCTTCCTAAGTAGATGGCAACGTGCGATACTCTCTCTCGCGAGCCTCCCTCTGCGGGGACGCCGAAGAAGATGAGGTCTCCGGCCACGGCATCGTCCAGGCTCACCTCGCGCCCTTCCTTAACCTGCTGGGAGGTATCCCGCGGCAGTTCTATGCCGTTCATATGGAATGCCATCCACGTGAGTCCGCTGCAGTCGACGCCCTTGGTGGAGTTGCCGCCCCACATATAGGGCGAGCCCAGGAACTGCTCTGCCGTGGCGATTATGTTTTCAGGGGTGGCGCTGAGTTCGACCAGCCACTCAGCGTGGTCCTGCAGCTGGCTGCGAAGCATCCATCCGCTGCGCCTTGACGGAAGCGCCACCTGCACCCACTTTCCCTTGCGCACGGGCTTTCCTTTGGAATCCACCACCTGGCGGACAAGTCCGCCCATTGTAATGTCGCTTACAAAGCGGCTCTTTGCCGAAGGCTCGGTGTAAATGTGCGTGATGACTGCCGTGCAGATGTATTTGGGCGCGTCCAGCCAGGCGTCATATTCTTCCTGAGACATAACTGTAAGGCTCAGTTCCTCTGTCCAGCCGTCGTATTTAGGCCCAAGCGCAGTGACGTTGCGCCAGTAGCTGTCCTGGTCGTTTACCAGAACCGTAGTGCCCATCAGGCACTGGCTTTCGACAGGGGATTCGTAGTCCGCGTTCCTGTGCAGGGTAGCTACGGAGAACTCTACTACGGCCTTGGTCTGGGCGCCTGCTACCGTACACAGCGCCAGCAGGCATAGCGCAAAGGAAAAGAATCGTCTCATAGTATTCACAAATATAGCAACAAATACTAACTTTGGGTTGTGGAAAAACGCTATAATTCCTACGTAGACCATTTCAGGGCAAAGTACGGCGACCGCCTGCAGAAACTGGTGCTGGACGCCGGCTTCACCTGTCCCAACCGGGACGGCACCGTGGGAACCGGGGGCTGCACCTACTGCGACAACGCCGCCTTCCATCCTGGCTACAGCACACCCGACAAACCCATCTCCCTCCAGATTGAAGAGGGAATCGAATTCCACAAGGTCCGTTATCCCCGCACCAGCCGTTATCTGGCGTATTTCCAGGCATATTCCAATACATACGCTCCGCTGGAGAGGCTTCGCCTGCTGTACTCGCAGGCCCTTGCGCATCCCGCCGTGGAAGGCATAGTGGTAGGCACGCGTCCTGACTGCGTGGACGCTGCCAAGCTGGATTACCTCGCCTCCCTCCAGGAGGCAGGCAACGTGGTGGTTGTGGAGTACGGCATAGAGTCCTGCTACGACGCAACCCTCCTCAGAATCAACCGCGGGCACGATTTCGACTGCGCACGCAGAGCCGTTGAGATGACCGCGGAGCGCGGGCTGGAGGTGGGCGCGCACTTCATCCTGGGCCTTCCGGGCGAAAGCCCGCAGATGCTCCTGGACCAGTGCGCCGCCATCAACGCCCTTCCGCTCACTTCCGTGAAATTCCATCAGCTGCAGCTGATAAAAGGCACGGCTATGGAAAAAGAGTACGAAAAATGCCCTCAGGACTTCTGGCGGCCTGGCCTGGAGGAATATCTGGACTTGATTATAGACATTTTGGAGTGGCTTCGGCCAGACCTTTGCATAGAGAGGGTAGCCGGCGAAGTTCCGCCGCGATTTGTAAGGCAGACCCCCTGGGGCCTGGTCCGCAATTTCCAGATCCTGAGCATGATGGAAGCCAGGCTGGAGAGCCGGGACACCTTCCAGGGCCGTCTGTTTAAATAAAAATGTGTATATTTGTATTCTTATGACCAGGAAAGCGGGAATATTGTTGCTTCTGACGGCTTTGGCTATGTTGACTTCGTGCGAGTTTATCTCCGGCATCATCCACGATGACGAGGTGGTGGCAAAACTCGGGAACAGGAAGTTGTACAAGACAGAGCTGGACGCATTCATTCCCAACGGGGTGTCCGCGGAGGACAGCACCAATCTGGCGTTACAGTATATAAACACCTGGGCGACGGAACAGTTGTTCTCCGACATCGCGCAGCAGCAGCTCTCAAAGGAAGAGCAGGATGTCAGCGCAGAGCTTGAAGATTACCGACGTTCCCTGCTCAAGTACCGCTACGAGCAGCGCTATGTGAACGAAAGACTGGATACGGTGGTGCTCAGTCAGGAGATTGACGACTACTACCACTCTCACGAAGACCTCTTCGTGCTGGATGTTCCCATAGTCAAGGCCCGTTTCCTTGACATAATGCAGGATTCCCCGAACCTGGAGCTCATAAAGGACAAGATGTGCTCTTCCAAGATAGAGGACCTGGAGATGGCCGACAGCCTGGCGTATTCGTCGGCCCTCCGCTACGAAGACGGCTCCGAAAAGTGGGTGGATATGGTTACTTTCGCCCGCAATTTCGGCACCGACTACGGAACGCTCCTCTCCAAGGCCGGGAAAGACGGATTCATCGAGATTCCGGACGAGAGGGGAGATGTCAAGATAGCCTACATCTGCGAAATGCAGCGTGTAGGAGAGCTCGCAGAACTGGACTATTGCGAAGACAGGATAAAAGACATAATAATAAGCACCCGCAAGCAGACGCTCCTCAGTGACCTGGAGCGAGAACTGCTTTCCGACGCGCTAGACAAAGAAACGCTGATAATTTACTAGAAGTATGAACCATATTATCAAAGTTCTCGCGGTTTCCGCCCTTATGGCCCTCAGTATGGCTGCCTCTGCCCAGAGATATCAGGGAGTCATAAACAAGACTGTGGCTGTAGTGGGCAACGAGGTTATAACCTTGTCGGACCTGGAGCAGGAAGTGAGAGTTGCAGGAATGCAGGGAGCGGCTTCCGACCGCACTATGCGCTGCAATCTCCTGGAGAGTATGATGACCAGTTACCTTTTCCTCAGCCAGGCCAGGGTGGACTCCCTGGAGGTTAACGCGGCCAACGTGGAGATGGCCCTCAGCCAGAGGATAGACCAGATCCGCACTTCGCTGGGAGGAGACCAGCAGGTTGAGGACTACTTCGGCATGCCCCTCTACAAACTCCGCCAGGAATGGAGCAACCAGCTCCGCAATCAGTCCCTCATCCAGCAGGAGCAGCAGGACATAGCTTCAAAGGTGCCCGAGATGACACCCCTTGACGTACGCAACTACCTCGACACCGTAGACCACCAGGACCTTCCCATCGTCCCTGAAAAATACCAGCTCAGCCAGATATGCCTGTATCCTGACAGGGAGGCAGCAAACGCCGCCGTCAAGGAAAGGCTACTTTCCATACGTGAGCGTATCCTCAACGGTGAGAGTTTCGCCACCCTGGCCAGGCTCTATTCCGAAGACCCCGGCTCCGCCCGAAGGGGAGGAGAACTGGGAATGGCCTCCAAGTCCATCTTCTGGCCTGCCTTCTCAGACGCTGCAATGGCTCTCCGCCCGGGCCTCATCTCACAGATCGTGGAAACTCCGGACGGCTTCCACCTGATAGAAGTGCTTGAGAAGAGCGGGGATATGTTCAACGCCAGGCACATACTTCTGAAGCCCCAGTACACCACGGACGACCAGCAGAAGGCATTCGCCACCCTGGACAGCATCCGCACGGAGATACTCAACGACGCCATCACTTTCAGCCTGGCGGCGCAGTTCTATTCCCAGGACGCTCCCACCCGCACCAACGGAGGCCAGATGGCAGACCCCAACACAGGCTCCTCGTATTTTGAGATAGACCAGCTGAAGCCTCAGGATTACGTGGCTATCCAGGACCTTAAAGAAGGGGAGATTTCCCGTCCAATCGCATCCCTGGACAACGAAGGCCGCGACGGCAACCTGGTTTACAAGATAATCCGCGTGGACAAGATCCTTCCGGCGCATACCGCCACATACGAGAACGACTTCGGACCGCTGGCAGAAGAAATCCGTGCTATAAAGCAGGGAGAGAAGCTGGACGAGTTCGTGGACCAGAAAATCCTTTCGACCCACATTGTCATAGACCCTATGTTCAAGGACTGCGTATTCGAGCGTCCTGGCTGGGCTCTCAAGTTTTCTGAAGAATGACCTTAAAGAGGCGCCTGACCGTCCTTCTGACCTTCCTGTCAGCAGCCCTTCCGATGCTAGCTCAGCAGCAGGCGGATACGGACAGTCTTGTACGCCTGATGAGCGCCCAGTCCGTCCACATAGTGGAAAAGGACAATGAAAGGGTCCGCGAAGTGTTCGGCCCGGCGCGCTTCCTCCACAACAATACATACCTTGTCTGCGACACCGCCGTGTGGTACGTGGACAAAGCCGTCATAAACGCATACGGCCACGTCCAGATCCTTCAGGACGAGACTGTCCTGAGCAGCGACAAGCTGGATTACTACATTGACGAGGACAGGGCAGAATTCCGAGGCTCCGTCGTACAGCTGCAGGACAAGCAGAACAACACCCTGAGGACGCGGTACCTCGACTTCAATACCAAAGACTCCGTGGCCGTCTTCCAGAACGGAGGCTCGATGCGGGACAAGGACGGCCAGATCATAGAGAGCAGCAACGGAACCTACGATTCCAAGACAAAGATCTTCGAGTTTGTCCGAAACGTGAACATGTACGTAGATTCCGTATTCGTTAAGACCGAATACCTGACATATTACTCCAATGAGGAGAGAGCGTCCTTCGACGCTCCCATATATGCCTGGCAGGACGACAAGATGCTGTCTGCCAGCTTTGGCGTCTACGACCGTGGCCTGGAGGAATTCTTCTTCCACGGCAATGTCCACGCCCTGTCCGAGAGCCAGGAGATGTGGGCTGACACCCTGTATTTCTACAGGGCTCTTAACAATGTGGAACTGAAACATAACGCCCAGGTCCTGGACACCACCCGCAACGTGATGGCCGTGGCGGACTATATGGTGTACATAGACAGCCTTAACCGTGTCACAATGCACGACAATGCAGCCGTGGCCGCCATAACGGAGCAGGAGAGCAAGAAAGACACGCTGTATATGGGCGCCGACCTGATAGTCTACGACGGAATCAGGATGTGCGACATCCCCATAATGGAAAAACTGGCTTCCGACCGCCGCAGGCAGAGTATGGAAGTGGACGCGGTGGAGCAGTACAGGATGAAGAACTCACAGCCTGCAGGGGAGGAGGAGCCGTCCGAGGACGAAGCCTCGGAGGGAGGCCTCTCAAAGGGGCGTGGAGAACTGCCGGGACTTGATACCGGATTGGAACTGGATGATGGTTCCACTGTTACCGAGCTTCAGGAGGAGACCTCTGAGGAAGAAACGGATCCTTTGGAACTGGAAGAAGACTTGCCGGAAGTGGCGGCGGATTCGTTGGGGGTGGCGGCAGATTCACTGGGATTGGAGGCAAAAGCCCCGGCAGTGGAACTTGACACCACCAGGATAGGCCTGCTGACGGCATCCGGCCACGCCCGTATGTTCCGCAACGACGTTCAGGCTCTCTCTGATTCCATAGTATTCTTCCAATTGGACTCCATTGCCCGACTTTACTCCAACCCTGTCGTTTGGAACGAGGAAGGCCGTCACCAGTACGTGGCTGACAGTATAGCAGTGCTGATAGGGGACGACCGCCTGAAACAGGCCAACCTGATGTCCAACGCATTCGTGATAATCCAGGAAAGCGACATCTGCTTTGACCAGATAAAAGCGGCCGAGATGATGGCGTATTTCGACACCACCGCCACGCTAAGGCGTTTCGACGCCTTGGGAGGCACCTCCGCCCTCTTCTATCTGGAGGAGAACGGAGCCTTTGCTACGGCCAACAGGGTGGAGTGCACGATGATGTCTGCCTATCTGGTCGAGGGCCAGCTGGACAGGGTGTATTATTTTGAAAATCCCAAGAACAACGCATATCCTGTGGTGAAGCTTCCTCCTGACGAGAAGGAACTTCGCGGGTTCAACTGGAGGGCCCAGGAAAGACCCAAGAGCCCCCGTGACATCTCTCCGATAACTTTCAGGGATTCTGAGAGGAGCAGGTATTCATCCGTCGCACGGCCGCGTTATTCCCATACCAACCGCTATTTCCCTGGATATATGGACAGCGTCTATGAGGAAATAGCCCGCAGGGATTCCCTGGAAGCAGTTGCGGCCGCATACCGCCAGTTCCAGGCAGATTCACTGGAGACGGTCCGCGCCCAGGAAGAGATGGAAGAGCTGGCGCGCCTTGACAGCCTGGCCACGGTGCCGCTTGACAGCCTTGCGGCGGAGATTGCCGGTCAGGCCGGCAATGACGCTGCTGGTGGCAATGATGCGGGTGATGCGGGTGAGGCTGGCGAAGGTGGCGTGCAGGCTGGTGAAGCTGCCCTCGGAGAGGCCTCTCCTGAGGTTCCAGAGGCGGTAGAAGCTGAGAAACCTGAAGAGGCTGTTGCCCCTGAGGAGCCTGAGAAGGAGGTCCTGGAACTGGACATAAAGTCTCTCAAGGACCTGGAGAAGGAGACCAAGAGGCTGGAGCGGGAGAAGCAGCAGATGGAGAAAGATGCTGCGCGCGAGGCCCGCTGGGCAGAACTTGACGCCCGAGACGCGGCCAAGGCCGCGAAGAAGGCGGAAAAGGCTGCCGCCAGGGAACGCAAGCGCAAGCTCAAGATGATCCGCGCCCAGGAAAAACGAGCGGCCAAGGAGCAGAAGATCCTTGACCGCTACATAAAGCGTTACGAAAAGCAGAAGGCTAATCGCCAGAAGCGTAAAGGTGAATGATATTCAGTACCACCTTGGCTGCTTTCTGCATATTCTCCAGAGGCAGGAATTCCATTTTACCGTGAAAGTTGAGGCCCCCGGCAAAGATGTTCGGGCAGGGAAGGCCCATAAATGAGAGGTTGGCTCCGTCGGTACCGCCCCTGATGGGCTGGATCTTCGGCTTTATTCCTTCCATTTCCATTGCCTTCACGGCCTTCTCCACTATGTGGTAGTGGGGCTCAACCTGCTTGCGCATATTGTAGTATTGGTGCCTTACGGTAACTGTGGCGGTACCGGGGCCGTATTTCTGGTTGATCTTTTCGCCGCACTCCTGGATCAGCTTCTTTTTCTGCTCGTATTTGTCTATGTCGTGATCGCGGATTATGTATGAGAACGTGGCTTCTTCCACAGTTCCCTCGAAGCCTATGATGTGGAAGAATCCCTCGTAGCCCTCGGTATATTCCGGTTTCTGGTCTGCAGGCAGAAGGTCGTTGAATTCCATTGCGATGCGTATGGCGTTGAGCATTTTGCCCTTGGCGTAGCCGGGGTGCACGTTGCGGCCCTGGATCTTTATGGTAGCGGCGGCGGCGTTGAAGTTCTCGAACTCCAGCTCGCCCAGCTCGCCGCCGTCCATCGTGTAACCGTAGTCGGCGTCGAATTTGGCGACATCGAACTTGGCCACGCCGCGTCCTATCTCCTCGTCAGGGGTGAATGCTATGCGTATCTCCCCGTGCTTGAACTCAGGGTGCTCGCAGATGTACTGCGCCGCGTCCATTATTTCGGCCACTCCGGCCTTGTCGTCGGCGCCCAGGAGGGTGGTGCCGTCCGTGGTTATGATGGTCTCTCCTACGTGGCTTAGCAGTTCGGGGAATTCTGAGGGCTTCAATGCCAGGCCGTCGACTCCCTTCAGGGGGATGTCGCCGCCGTCATAGCTTTTGATTATCTGCGGCTTGACGTTGGCTCCGGAGGCGTCGGGAGAGGTGTCCACGTGGGCTATGAAGCCAATCTTGGGTACCTTGCCGCCGCAGTTGGAGGGTATTTTGGCCATTACATAGCCGTATTCGTCCAGAGAGACTTCGACGCCCATTGCCTGCAGTTCGTCGCGGAGCATTTCCAGCAGGACGAACTGTTTGCTGGTACTTGGCTGGCTCCCGGAATTCTCGTCGGACTGGGTGTCAACGGATACGTATCTTAGAAATCTGTCAAGGATGTTTTCCATTATTTCTGTGCTTTAAGTGAAGAGAACAACATATAGAGGACGATTCCGATGAGAGGGATGATGGCGATGGCCTCGCCGTATGCGGCGTTCCACTCATACATGAACCAGTCTACCTTCGCAAATTTGAGGATGGCGCTCACTACGCCCATAAGGGCGCCGCCCGCGATGAATCCGCTGGCTATGAGGGTACCCTTCTCCTGGCGGGCGGCGTTCAGCTCCTTGTCGCTGGAGCGGGTGCTTACATACCAGGAAATGGCTCCTCCAAGAAGCAGAGGCAGGTTGAGGTCAATGGGGATGAACATTCCAAGGCAGAATGCCAGCGCCGGAACTTTGCAGAAGTTCAGGATGATAGCGATTGCCGCGCCTATGCCGTACAGCAGCCAGGGGGCGCTTCCGCCGTTCATCATAGGCTGGATGACGGCCGCCATGGCGTTGGCCTGAGGGGCTACCAGGGCGTTGTCACCTACGAATCCGTAGGTCTTGTTGAGGATTATCATCACGCCTCCCACGGTTGCTGCAGCCACTACGGTTCCGAGAAACTTCCAGGCTTCCTGCTTGGCGGGGGTCGTTCCGATCCAGTATCCTATCTTGAGGTCTGTGATGAAGCCTCCTGCCATAGAGAGCGCGGTGCAGACCACGCCTCCTATGAGCATTGCGGCTACCATTCCGGCATTACCCTTGAGGCCCACTGCAACTAGCACCAATGCAGTGATTATCAGCGTCATTATGGTCATTCCGCTCACGGGGTTGGTTCCAACGATTGCAATTGCGTTGGCTGCCACGGTGGTGAAAAGGAATGAGATCACTGCCACTATCAGCAAGCCGATGAGCGCCTGCCAGATGTTGTTGACCACGCCTCCGAGGCCGAAGAATGCGAACACTGCCAGCAGGGTGAGGGCTATGCCGAAGACGATGACCTTCATCGAAAGATCTTTGTCTGTGCGCTCAGTCACCTCGGCCTTGGCGCCCGGGCGCTTCTTGAATTCGCCCGCGGCAAGGCCTACGGCCGACTTGATGACGCCTGCGCTCTTGATTATTCCTATGATACCGGCAGTAGCGATGCCTCCGATTCCAATATGGCGCGCGTACTCCTTGAATATCTGGTCAGGGGCCATCTGGGAGATTGTCTGGGTTATTCCAGTGCCCATCAGGTCAATTACCTGGCCGCCCCAGATGAGATTCATCAGAGGTATGATCACCAGCCAAACCAGGAAGCTGCCGCAGCAGATAACGAAAGCGTATTTGAGACCTACGATGTAGCCGAGTCCCAGCACGGCGGCTCCGGTGTTAAGCTTGAGAACCACCTTGGCCTTGTCTGAAACCACCTTGCCCCAGTGCATCACGGTGGTGGTCACGGTCTCGCTCCAGGCTCCGAAGGTGGCTACGACAAAGTCGTACAGACCTCCGATGAGGCCCGCCACCAGCAGGGTCCTTGCGCTCTTTCCTCCGCTCTCGCCGCTAACCAGCACCTGCGTGGTGGCGGTAGCCTCAGGGAACGGGTACTGGCCGTGCATCTCCTTTACGAAATACTTTCTGAAAGGAATCAGGAAAAGTATTCCCAGGATGCCTCCAAGCAGGGAGGAGAGGAACATCTGGACGAAGTTGACGTCCAGACCCAGGATATAGATTGCCGGCAGGGTGAAGATGGCTCCGGCCACTATCACACCAGAGCAGGCTCCAATCGACTGTATGATTACGTTCTGACCCAGACCGTCCTTCTTGCCGAGAGCTCCGGTTATTCCCACTGCCAGGATGGCTATGGGGATGGCGGCCTCGAACACCTGTCCCACCTTGAGGCCCAGGTATGCAGCGGCGGCAGAGAAGATGACCACCATCAGCAGTCCCATAAGAACTGAGTATAGGGTCACTTCGGGGAATTTCTTGTCCGCCGGCAGAATCGGGTTGTATTTTTCGCCTTTTTCCAAAGGCCTGTGCGCGTTCTCCGGCAGGCTCAGATTCTTTTTCTCTTCCATATAGATGTATTATTATTCCCACTCGATGGTTCCGGTCGGCTTCGGGGTCAGGTCATAGAGGACTCTGTTAACTCCGGGAACCTCGGATGTGATACGTTTTGTGATGTGCTGCAGCAGGTCGAAAGGAATGTCTTCCACGGTTGCGGTCATAGCGTCGCGGGTGTTGACGGCACGGATCACTACTGGCCAGTCGAACGAGCGCTTGCCGTCCTTCACTCCTGTAGACTTGAAGTCAGGTACGATGGTGAAGTACTGCCAAACCTTGCCTTCAAGGCCGTTCTTGGCGAATTCCTCGCGGAGGATGGCATCGGACTCGCGCACGGCTGCAAGCCTTTCGCGGGTTATGGCGCCTACGCACCTTACGCCCAGGCCGGGGCCGGGGAACGGCTGGCGGAATACCATTCCGTCAGGCAGGCCAAGGGCCTTTCCTACAACCCTTACTTCGTCCTTGAAGAGGAACTTGATAGGTTCCACCAGTTCGAAGTCGAAGTCGTCAGGCAGTCCGCCCACGTTGTGGTGCGCCTTTACAGGACCTGATTCCAGGATGTCGGGATATATGGTACCCTGTGCCAGGAACTTGATGCCTTCCAGCTTGCGGGCTTCCTCTTCGAATACGCGGATGAACTCTCCGCCTATGATCTTGCGCTTTGTCTCAGGGTCTGCAACTCCGGCAAGCTTGTCCAGGAAGCGGTCCTGGGCGTCTACGTAAATGAGGTTGGACTTGAGTTCGTCGCGAAAAACGCGGACGACCTGCTCTGCCTCTCCTTTACGGAGCAGTCCGTGGTTCACGTGTACGCTTACCAGCTGCTTGCCCACCGCCTTGATCAAAAGGGCGGCCACTACTGACGAGTCTACGCCTCCGGACAGGGCGAGGAGTACTTTTCCGTCTCCTATCTGGGCGCGGAGCGCTGCAATCTGTTCTTCAATGAATTTTTCTGCGAGAGCCTGAGTGGTGATCCTTTCCATCGACTCAGGGCGTTTGGGATTGTTTGCCATATTGTTTATAGAATTGATTTCAGGTTATAGTTCACAATTCGTGATCCAGTCGGATTCTATCTAACAAATATAATAAATAATAGGAATATTCCTCCCGCCCCGCCTTCTCCTCCGTCTTCTTCCTCACAATCTCCCTCTACGTGCCATCTCCTTCCCCTCCTCCATCTCCCGCCATTCACCATCAGAGCCAAAGCCCCACACATGGCCTCTGACGGTGATTTGCAGGAAGAACACTGCCCCGTTCTCTTCCCCAGCCCTGCCTTATTCCCAGCCTCCCTCTTGGTCTTCCTCCCAATAACTCATCCCCTATGTTTACATCTCCTGGAAGTGGCCGTGGAGTGTAAAATATTGAGATACAGTTAATTAATCACATAGCGCCCTATCGGTTTTCAGTAGGGTGACCACTAGTCAACTAACTAATAATCTTTGAATTACGCTCCACGGTCTTCTTAGTTTAGCCAAAGGGCCGGTTGCGCATTTGGGGCGAAGATGCTTGAAGTGGACTCGGGTGTACGGCTGGCATCCCGACGAAAGAGGAGCCGGTAAGCGACTGAAAACTAAAGAGACCGTAGGATAATAGGAGGAGCCGATAAGGGGCTGGAAGGTGGAAGGAAAGAGAAATAGGGAATGGGGAATAGGGAAGGGGCAGAAGGAGAAAGTGAAAGGAAGGAAAAAGGGAGGGAGTGAAAAAAATTAAAAAATTTAAGAAAAAAATTTGCGCAGTAATAAAAAGTGTGTATCTTTGCATCCCCTTTGGAAAAAGGGACTGAGATCTTTGAAAATATTGAGAGAGAAAACGAGGTAAAAAGAAGAAGAAAATTGATTAGTCTAAGAAATGAAAACGATAAGTTTTTTCGTTTTGGGGACTACAATTTCAAGGCAAAGAAACATTCGAGAAAGAGAATAAGAGCGAACGGAGGATG
>JAEEGL012523254.1_pt1 | contig 15555 bp, 10 predicted proteins | sample 9134231 | NCBI WGS metagenome assembly JAEEGL01 (sample SAMN16246548, study PRJNA631951) | gut metagenome | biome: gut microbiome; feature: rumen; material: fiber-attached | host: Bos | place: Iran: Karaj | collected 2018-10
ACGTAAGCCGCCACCACCAATGTAATAGCCGTCAACAAGACGGTAATTAACAAAGTAAAGTTCATAAAAAAATAATATTATTGTATTGAATTCAATTTGCGTGCAAAGGTACTAAAAAAAACGCAAAAAGTATGCAATAATATGGAAAAAGATAAAAAGAAAAATAAAAGCCGTTGCCAATGACGACAACGGCCTATATTATTTAGCCTTGGGAAATGCCTCTTCGGATAATTCCTTGAAGAAGTCATGTTCCAAAATAACACTGATTCTCATCAGCAGACGCACGTCCAAACTTTTACGTTTGAAGATGTTATATACATTCGTGCGTTCGCAGGGAATCTGTGATGCTAACCATGCGGCTGACTTGCCCTGCTTTCTTAAAATCGTCTCAATGTGCTTACCTATGTTCATACCTTCAGCCTTTAATTAAGTCTTATTTCTGCCTTTTTCGGCTGCAAAGGTACGGAATAAATCTCAATATATCAGCAGTTTATTGTAGAAATTGTTTCGCCAACACTCATTTAAATTCCAAAGCCTCTCCAACACAAGCATTAGGCTGTTGAATATGAAGCAACAAACATACTGTAGGCGCTATATCCGTGATGTGTACTTCAGCGGGACAAGCCCCATGAGGAACTTTCCATCCATAGAAAAGCAGAGGGATGTGCGCATCACCCGGATTCCACCTTCCATGATTGGTTCCTTTTGGCGATAACCACGAACCTGCCTCGTAAAAATTTGGATCCAGACAAGCGATGATGTCGCCAGAACGATGGTAATTATATCCCATCAGAATACGGTTTCGCAGGATATCAGGAATAGGGGCATAGGCAACTTTCTCATAATCAGCCACAAACGAAATGTTAGGAGTCTTGCGGAGGAATTCAATAATCACGTCTTTCACCCGCTGCAATTCCAACCCCTGACGGGCAATGGCATCGTGGTCAAGAAAGAAACGACAGTCATTAATCCCCAATAACACAGACCCTTGGCAGCCTAGCGTAGAAACGAGGTATTTCTCCAGACTATCTTTCAGTTCGCTAGATACCAACGTTCCACCGCGCAGCTTGTTCTCCTGCATGAACAATCCGTTATGGGGAGCACCGTGATCAGCAGTCAGGAAGGCCAGGTAGTTTCCCTTACCTACCTTGTCGTCAAGTGTTTGAAAAAGCAACGCCAGATCTTTGTCCAACTCAAGATAAGCCTCATCGGTATTCTTGCCACGCGTGGCCCACTTATGGCCTATAACGTCAGTCTGCGAGAAACTGACACAAAGCATATCCGTCTCACTACCCTGCCCTAACTGTTCACCTTCCAAGGCTGCAATAGCCATTTTCACGATGATATGACCTGCTTCAGAAGAAAGGCCAATATCCTTGCCAAGCTTCTTGAACACCTTGTTCTCAGCCAATTTCACATTGAAACGTTTCACCCATTCGGGCAATTGCCTCATGTAATAAGTGCTGGTAATAAACTGGCGGTTCGTCAGATCCAACCAATATGCTGCATTAGCAGATCGTCCTGCAGGAAATATTGCTGCACAATCCTTGTACGACACGCTAATCACCTTTGAACGGAAATCAGTATGTAGGCGCAACTGGTCACCAATAGTGGTTGACAACAGGTTTACTGGCGACCTCTGGCCAGAGCTCTTGTTGTCGGTTCCCACCGACATCGCTGTTGTGTCTTGACAGCAATACATCTTTCTGCCATCAATAAAGAAATTATTACCACAAATGCCATGAAATGCAGGTGTCGTACCTGTATAGATTGAAGTATGGCCTATGGCAGTCACTGTCGGAAGGTAGTTTATCTGACAATTGTCAAAAGAATAGCCCTGGTCTATCATTCTGCGGAATCCATCCTCTCCGATCTTTTCATAATATCGCGACAGATAGTCCCATCGCATCTGGTCAACCACAATGCCCACAACCAGTTTCGGACGTTCACCGAATTTGGGCTGAGCCATCAGCTGAAACGTTGTGAACAACGCCACAGTAAAGATAAATACCACTTTCTTCATTCAGTTCTTTCGATTATTTCAAGACACATACGACTGTTATGGTAGGGACATTTCCAAAAGCCTGCCTTGTCATCGACAGTGTTCAGTGTTCCATCCGGATGTCGGCTCCAGTACCACTCGCCGTTCTCGTAATCTATGAGCTGTGTCTTGATGTACTGCCAACAGCGAACAGCCTTATCAAAAGCATCTTTATCGCCAAAGTACTGGTAGATGTTAAACCAGCCCACGACGTTCTCTGCTTGTACCCACCAGTGCAGATCGTCGTCCACATGTCCAGTACTGAGATTGGCCTCGTGAATCATAGAGCCATCAGAACGCAGGCCTTTTTCTGAGGCCTTTGCAACCATACGCACGACAGGTTCAACCTTATCCAACACACTCTTGTCACCCAGGACGAGCGCAGCCTCATGCATTAGCCAGGAACACTCGATGTCGTGACCATAGCTCTCCAGATGCCCTGCCCCTCGTGTCCAGTCCATATCGAAGAAAAGATCGAGGTGGTGGGTCTCAGGATTCAGAATCTTGTCCGTAAAGATGAAGATGATGTTGCGAAGCGCAGCCTCCACACGACAGATAGTCTCTATAGGTACAGATACACAAATAGGAAGAACAGAGCCTATTGCCGGCACGTAGTTACACGACTCGGCAGTCTGGAATTCCTTCAAACAACGATACAAATTAGCATAAGGCTCAATAATGTGAAGATGGGTGTTTTGCGACTTCGGATAGTTGGCATCGAGTTCGGAAAGCCGCATATCGGCAATCTTGCCCCATTCACGGGTACAAGCCTCAATATAACCATTATTATCATGGTCGAAAGCGTGCTCCTCAATACAGTCGAAGAGCTGTAGCGCATAGTCAAGAGCTTCTTTGTCTCCGGTAGCACGGGCATACTCAGACATACCATAGATGGCAAATCCAATGGCATAGAACTGTTTTTTGGTATCGTGCGGCTGCCCTTTACTGTCAACGCTCCAATAGACGCCACCGTACTCGTGGTCGATAAAGTGGTCGATAAAGTAGTCCTTGGCACGTGTTGCCATCTCCAAATATGACTGAAGCCTATTCTCTGAACTTTCACCATTTTTCTTAAGCACACGATAGGCTGCCGAAAACGACCAAAGAATACGGGCATTGAGAATGGCACCTTTCACAGCATCCTTATGCAACATCTCATGGTTGTCAATACGACCGTAGAAACCACCATTCTCGTGGTCAACCATCTTGCTCTCCCAAAAGTGCAGGATGTTGTTCTCGACAACATCCCGCATTTCGTTTCTCAGTATTTGAAGTGTCATATCAGTCGGCAAGGGAACGTATTTTCTTCAGTTCACTATTAATTGCATTGATACGCTCAGTAGTCAGCGGATAGAACCAAACGATGCACATTGACAACAGGGCTACGCAAGCAGGAACAAAGCTCATGAGCCAGCGAAGACAAGTCAGTGCACTTTCAGGCTGAATGACATTACCTGCAGCCAACAGCTCAGGATCGGTGACATAGCCAAAGCCTGACAGCAGCCACAGCACAGCAGCACCACCAATAGCGCCTCCAAACTTCTGGGCCATACTTGACGACGAGAAGATAAGACCTGTCGATGCCGTTTTAAACTCCAGTTCTGCATAGTCGCTGACATCGGCATACATACTCCAAACCAACGGCGACATGATACCCGTCAGGATGGAGATAAGAATCTGGAATATCAGCATAATCCAATAGCCGGAAGGTGTGCATGGGATAAAGAAGAACAAGACACTCAAGACCACCAGAGAACCATTAACCAGAATGAAAGTGGTCTTCTTTCCCAGCTTATTGGAAATAGGTACACAAGAAGCTACACCAACCATGTTGGAAACCTCGCCTACCCCAAGGAACAGTCCTGCATAGAAGGCAAAAATCAGTCCGAACAATATCAGATTGACATCAGTACCTATAATATCCTGGAAGAAATAGGCCACTGTAGCACCACGGACTGTATTAAAGAGATTGAAGCACAATGCAGCGCCAATAAGCAGCCACCAAGGCTTGTTAGACAGCAAGGCCTTGAAGTCGCTGCCCACGCTGACCGTAGAAACAGTCTTCAGATGCTCTTTTGTCATCATGAAGCACAAGATAAACATAATGAAGCATGCAGAAGCAATGACCACCATCGCCCAGAACCAGCCGCCTGAGGTATTGTATCCTCCCATCATATTGGTAAGAGGTTCCCAAAGGAACAGCGAGACGAATGATCCACCATAGGCAAAGAACATACGGAACGACGAGAACACCGTCTTCTCGTTAGAGTCGTCAGTCATGACACCCAACATAGCTCCATAAGGCACGTTGATACCTGTATAAACTGTCATCATCAGAATATAGGTGAGGTACGCCCAAATGAGTTTTCCACCATAATTCAGGTCAGGTGTCGTAAACAACAGGATGCCACAAATGCTGAAGAAAGGAGCAATCCACAGCAGATATGGGCGATACTTGCCCCACTTGGTCTGCGTGCGGTCGGAAATGATACCCATCATGGGATCCGACACGGCATCCCATATACGGGTTACCAGCACAAGCACACCAGCATCGACCAGCGACAGGCCAAAAATATTACTATAGAAGAATGGCAGGTAATAAGAAAATATCTTCCAGAACATGCTTGATGACATGTCGCCAAATCCATAGCCGATTTTTTCTTTTAAGGTTGATTTAGTCATATCATTATAGTTTATTACAAATTACGATTCTTGGCAACCAGTTTCTTAATGGTTTCCACAGAGGCAGCAGTATAGAGACCGTCTTCAGGCGTGTTCATACAATAGTCTATCAGCTTGTCTACTGTCGATGTTGCCACATGCATACGGGTATCGGCAGAAGCATAGTAGATGAACACCTTACCGTCCTCGTCAGCTATCCAACCGTTGGCAAAAGCCACATTCATCACATCGCCCAGATACTCATCACCCTGTGGAACCAGGAAGAATCCTCCAGGCTGGGCAATGACTTTCGTAGGGTCTTCCAGAGAAGTCATATACATATACAGCACATAGCGCAAGCCATCGGCTGTTGCCCGAACGCCATGAGCCAAGTGCAGCCAACCCTTGTCCGTCTTGATTGGATGCGGGCCTTCGCCATTTTTCACCTCCGTAATGGTGTGATAATGGCGTGCATTGATAATCTTTTCATCCTTCACCTCAGCATGGGTGATGTCATCAACCAGAGCCCAGCCAATGCCACCGCCAGAACCTGTATCGATGAATCCATCCTGAGGGCGAGTATAGAAAGCATACTTACCGTCGACAAATTCTGGATGCAACACGACGTTACGCTGCTGTGAACGGGTTTTCAGGTCAGGCAGGCGCTCCCAAGTCTTCAGATCCTTCGTACGGGCAATACCGGCCGTTGCTGTTGCTGCACTCAGATTTCCAGGCTGAGCATCATCGTGACGCTCGGCACAGAATACGCCGTATATCCAACCATCCTCATGGGCAGTGATACGCATATCGTAGATGTTGGTGGCAGGTATCACATCGTCTGGCATAGTGATGGGCTCGTCCCAGAAGCGGAAGTTGTCGACGCCATTAGGCGATTCGGCCACAGCAAAGAACGACTTACGGTCAGCACCCTCGACACGAACCACCAACACATACTTACCCTGCCACTTGATGGCACCAGAGTTGAGCGTGGCGTTCATCATGATGCGCTGCATCAGATAGGGATTGTCCTGTTCACAGAAGTCATATCGCCACTCCAAAGGCGTATGCTCGGCTGTCAATATAGGGTTTTTCCACTTGTCATAGATACCATTCCCCCACTCCAGAGGCTCGTTCTTGCGCGTCAGCAACTCCTCGTGGTGAGCACGTAACGCCTTAACTCTTTCTTGAAAATTGCTCATATATTTACTATTCTTCTTTTATGTAATTTATTATTCCTTAATTATTAATGTCCCTCAGGAACAACGTATTGTCTGCCTCATAGAGCTGTTTGAAGTCGGCAGCACAGGGCAACTCTGGCGATGGGCCGAAATACTCATGACTCGCGTTGCGCCACAGGAGGAAATAGCTGATGGGATACTGATCCACAATGGGTTTCAATACACGTGTCCACCATGTGGAGTCAGTCATGTTCTGCAGTCCACACTCTGTCATGGCCAATAGTTTATCATTCTTTTTGGCGAAATCGCTGAGGAAGGTAAGGTCAGCAGTCAACTGTGTTTTGAAGTCTTCCTCAGTTCCCCACTGATAGGCATCTTCGCCTATCAGCGTCACACGGTCGTTTCCTGGATAGCGCTGCATGAAACGTTCTTCCGTCCAATGACCATCCAAATTGGGTGAATAGCTCCAAAGCAGATTGTCAAAACCGCGTTTGTCCATATAGTCTTGCAGCATATTCCACAGGGCATGGAATTCTTCGTCCGAGCAGTTCTTCTGTCCCCACCAAAACCACGAGCCATTGTTCTCATGCCAAGGACGGAAGATAATAGGTACAGGCTGACCATCCTTTGTTTTCAGAGTTTCTATGAAATCAGCTACACGCTGCATCCATGTCTGAAACTTCTCATATTGTGTTCCATCAGGCAGCACACTCTTCACCACAGTAGTGTCAGCAACGTCCCACGCTGACCCTGCCGGGAATATCTGCCCGTCAAGACCTCCATGAGGTTTAGTCGTGACAGGATTCCGTGGATGCCAGCTAAGGGTCACGATGCCGCCACGCTCATGGTGTGCAATAAGCTCGTCGTGAATGCGGGAGAAAGGCACACTATCCAGATTTTTCGTATCGTCCATTTCTATACCGCCCAAGTCGAATCCCATGACGGCAGGAAAATCTCCGACAGTTCTTTTCACGTCACTTGAATCAGCGGGAATCACGTTAGTGTTCTGCAACGAGTCAGCTTTTTGCCCCTGTGAAACAATTCCCGACCATGTCACACCATAGAACGGGTCGTCCTGATGGCCCATCATATAACCTTTCTGCAACAGTGACTGCATTCGCTCTGCCAATTGTTCACTCTGCGTCTTCTCAACAATGGTCGTCTGACCACAGGCAGCCATCATCAGGGCTACACCTATTATGTATATATACTGTCTCATCATCTCAATTCTTAATTCCTAATTGTTGACGAAGCCACTTCTGCCACTCATCCCACTGTTCCTGATACCAGAAATGTGCTGTCTGCTGATAAACGCTAAGCGTCTTGGGGCAAGACAGCGTGTTATAGGTAGCGTATGCCGTAGTGGGAGGTACCACATCGTCGTTATAACCAAACGACACCCATGTAGGACATTGAATACGGCGCACAAAGTTCACACCGTCATAATAGCGCGAAGTTTCAATCTTCTCACCTCTCCCTGTTTGTTTTTCACTACTATTATAAAAATAATGAGGCCAGCCACAGGCAATCCCCTGGAGAGAGGCCGTATGGTCGCAAAGAGCTGGATGAACCGCAGCCACAAAAGTGATTCGCTTGTCAAGTGCCGCAGTAGCATACGACAGGAAACCACCCTGACTGGCACCTGTGACGCCAATGGTCTTGCCATCCCACTCAGGCAGCGAGGCAATATAGTCCACACTGCGCACACAACCTACTACCACACGCTTGTAATAGCTGTTATCACGCGAGTCCATACCAAAGTTCCAGTAGCAATTCAATGCTCCGTTCTGCAATTCGTCATAAACTGACTGGTCCATCGTCACCGGAACGCCATGAATACCTATTTCTAAGACAATGGCTTGTGAAGGGGCCGTATAGGTGTCGCCACTGTAGGGACGTACACCCGCACCAGGCACACGTAAAAGAGCCGGATAACGTCCTGGCTTGGTCGGAATGCTTAATATACCATAAGTCCGAGAACCCCACCGTATATTCTGGAAAGAGATCTGATAGACATTCACCTCCTCGTTCGAACGCTCTGGCAACAATTCTCGCTGAGGATTGAGCACTGTCCAACGGGCCTCCTCCAATGTCTTTTCCCAAAATTGATCGAAATCTTTGGGCTCTACTGTCGTGGGTTTCAGCTTTTCAGGCGAAAAAGCTGCTGTACAAGAGCCTTTATAATCCTTGCCGTCGACATGAGCTGTCACTGTAAGACGGTAGAAGCCTGGTTTCGCCATCGTCCCCTTCCATGTCATCATCCCGTTTTTCAGTACGATGTCTTGTTCCTTCTTGTTGGGATACATTTCTGGACCTGCCTCGTAGTCGATGGTAACATTGTCCAACAACGTCGACGATTTGGTAACACTTACCTTGAACTGGGCCGTCTGCCCCACTTCGTAGTTCCAGTCTTGGTGGTCAGGAACCACCATCACATTGATATTGGTCCCACGTATCTGAGCCAACATGGGCAACACTCCCATGAGTCCCAACAGCAAGGCAATAAAACCAGTCTTCTTCATATTTATTTCGGTTTTTAGTTTAGATTGCACAAACTTCGATGCAAAGTTAGCATTATTTTTTGAAAACACACAATACTATTTTGATAATATTTAGTACTTTTTCAGGATTGAACACTTAAAAAACCTTAATTCGGCTCTCCGAACACTACATAAAAAATATGGGGGCACCTTTCTGGCTGGGTAATCAGCTTATTAGGAAGGGAGAAAAACAGGAATCCTTACGCATAAAATTTGATAGGGCATGACAAATGACAACAATGAAAATCAACGATATCATTCAAAATAAAATATTTATTAAATAATGTACGCACGAAGATGAAATTTAATATTTCATCTATCTATTTTTGAATCAGCAAACACCACCAATTATAAAAAAATAACTTATTTGCAAAATAGTATCAAAATTTAGCAACAAAAAGTTATCGTATTTCCAAAAATTACACTATCTTTGCAACGGAAAAAAACAGGGAAAGGTGTGAGCTCTGGTTATCTTGGTAAGTTCTATTGCCATCAGCCTGCCCCCGACCATGGTGACATTTACGCCAATACATGTGAATAAAAAATACTATTAACTAACTAAAAAAGTATGAATCTAAATTGCAGTAAAAACTCTCTGCTGGCAGGATTATGCGCAATATTCCTGCTGGGCTATTCGCCCGTCGTTTATGCAGCAGGGGGCAGTTCACCGCTGCCCGCCGTGCAACAGGCGAAGAAGATTACGGGTACTGTGACGGACGCTATGGGTCCCGTCATCGGTGCAAGTGTAGTTGTAAAGGGTACGTCGAACGGTGTTGCTACCGACTTCGACGGAAACTTTACACTCAACGTCAATCAGGGTGCTACCATCGTTGTATCGTTCATCGGATACATTTCGAAGGAAGTCAAGATTGACAGTCGTGACAAGTATGAGATTACCCTTGAAGAGGACAAGAAGGTGCTCGACGAAGTGGTGGTTGTAGGTTACGGTACGATGAAGAAGTCCGATATCTCAGGCGCCTCTGTATCGTTGGGCGAGAATGCCGTCAAAGGCTCCATCATCACCTCTCTCGACCAGTCTTTGCAGGGTCGTGCCGCTGGTGTTACAGCCGTATCAACCTCTGGTGCCCCTGGTTCGTCATCATCAATCCGCGTACGTGGTACGGCCACCATTAATGCCAACGCTGAACCACTCTATGTGATTGACGGTGTACCTGTACAAAGTAGTGGAACGTCTGGTGCCTCTTATGGTTTGGGCGACGCCTTAGGTAATGGTAGTGTATCTACCATCTCGCCTTTGTCAACCATCGATCCTTCGGACATTGTCTCTATGGAGATTCTGAAGGACGCCTCGGCAACCGCTATCTATGGTGCCCAGGGCGCTAACGGTGTTGTACTGATTACCACGAAGCGTGGTAAGGCTGGCGATGCCAAATTCAATTACAACGGCATGATAGCCTGGAACCGTCAGACCAAGCGTCTTGACATGATGAACCTGCGCGAGTATGCTGAATACTACAACACTTATGCTGATGTAGGTGAAGCTACTTATACCGGAAATTACTCCGACCCATCGCTTCTTGGCAAGGGAACCAACTGGCAGGATGCCGTTTTCCAGACAGCATTCCAGAACTCTCACCAAGTGAGTGCAACAGGTGGATCTGACAAGATTCAATACTATGTCAGCGGAAGTTATATGGATCAGGAAGGTACCATTATCGGTTCTGCGTTCAAGCGTTTCTCGGCACGTACCAACCTTGATGCCCAACTGAAGAGCTGGCTGAAGATGAGTCTGAGTGTCACCTACTCTGACACCAAAGATGACCTGAAGTTGGCTGACTCTGACGAAGGTCTGATTGGCTACTCTCTGACAACCATCCCTTCTATACCTATTTATAATGTAGACGGCACTTACTCTTCTGTTTCACAGGAAGGCTATACCAACCCCAACCCCATAGCTATGGCCATGATGGACACCATTCTGCTGAAGCGTCAGAAGCTGAACGGTAACATCTTCTTCGAAGTAACTCCCATCCAGAATCTGATATGGCATGCTGAGTTCGGTTTCGACCTTGGATGGAACAGGGGTGAAACTTACGAGCCGATGGTTGACCTCGGCACCTGGAAGCGGTCCAGCAACGAAAGCCGTATGCAGAAGAATACCAGCACGTTCTGGCAGTTGAAGAACTACATCACCTACAGCCGCACCTTCGGTAAGCACTCGGCAACGGCCATGGTCGGTCAGGAGTGCTGGGAGTCGAAGTACGACTACACTTCGGTATACAACACGGGACTTCCCTCTGATGCTGTTCACAATCCGGCCCTGGGTTCTGGCACGCCGCAGATTGGTGCTGGTTTTGGCAGCAGTTCTATGGCATCGTTCTTCACACGTTGGACTTACAGCTTCGACAGCCGCTACAATGCCACCTATACCTATCGTTATGATGGTAGCTCGAACTTCGGTCCCAACAGGCGCTGGGCAGGTTTCCACTCATTCGCAGCCAGCTGGCGTTTCTCTAACGAGAAGTTCGTAGAGAGCTGGGCCGGCAAAGTGCTGAGCAATGGTAAGTTGCGTCTCGGCTGGGGACAGACTGGTAACTCCAGCATTGGTGGTTACAAGTGGGGTTCTCCGCTGTCAACAATGGAGACTGCACTGGGCACCAGTTATCGCCCTGCACAGATTGCCAACAAGGACATCCAGTGGGAGAGCCAGGAACAGTGGAACGTCGGTCTTGACCTCGGTTTCTTCAACGACCGTGTAAACATCACCGTCGACTGGTATAGGAAGGAGTCTAAGGACATGCTGATGCAGCTGCAGTTGCCCTCATACATGGGTACCAGCGGTAACGGTTCTTCGGCCCTTGCTGCTCCTTACGGCAACTATGGCAAAATTCGCAATTCCGGTGTTGAGCTTTCTATCAACACTCACCCCCTCGTAGGCAAGTTCGAATGGGATTCTGAATTACAGCTCTCTTGGAACAAGAACAAGCTCGTGAGTCTCTCTGACGGTTCGAGCAATGCACAGCTCATCGGCTATGGCCAGTGGACGGACGTTGTGAGCCTGACGCAAGTTGGCGAGTCACTTTACAGCTTCTACGGCTATGTGACAGATGGTGTGTATACTTCGCTGGAGGACATTGAGACTTCTGCAAAGCCCTCCTCATATCCCACCAACGGTGTGTTTGCCAAGAACTCTACAGTCTATGTGGGCGACATCAAGTATAAGGACCTGAACGGTGACGGCATCATTGACGAGAACGACCGCACCAACATCGGTTCTCCGCTGCCCAAGTACACCTTCGGTTGGAACAACACCTTCCGTTGGAACAACTTCGACCTGAACATTTTCATCAACGGTTCTGTAGGCAACAAGGTGGGTAACTACCTGAAGATGAAGCTGACACACATGAACTCCACGTGGACTAACCAGCTCACGGACGTTTCTGCACGTGCCATTCTGGAGCCCATTGATGCAACAAAGGACTACTCTCAAGGCGTCGACCGCGGTGACGGACAGCTCATCTACAACTGGTATGATGACATTCACAATGTCAAGCTGAGGAACCCCGAAACCTCCATGCCTCGTGCAACTATCAACGACCCGAACGACAACGACCGTTGGAGCGACCGTTATATCGAGGACGGAAGCTATATCCGTCTGAAGAACATCGCCTTAGGCTACAACTTCCCCAAGAAGCTCATCAGCAAGTGGGGTCTCGAGAGCCTGCGTCTCTATGCTAATTTCCAGAACCTGCTGACCATCACAGGTTATGACGGATACGATCCTGAAATCGGTATCTCGACACAGAGTCCCAACGTCATGGGTCTTGATAACGCCCGTTATCCCTCACCGACAACCTATTCGTTTGGTCTTAACGTATCATTCTAAACATATAAAAGGAATAATATTATGAAACTGAATAATTTAAAATATACAGCAGTTGCCGTCGTTACAGCCCTCACGATGTCGTCGTGCGATAAATTCCTCGACAAGCCTACTGAGGACAGCTATAATACGGAAAACTTCTATGCCACGCCCGAGCAGTGTCTCAGCAGTGTCAACTACCTGTACAACTCGCCCTGGTACGATTTCCAGCGTGGCTTCATCAAAGTGGGTGAGGTGCTTTCTGGCAACTACTACTGGGGGTCATCTCCCTACCTGAACTTTTCAGTAAACGGTTCCGACCAGGACTTGGTCAACATGTCATATTCACTGTGGGCTGTCATCGGACATGCCACCACGCTTTACAACACCTTGAATGCAACAAGTGTTTCCAACAAGAATCAGTGTCTGGGCGAATGTCTCACCTGGAAGGCCATGGCATATTTCTTCCTCGTCCGTTCATTTGGTGACGTGCCTATCATCCACGACAACTCTGCTCTGCTGGCTTCAGGCGAGTACAACAGCCTGCCCAAGGTAAAGCGTGTCGATGTCTACGAGTACATCATCATGACGCTTGAGAAAGCTATGGAAGACCTGGAAGGTATCAAGAATCCTACTTCCGGACGTATTGACTACTATTCCGCAGAAGCACTGCTGGCCAAAGTTTATCTGACCAAGGCTGGTGTCAGTGGTTCACTGGATGCAGAAGACCTGGCCAAAGCTGCCAAATATGCCAAGGACGTTATCGACAACTCTGGCCGTACACTGCATGAGCACTATGGCGATGTTTGGAAACTCACTTCCAATTTTGCATCTGAAAGCCTGATTGCATGGCGTTGGACTGTTGGTTCACAGTGGACCAGCCAGAACACGCTCCAAAGTGACCTCGCCCAGGAAGGCATGGACGAGTTCGGTGATGACTGGGGTGGATGGAACGGTCTTTCTGTTGACATGCAGGAAGCTTTCGGCATCAAGCTCTTGGAGAACCAGCCCGATGCTTGGATCAACCACGTCGACACACGACTGAAGGCTACCATGATGCTTCCTGGTTTCAGCTGGGATTACCTCTGGCGTGACCACGGAGGTCTTAACTTCCTGCGCTTCCTCTACGACGACACATACAATGCCGCCGCAACAGGAACCCTGCAGACTCCTACCGGTGCCAACTGCGTAAAGCACCTCTACGGAAACACTGCCGACCACGTTGCTGACTTGAACATTGCTCCGGCACGTATGGCCTATGCCCTGGCAACCCACATCCTGCGCCTCTCTGATATTTACCTGGTTTATGCCGAGGCAATGTTGGGTACAGGCCGCACCACATCATCTGATCCCAGTGTACTTGACGCATTCTATGCCGTCCGCCACCGTGCCATTCCCAGCAGCACCTATCCTACCAGTGTTTCTTGGGATGACATCTGGAAGGAACGTCGTCTGGAATTCGCTATGGAGGGTGACCGCTGGTACGACTACGTCCGCGTCAGCTACTACGATTCTTCGTTCTGCGTCAACGAGCTGACCCATCAGAAGCGCAATGCTTTCTGGGGACTGAACGACCTCTACAAGGAATACTACACAACGGGCAACTGGAGCGTCGATCCTTCAAAGCAGGGTTATGACAACTCGACATCTGCTCCGAATGTGAACGTCTTACTGCGTACCGACTCAGAAATCGGCAAGAGCTACTTTGCCCTCCCGATGTCGGCTGAGGACGTGCTCTACAATCCTAACCTGGGCTCAAACGTTGAAGGCATCCACGTTGACGTTCGTGAGGTCTATAGTTACTAATCAACAAAAGAATAAGCAATTATGAACAAGATTAAACAATATACAAAAGGACTGTTCTTTGCGTCGTTAGCTGTGGCTGGCCTGTCCCTGTCATCTTGTAAAGACCAGCCTGACAAATACGAGACGACTGACGGAACACCCACAGTCAACTACATCCGCTGTCTCTCGACAGAGGTACACAACAATAATGATACTCCAGACCAGCACTACACAAACGGAGAATTGGTCATCGAGGCTTCTCCGCAGAGCACGCTGGCCATTATCGGCAGCAACCTGCGCAGTGTATATGAACTCTATTTCAACGACCGCAAGGCTGTACTCAACACCAGCTACATGACGGACAATACACTCATTGTCGATGTTCCCAAGGACGTTCCCATCATGGTGACGGACAAGATATACCTTGTCACCAAGTCGAAAGACACCGTGACTTACGACTTCCACGTCGTTATCCCTGCACCTATCATCACGACCATGTCTTGTGAGTATGCCAAACCTGGTGACCGTGTGACCATCACCGGTAACTACATGGTGAACGATGCCGGTGTACCTCTGGAGGTTTACTTCCGCAATGCCAAAGACCAGGACATCCCTGCTGATATCAATGAAATCAGCGACGACTTCACCTCTGTACAAGTCACTGTTCCTGACGATGCCGCTGAAGGTCCTATCACCATGACCTCCATCTACGGAACAGCATTGTCTCCGTTCTATTATCAGGATACCCGTGGTATGTTGTTCGACTTCGACAACGGCCGCACCCAGCAGGGTTGGCACGCACGTACCATTACCAGCAGCGAAAAGTCGCTCAAGGGCAACTACCTGGTATTGGGTGAAGGTGCCACAATGAGCGAGGATGGTGGCTGGGATGACGGCAACAACTCGTTCGAGTACTGGTGCGGTGACTGGAACACCCCAGAAAGCTATCCCGATCCGCAGGGTATCCGTCTGTTTGACGTCACCGACTTCAGCAAACCCGAGAACATGACCCTGAAGTTCGAGATGTGCATCCCGTCTAGCAATGCCTGGGCTGCCGGTGCCATGCAGATTATCTTTGCTCCCACCAGCTATGTGACGCTTAGCGGCAATAGCCCAGACGTGTATGGCAATGCCGTTCAAGGTGCCAACAATATCTTCTTCCGCTGCCCGGGTCAGAGCGACTGGGACAACAGTGATTACTTCTCGAAGCTGAATCCGCTGCCGCGTGCACTCTATCGCCCCTGGACTATTACGGGTTCATACGACACTGGTGATCAGTGGATAACAGTCTCGCTGCCTATTGCATCCTCCTTCGTTTATTCCTTCGACGGTACGGCTCTGCCGTTCAGTTTGAAGGAGGAGGACTTCGCCAGCCTCACAATCTTCATCGTTGGTGGCGGTGTCAACGGTACAGAATGTAATCCATACATCATGATTGACAACATCCGTGCCATTCCCAACAAGTAATTGACAATGATAATTGAAAATTGATAATTAGTTATGAAACAGATAAAGAATATCTTAGCC
>JAEEGL013031511.1_pt1 | contig 15555 bp, 13 predicted proteins | sample 9134231 | NCBI WGS metagenome assembly JAEEGL01 (sample SAMN16246548, study PRJNA631951) | gut metagenome | biome: gut microbiome; feature: rumen; material: fiber-attached | host: Bos | place: Iran: Karaj | collected 2018-10
ACCAACAAGATGATGCCCCCTGTCGCGATACCTTCAATCAAAAAATAAATGAGGGGGCTTGCAAGCCAAAAACGGAGAGAAGCAAAAATGTCAGACACAGAACTTAAGGAGAAGGGAATAGCACTCCTGGGTGAATTGTTTTCATTCATGGATGTCAATGCGGAAATAGAGGCAGTTGAAAACGAGGGTGAGGAACCCCGTCTGAAGATAATCTGCGGTGATGCAGGGCGTTTGATTGGTCGTGGTGGCCAGACGCTGGAAAGCCTGGAAATGATACTCAATCGCATTCTTCGCAAGGATGAGGAGAAAGGTGAGCATTTTCCATGGATTTCCCTGGAGATAGATGGCTACCATGTGAATCCACCGAAGTCTGAAAGCAAGTCAGGTGACAGGAAGAGTCGCCTTCCCTTTGAGGAGGTGGAGCGTCTCCAGGCAATGGCGAAGGATATCGCCCGCGAGGTCAAGAAACTGGGAATGCCCAGGGTGATAGGGCCGTTCTCCCCATCTGAAAGACGCATCATCCATCTCGCCCTTGAGAAGGACACGGAAGTTGAAACCGTCAGTGACGCCGTGGCGGATGAGCGCCGGTGCAAGAAGATCACAGTACGGCTGATAGAAAAATAGGAAGGTGAGCAATGCTGAACGAGTACATCAGAAAGTTCATGGAGGCCCAGGGATACGAGGCCCTTACATTCAACGATGTCTCAATGGAGACTATATATGCGGATTTCCTGCCAGGGGAGGCGGTTACTAGCACTCGCTTCTCCAGGAACATATCCCTTAATGCGCCGTTCATCAGCGCTGCAATGGATACCGTGACTGAGCACGCCATGGCAATTGAGATGGCAAAACTGGGAGGCATTGGCGTAATCCACAAGAACCTGACACCTGCACGCCAGGCGGAGGAGGCTCAGAGGGTCAAGCAGTACCTGCATGGACTTATCTTGCACCCAGTCGTGTTCAAGAAAGACATGAAGGTCAGCGAGATTCTTAGAATCAAGGAAGAGAATAGATATACCTTCAGTGGTTTCCCGATTGTGGACGATGAAGGGCATCTGGTGGGCATTCTGACCTCCAGGGATATGAAATATCTGCTGGACACGGATGTGCCAGTTGCAGACGTGATGACGAAAAACCTGGTTACCGCTACCCAGGCGACCGACATGAACGAGGCGTTTGAGACAATGCGGAAGAACAAGGTCGGCAAACTGCCTATCATCGATTCTGAGGGCAAACTCTGCGGGCTTTACAGTTACCAGGATGTGCGTACCCTCATCAATAATATGGAGCCAGACTTCAACAGAGACAGCAGGCACAGGCTGAGGGTGGCCGCTGCAGTGGGGCCGAACGACTGGGAACGCATTGAGGCGCTGGTTTCAGTGGAGACGGACGCACTTATCCTTGACACGGCGCACGGCCATTCCAAGGGCGTGCTGGATACACTTAAGGAAATCAAGAAGCGTTATCCTGGCGTTGATGTGGTGGCAGGTAATGTCTGCACATCTGAAGGCGCAAAGGCATTGTACGAGGCAGGTGCTGATGCCGTGAAGGTTGGAATTGGACCTGGCTCGATCTGCACAACACGCGTGGTCGCGGGTGTGGGCGTTCCTCAGTTGACTGCTATATACAACGCCGCCAAGGTTATTGGCGACGAGATTCCGATCATTGCAGATGGTGGCATTACTCATTCAGGTGATGTGGCGAAGGCATTGGCAGTGGGTGCGTCCAGCGTGATGATGGGATCCGCCCTGGCTGGCACAGAAGAGAGCCCAGGTGAACGCATACTGCATCAGGGACGCACATACGTGGCCTACCGCGGGATGGGCAGTCTTGAGGCAATGCGCTGTGGAAAGGGCAGCCGCGAACGCTATGGTGTGTCGGCGGATACATTGAGCGATAAACTGGTGCCCCAGGGCATCGAGGCCATGATACCTTACAGAGGTGCAGTGGCTGATGTGCTGAACCAGTATATCGGCGGGCTTCGCTTCTCGCTGGGGTATTGCGGCGCTCGCAACATACTTCAACTTCAGGAGAAGGCGCGCTTTGTTAGGGTCAGTTCCGCAGGTCTTCATGAGGCTCATCCCCATGATGTGATTGCACAGAAGGATGCCCCGAATTACAGGACGAACTGATAAAAAGATTGCTTTTATTTCGTAAAGATTACCTTGATTGCAATAAAAAAACAATAAAGGTATTTGACGAAATAGATCAATGGCGTATCTTATGCCTTTGCGACTTGAAAACTGTATTTTTTGTTTTTTCGACCTTCCCATTTGGGAACAGGAGGAAACGTGAATAGAAAAGCATATAATTTGAGGTTTTGGTTGGTACTTTTGCTGCTGTCGCCAGTATTTGTCTGGGCACAGAACACGCAGACTGGTGCAGTGGAGGAGAAAGTCAAAGTTAAAAAGAACCTAGAGGTGAATATCAGGGAACTGAAGATTTCAGTTGAGAAAACCCCAAAGACAAAAGGTTCCAGGAATGGTTCCAGTGGCTCTGGTGCCAAATGGATTGCCTTGAAGGCGCAGGTCTATATATCAGGTCAGGAATGGCTGGACGAAATCGAGGCGCGCTGGAATGTAGTGGTTGATTGTGGCTCAAAAAAGAAGCCCATTTTGCTGCCGCTCAGTACCAAGTTTGTGCATTTGGAGAAAGGCAAGAATTACATTTCGGCGTTCATCCATCCGACATTCTTCAAAAAATATCTGGATACGGAAAGCGTGAATACCTCGAAGATTTCCGCTACTCTGGATGTTGCTGTCAATGGGAAGGTTGTGGCGAGAAAGTCCAAGGGCAACAAGACTGGACTTATAGCAACGCCGACCAAATGCAAGGTGGATAGCAATGGCTTGATGCCACGAAGCAAGACGCCATTCGCCGATGTTGACTTTGACTATTATGCCAATGAAAAAATCGACTGAGGCGACTGCATCACAGAAACACAACGAGCACTAACTAATGGATTTCTATGGCTAGAGAAGAGCGAATACTTGCTGTTGATATCGGCGCGACGAGCATAAAACTCTGCGAGTTTGAATTTGGTGAAGGCGATGGCAACATAGCGCTGTCCAGATTTGCTCACCGTGAATATGAGGAAGAACTTTCCGATACCTCGCGTATGAACGTGGTGTCAGGTCTTTTGCGCCAGATGCTTGCCGAAGGCGGCTTCAAGGCCAGCAAGGCCTTGCTTTGCATGTCAGGTCAGTATTCGTTAATGCGCTTCTCACATCTGCCAAATACCTTCGGCTATGACAAGAAGAGAATACGGCAGATCGCGGAATTCGAGGCAACGCAGAACATACCGTTCCCAGTTGACCAGGTCATAATGGACTACCAGTTGATTGCCTCCCCCGCGGGCGATGCCTTGGAATCCATGTCTGTCGTTATCAGGAACGACATTGCAGAGCAGTTCTCGGCGGCCATATCTCAGGTTGGTCTGCAACCAATCCTAATTGACGTTGCATCAGCGGCCTGTTACAACGCGGCCAGGGCGAATGGTATTGGAAACGACGGATGCGCCTTGCTTCTCAACATCGGTGGCCGTGTGACAAACTTGATATTTGTGGATGGCAACCAACTCTACGCCAGAACCATACCGATTGCGGGCTATACCATCACACAGCAGATTGCAAAGGAATTCGGTATTGGACTGCCCGAGGCCGAGGAATTGAAACGACACCATGGATTCGTGGCACTTGGCGGCGCATACGCGGAGCCTGAATCCGAAACGGCCGCTAATGTCTCAAAGATCATTCGCAATGTGATGAGCCGCCTCTATGGTGAAATCACAAGGACTATCAGCGTATATCGCTCGCAGCAGAAAGGCAATGCACCTGTCAAGATGTATATCACAGGCGGCTCGTCCATCTTCACATATTGTGATACCTTCTTCAATGAGAAACTGAAAATGCCTGTTGAGTACTTCAACCCATTCCTCTGCTGCAAAATATTGCCTACAGTTGACAGGGAACGCCTTTCACAGGTGGGTCACATGTTCAGCGAGGCCATCGGTCTTGGACTTCGTTATGCAACGCAGTGCCCAGTCGAACTAAGCCTCATCCCTGCCAATATTCGTCGCCAGCAGAACTTTGACAAGAAGAAGCCCTACATGGTTCTTGGTTTCATAATTGTGTTTCTTATGCTGCTGGTCATTGAGTTCGGTCTTGTGCTGAGGAAAACCAACTACGACGCGCAAAACAATAGACTCAAGACAATTATAGATGCAAATAAACCAACCTTGGAGAATATTGAGGCCGCGCAATCCACTGCCAATGACAACAACGGCAAGATGGAGGTAATAGAAAATCTGCTCCTGCAACAGTCCAAATGGCCTGCAATATTGAATGAGATATATCGCTTGAAACCAGACAATCTGTGGATTACGTCAATCAAGCCCATCATTGGGCCGGTGAAGGCTGTGGAAATCAAATCCGCTGCAGGCGTCTCTGAAGAGGATATGATGTTTGGCGGCGATATGTTCGGCGGTGACATTGGCGGCGAAATGCTCGGCGGTGGAGGCGGTGGCGATGCCAGTGGCACAGTCACCCAGATTGGTGGTCTGGAAATTGAGGGATGTTGCGTGCAGGTTGATGGTCACAATGCCATATTCACGCTCGGTCCCATTGGGACGTTCCCGTTCCCGGTTGACAAGCCACTTCCACAACCAGAGGGCGGTGATTCTGGAAACAGTGAAGACGGCTCCGCTGCCAAAGCCTCCCCACAGGAGATAGCAAACAAGTTGGTGGCTGAAGAGATGAACAAGGCAGGAAGCCCTGCTGCTGCCTTTGAGGCGGCTTTGCGTATGTCTCAGTTATTTGATTCCACTCCGAACATGACGCTTATCAAGAACTATTCAATGTCGGGTACTGTTCAAAACCTTACGACGTTCAAGATGCAGTTGAAGTTCAGCATGCCAGTGGATTACCTTGAGTTCAAGGGCGGGGGAAAGAATTAAGGCGAGGTGATGTAAACTATGGATTCGATAAAGAAAAATTGGGGGTTCATTGCCATATCGCTAGTGTGCTTCGTGCTGATTATCTTCATGGTGATGAAGTGCAGTGGCACGAATGAGAAACTGAGTGTAAGCAAAAGCGAATATGATAAAAAACTCACATATCTGGATGGTGTGGGCAAGAAACAGTTGAAGTTGACAGATGAGAATGTCAAAATCGCAAGACATAATTCAGATGTGACAAGCAAAAGCATAAGTTCAGTCCACAAGACACTTATGCAACGCTTCAAGTTGAACTATAAGGTTCCTGGCGATGGCGCCAGTGCTCTGCGTGAACTCAAGGAGGCGATTCTCCAGATGCAGAAGCAATTGGATGAAAAGGAGATATTCTGTGATGGAAAAGTGGAGTATTTTTCCTTTGACAGCATAGCAAAGTCGGCAACTCTTCCCACAAAGGACGATTTGCCATTGATTTTCCGTCAACTCACAATTGTCAAGCAGATAGTCAAGGTTGCCATAGAAAGTAAGGTGATTTCAATAGATGAAATTCGGAGACCCATGAATCTGAGAGTCCAGGAAGAGGCGGACTACACAATCACACCAATTGAAATCACAGTGACGGCAAGCCTTGAAAACGGCCAGAACTTTGTGAACGCAATGAGCAACCAGGAAAACTATCTGTTCTTCCTGAGGACAATTGAAATTAGCGCTCCCGACGTGGTGACAGGCGTGGTAGGCGACCTGGGGGCAACAAACTCTTCAAGAAGCGGCAACGCAAGGATGGAGAATTCTTCTGATGAGATGGAGGGCACCCGTAGCAGAAACAGAAGGACAAGACCTGAAAGCAGGGATAAGGAACAAACTTCGCAGGCAAAGGGCGATGGCCTGGTGGAGGTGCCCATGAAACGCCAGGAACTGCTTGTCTATGCCAAGAAAGAATCGAAATGGAAACTCCGCTTTGACCTGATTGAACCAAAGTATGAGCTTCCTGAAGAAAAAAAGGCTGAAGAAGAATAAGGAGAACGAAATTGGACTTTTTTGCAAAACATTATGAAAAGCTGATATTGGCGTTCTGCTTGATGCTACTTCTGGTAGGTATTGTCTTCGTGGCCCTTTCCGCCACAAAGACAAGTAGTGAACTTACGGAAAACTTCCAGAAGGCGCGGAAGAATGTCGAGGGTGGAAAACTTGTGGATTCCATGGACTCCTCTAAATACAATCTGGAACGCTTTTTCAATGACCCACGTAAAGCCTGCTCTATATTAGGTTCTGGTACGGAACAAACTGGCAAGGGATCAATGCTTGAAGCTGGAAAAATGATTATATGTGCAAATCCAGAATGCAAGCACATGTTGTTGCTGAGTGCGGATGTATGCCCATTCTGCAATACAAAACAACCCGAACTTTCAAAAGGCACTGGCAAGGATGAGGATACCGATGGAGATGGAATTCCTGACCTGTTAGAGCAGAAGTACGCATTCCTCAACTACAGAGACCCAAGAGATGCAACGTCGGACCAGGACAACGATGGGTTCCTAAATTGGGAGGAGATAAAGGCTGGCACGGATCCAGAGGACGATTCGGACTTTCCGCCTCTGGCCCTGTTGCTGCGCGTCCAGAACATTTTCAATCAACCACTGGGCATTACCTTGGTTGATATCGACAAGAACCGTAGCGAAGACATTAACAAATGGGACGTTGCATTCAAGGGTGTTGATCCAAGGACGAGGCGGCCAAGAAGATTCACTGTTCGTGTCGGCGAGACCGTGATTAACAAATTCAAGGTTACATCCGCTGGCTTTGAAGGTGAAGGCGATGCTGCGATTCCCTTTGCTGTCGTTGCGACAGAGGGGGCTGACGCCGAGGAATACACGATGAAACTCAATGAAGATGTCAAGCAGAAGAAGTCCACAGTTGTATTTCTCAATTTGAGAACACGTAGAAAATCTGAAGTCATCCGTTTTGGAAGGCGTATGCGCGTATTGTGTCAGGAAGGACAGGAATTCATACTGCGCAAGCAGCGTGGCAGTGGTTCCCGCCAAGGTGATATAGAGGCTGCGCCATCACGTGGTGGCGCAGACAATAACGTAGTGGAGTATTACAGAGTGATCAAGGTTGACGCAGCCAGCAAGACCTGTCAGGTAGCCAAACTTTCAGGTAAGAGCGGCGAGGTTGTCAAGACCTTTGATATTCCTGCTTTCGATGATAAAAATGAAAGGGATTTTATTCCTGAGGACAATAATCGCGGAGATATGATGGAAGGGGACATGCCAGGTCCTGAACCTGACGGTGGGCCACGCCCTAACAGGCGGAGGCAACCAAGGCCCTGACGCACGGGGGAAGCAGCCCATTTGAATGAGATTGAATTGAAAAAATAATTCCAAAAGGAAAGACGCCTGATTCATTTGACGAGGAGGTAAGACGTCTTTCTTACAAGGAGAAGTGCAAATGGTAGTTAAGCAGAAAAAAGTAACAATGTTCAAGAGCACTGGTCTTTGTGCCGTCTTATGTGTGGTTGCCGCATTTTTCAGTGAAGGTGTTTCATTTGGTCAAGAGGCTGAGAAGGATGCGGCCGATGTCAAGGAAGTCCATGCCACTGAATTGGACCAGAAGGAGAGTTTGCTCAGGCAGGAATCATACGAGCGGGCAAAAGGCTATTTTGACAATGCGAACTCCAGTTTTGAATTGAACGGTGACTTCGAGTTTGCCGAACAGAACTACGAAAAGGCCATTGCTGAACTTGAAAAGGCCAAGGGCGCTTCAACAGAAGCAGGTTTCTCAAAGAAAGTCCTTAAATTGCAGGATGAGATTGAAAGGCGTAAGATGGTCATGAACATCCGCTGGGCTAATCGTTTGATTGACGAGGCAATTCGCAATGCAAACGAGGATAAGACTGACGAGGCGGAGGAAAAACTCAATAGGGCTGCAAGTTATCCTAAAATTTCCACTACGGACAAGGACCGCATTGTCAAACTCAAGAGACAGATGGAAATGAAGAGGGCTGAGATACGCTTTGCAGGCGAAACCAAGGTGAGCGAAATCATCCAGGACAAGGCGGAGGATGATCTGCAAGTTAGGATAAAACTTGAAAAAGGTCGTGTCCTTTTGCAGAATTCCCGTTTCGGTGACGCCCGTGACATGTTTGAGCAGGTGCTACTCAGCGACCCAACAAACCTCTCAGCGATACGCTATCTGGCACGCGTGAACAAGGCTCAGGAGAAGGCGGCTGATGAAAAACTTAAGACCACTCTTCTTGAGCGTATGGCGGAAGTCCGTTGGAAGTGGTCCGAGCCAGTGACTCCTTTGCTGGCTGGCGCAGGTGCCGAGGCTAGTGTGAAGGCGATTGCCAAAGGCGGCATGGCGATCAATCTGGAAGGAAAATTGGAATCCATCGTTTTTCCCGATGTCAAATTTAACGCAGAGCCTCTTCCTGATGTGCTTAGAAAACTCCGCAACCAAAGTGTCCAATATGACCCTGACAACGAGGGTATCAATATGATTTGGAATCTCAAGCCATTGGGCAGTGCAATTGCCCAGGCAAATGCTGTCGCGGAAAACGCCCAGTCTGAAAATGACTTCACTGGTGACTTTGGCAATGATGGCGGCGGCGCTGGCGGCGGTGGCGCTGGCGGTGGCGATGACTTCGCGGAGGATTTGGGCGGCTCTACTGCCAAGACTCCTGAACCAGTGATTACTGACAGTCTGGAGGAATCCACTGTCACAATGGAAATGACCAATGCAAAGTTAAGCGATATCCTTAAGTATGTCTGCCTTGTGACTGGTGCGAAAATGAAAATTGATGGCACCGCGGTAGTTATCAACCATCCTTCAAACCCAATGAATGAACTGGAAACACGTTTCTATGACGTGGAGGCTGGTGTTTTCGATGCAAAGAAGACACAGAAGAAGCCCAAAGGCCTGAAACTTGAGGACGATGATGACGACGACGACGACGACGATGACGACGATGACGATGACGATGACGACGATGACGATAGCGGTGATGAGGACAAGGACTTCAGAGACAAGCGCAAGGTGTTCTTCCGCATGGGCGTGACATTCCCAGGCGATGCAAAAATCACATATTATGCGCGTCTTGGCAAGCTGGTCAGCTACAATACACCTGAAAACCAACTGAAGATCGAGCGCCTTATGCAGGAAATCAACCAGTCTCCAACATTGGTGTCCATCGAGGCCAAGGTTGTTGAGATTGAGCAGACCAATCTGGATACTCTGGGCTTTGAATGGTCACTTCAGGCTGGCACGAAGACCCTGGGCGTGAATGCAAAGAACAAGCCGGCACTCTTTGGCAACTATGAGACTGGATCAGGCAATACTTCCAAGTTCCAAGTTGGTTTGGGCAAGGAACTGACCACAATCACAAGTGGTTTGCGCTTTGCGGCGGAGTATTTCGGCGACGCTACCGAGGATTCACTTTTCAGCGTCTATACCGTCCTTGGCAACTATGCGTTTAATACCGTGCTCCACGCCATCGAGCAGGAAGGCATAAACAACGTTCTGTCCGCTCCAAAAGTCACTACCATCAGCGGCAAGACCGCAAGCATAAAGGTGGTTACACAGCGCCAATTCCCTGATGAGTGGGACGAGGCGGAATTGGAGACTGATGGTGACAATGGCTCCATCACATACAAGCCAGCGACTCCTCAGTTCGATGACAAGCAGGATATCGGTGTCATGCTGTTTGTGACGCCAGTTGTCGCTCCTGACAAGTATTCCATCTATCTGGATCTGGAACCCCAGGTCATCGAATTCCTCGGCTATGACACATCCTTCAACACAACGCAGATCATTGATGGTCGCGAACTTGAAATGAAGAACGGTATGACTGCTATTCTCTCCAAGCGCGAAGTCAAGACCAAGGTGGTTGTGTGGGATGGCGAGACTATAGTCCTGGGCGGTATGATCAAGGAAGAACATCTTAAGTTTGAGGACAAGGTTCCTCTCTTGGGACACCTGCCCGTGTTAGGCCACCTGTTCACAAGCACTGGTGAAAAGTCAATCAAGACTAATACCCTTATATTCGTAAGCGCCCGCCTTGTGAACCCCGCTGGTATTCCTATACGTCCTAATGACATGCGTGGTTTGCCAGACTTTAGACACTGATGCTATTTCGGCCTAAGGCCCTGTAATGCGGCCTTAGGCTTTTTTAGTAGATTCCCATCTTGCTTAAGGCGGGAATCTGCAAATGGATGCCTTTTCAGATTTTGCAGGCATCTGGTTATAATACATGAGATTGATAGTTTAAGGAGATTTGGAATGGAGAAAATCAAGGTTGGTGTCTTGGGGCTAGGTCGTGCGGGATACCGTATGCATTTCCCAGAACTTGAGAAGTTCCCAGAACTTTTTGAAATTGTTGCAGGTTGCGACAATGATCCAGAACGTAGGGCAAATGTGGCTGAATCCCATCCTAAAGTGAAATTGTATGACAATGCGGCTGACTTTGTCAAGGATCCAGACGTCGAACTCGTCACTGTTGCCACACGTACCCCGCTTCATGTGGAGCATTCTATACTGGCCTTGGACGCCGGCAAGTATGTCTTCAATGAAAAGCCAATTGCTGTAGATTACGAAAGCGCACTAAAACTCCGCGAGGCTGACAAGCGCCATCCTGGCAAACTCTTCATCCGCCACAACCGCCGTTTCGAACCTGCCTTCGAGCATATCATGTCCATCATCCACAGCGGCAAGTTGGGGTTCGTCTATGAAATCAAACTGCGCCGCAATTCATACGATTGGCGTGCTGATTGGCAGACTCTGCAAAACTGCGGCGGCGGTCAACTCCTCAACTGGGGACCCCATATTGTTGACCATGCAATGCGCTTCCTTGAAGGTCCTGTCAAGGACGTGTGGAGCGACCTGAAACTGGTTGCGGCAAGAGGCGATGCAGAAGACCACGTGCGCATCATCCTCAGGGGTGAGAATGACCGTGTCGTGGATCTGGAGATTTCTGGCGGCTGCTCCCTGCACGAACCAGTCTACGTGGTGAACGGCACCTTGGGCACACTGATAAGCGACAACGAGTTGCGTCTCCATCTCAAGTATATCAATCCTGCTGCACCAAAGCCCACATTCCAGGCAACAGGCGCAAATCCACCAGTTCGCGGCGGCTTCGGCGGCGGTGTCAAGCCCGAGTGGATTGAGGATGACATACAGACGGCTCCAGCCACGGGCGATGACACATGGAAATGCTGGAAGTATCTTTACGAATCCATTCGCAATGGCGCAAAATTCCCTGTGACTTTGGATGAGGCATTGGAGAATATGCGTGTCATCGACATGGTGAAGAAGGGCACTCCCGTTGTAAATGTCCGTGACCGCTGAGATTACTTGCATTTTTCAATAATGCATTATCTTAAAGATGTTTTAGGATAATCCATTCCCGTAGAGTGGATTGTTTTGTGGAAATTGTTTTTAGGAATAAAATTAGTTAAAGAAGAAGGAGAGAAAAAATGTTACAGCAAATAATACTGTACGCCGTTTTGTTAATTGCAGCAATTGGAGCAATCATTGGTTGGACAAATTCAAAGAAGGGCGCAGAATGGGGACAGCCCATGACCATCATTTGCGCAATCGTTGCAATTTGCATGGGTCTTTGGTTGGCCTACAGGAATTCATCCCCGTCGGCAGGCCGCAGCGCTGCAATGGCGCGTGAAAACGCATATCGCGAGGCAAAAGTCAATGTTCTCGCCGCAAAAGTCAAGGAACTGCTTGGCGACAAAAAGGCTGTCGTGATAGTTGATCCCAATGTGGACATTACGAAGGATGTTGAAATGCTCCTCTGGAAGTCCCTGTTCAACCTGAGCGATGATGATTTCCTGAAGCCAGAGCCACCAAAGGCTCCCGCAGGCGCAGATCCTGAAATGGCAATGATGGAGCCTATGGACGAGTGGTTCATCGAGCCAATGTTCAAGAAGATGGTTGATGGCAAGCAGTTTGACTTCATTATCTTCACAACCTCTCTGCCCAGGGGCTTGAAATATGCCAAGGGTCAGTTCACTGCACCTTATATGAAGGACAAGAAGATTGTCCTTGCCAGTGGCAACCTCTTCAATTGCGCTCCTCTCCTCAATTCAGGTGCTGCAGTTGCCGCCATTACTTCATCACCAACCGCAGTCTATGATGACAAGCCGGCACCAAAGGAAACCCAGGCTGCATTCGACAAGCGCTACATCCTCATCTCCAAGGACAATGTGGCTGAAATGGTCAAGGCAAATCCAGAAATCTTTGGCATTGAAAAGAAAGACTGATACAGTTTTTTATAAAGACTGAATAGGCATAATGGCTTTGGTTCTGGGAACCAAAGCCATTATTTGTTTAATGCCCGCAGTTCCAATTGCGGGAAAAACAGAAGTTCCTCATATGGATGACGTTAATATCTACGACAGCGGCCTGAAATTCCCCTTGACTTGGAATGCCCGTGTGTTGGCATACTCCTCGGCAGGGGACATAGCAGAATTGATTACAGACGTGCTTGAGCGGGCTAATCTTCCCCAATATGCTTGCGTGCCAGGCAATGTCTCATCATCAGGGACATACCGCACATGGGTAATCAAGGCTCTGGTTCCAGATTATCCAACGCTGCGTATATTGTTTTCCAATTTGGAGCAGTTACCTGGAGTCAAGATGCTTATATGATAGTCGGTGTCGGCATATCTGGAGGGGTGGACAGCGCGGCAACTGCTTTGCTGTTGAAACGCGCAGGGCATCAGGTGCGTGGCTATACGCTGCGCATGACTGGCGCTGATTGCCACAAGGCAAGGCAGGTGGCCGCCAGGCTGGACATTCCTTTGCTTGAACTTGACATACAGAGGCAGTTCGACAAGATGGTGCTGGACTATTTTGCCGCTGAATATGCCTGTGGCAGAACCCCATCCCCTTGTGTGAAATGCAACCGTCTGTTCAAGTTCGGCTTCCTGCTGGATGCAATGCGGGCAGATGGCTGTGACTGCATTGCAACAGGACATTATGCCAGAATTGAGGACGGATGTCTCAAGCGCGGCATCGACGCCAGCAAAGACCAAAGTTACTTTCTGGCACAGGTGCCCATGAATGTTTTTCCATACATTATGTTTCCATTGGGAAACATGCTTAAATCACAGGTCAAGCAATTGGTCTATGCCGAGGGCATTGTCTCCCAGGAGGAGGGCGAGAGCCAGGATTTATGCTTTGTCAGTGATGGTGACGTGTTTTCCATTGTGTCGAAGCGCCGCCCTGAATTGCTGAAGGAAGGTGACATTGTGACCAGGGACGGAAAGGTTCTTGGGCGGCACAAGGGGGCTTTTGCGCACACCATCGGGCAGCGCAGAGGGCTTGGACTGGGAGGCGGCCCATGGTTTGTTGTCAAGGTGGATATTGCGGAAAACAAGGTTATAGTAGGCCGACAGGAAGACCTGAACTGCAAGCATGTTCATCTTTCGGAAATGAATTGGTTGCGGGAAATACCTGCCTCCCCTGTTCGCGTTGAGGCGCAGTTACGCTATCTGATGAGACCAAGGAAGGCTATGCTTGCCCCCGCAGGCGATAATGAGGCAGAACTTATATTTGAAGAGGATGCGCCCCTTGCCCCCGAAGGCCAGTTGGCTGTTGCCTACGATGGCGACAAGGTTGTTGCAAGCGGCTGGATAATGTCAAGTTGTTAGTGGACAGTATGAATGCCCACAGTCCACTAATCACTAACCACTAACTACAATTAAAAATGCAGAAGACAACATTACATGAAGAGAGCAGGGAACTCAAGGTTCTTGCGGATTACGATGTCATAGTCATTGGCGCTGGCATAGCAGGTTGCGCTGCCGCTGTGGCGGCCTCCCGTGTGAAGGGCACCCGTGTCTGCATAGTGGAGAATTTCTGCCTGCCTGGAGGCCTTGCCACAATAGGTAATGTGATCGTGTATCTACCGCTCTGCGATGGGCGCGGGCACCAGGTCTGCGGCGGTCTTGCCGAGGCACAGTCACGCATGTCCGTGGCGTGCGAGAAGGAGGCCAAGCGCAATGTGGGCATTTCGCCTGTGCCCCCATGCTGGAACAAGGGCGGTGACCTGGAGGAGCGCAAGCATGTGCGTTTCCGCACGGAATTTAATCCGATGTATTTTGCCTTGGAACTGGAAAAGCAGTTGCGCGCACGGCATGTGAAACTCATCTATGCAGCCAGGTTCGCTGGTGTCATCAAGGAAGGCAAGGTAATCAAGGCCGTTGTCCTTGAGACAAAGTCAGGGCGCATCGCCTTGACATGCAGGGCTGTTGTCGATGCCTCTGGTGATGCGGATGTTTGCGTCGCCGCTGGTGAAAAGGTTGCCACTTCCGCCAAGAACGTCCGCTGCGGATGGTACTATACTAATGAGAACGACGGAATGCACCTGTACCGCGAGACCGATACAATCTACTACAAGCCAGGAGATGGCAAGCCACCACGCTATTTCAACTTCGATGCGTTGAATGGCATCCCCTCGCAGATTATCGCATCCCACGACATGATGAAGGACAGGATGAGGCAGACCCTTGAAGTCAAGGGCGAAATGCCGTTCATTGCCAACATCCCCACATATCCTACATTCAGAATGACCAGGCATCTGGTGGGACGTGTAGTCATGAAGGCCAGCGACGACCACCGCTGGTTCAACGATGCTGTAGGTATGACTGGCGACTGGCGCAAGGCTGGCCCGATTTTCTGCATCCCGTTCAGGGCGCTGGCCGCCGTCAATACGTCCAATCTCGTTGCGGCTGGACGCTGTATGTCCACGACAGGTGACAATTGGGATGTAATGCGCGTGATTCCTCCATGCGCCGTGACAGGTGAGGCTGCTGGCGCTGCAGCCGCCATGCTGTCGCAGGATAGTAATGCGCTATCTTTTGCGGACCTCAGCATCCCCGCGCTGCAAAGGCATCTTATCAGCCACAAGGCTATCATTGACAGATCAATATTGGACAAATAAAGCCATGAGCAAGAAGAAACAGCAGAAGAGTATTGAGCCTGAGGAAGAAGATTTCACTGGCAATCTGGGCTCTCCCTTTGCGGATTTGAAGGTGGATGTGCCGCCACCTCCAGAGCCACCAGCACCACCGCCACCACCGCCGCCAACACGAGAGGAAATTATGGAGGCAAACCTAAGTAGGGCGGACAAAGAAATGCTGGCCCAATTTCGCCAGGCGGGCATTGTGCCAGAGGCCATAACTAGGGACAACAAGGCTTCCCATAAGATTAGGCTGAATCTTTCAATACAGCGAAAGGGGCACAAGGGCAGGGTGGTTACCAATATCAGAGGACTGGATGTCTTGCCAGTGGAGGAAAGGATGGAACTTTGTTCCCAGATTCGCACTGCATTGGGATGTGGTGCGCGTTTTGTGGAAACAGTTCTGGAAGTCCAGGGCGACCAGCGTGAAAAAGCCTCCAAATGGCTTGAGAACAAGAATTTTATTTGTGTCCATTAGTGGACAGTGGACAGTGGACAGTGGACAGTGGACAGTGGACAGTGGACAGTGGACAGTGGACAGTGGACAGTGGACAGTGGACAGTGGACAGTGGACAGTGGACAGTGGACAGTTCTGTGCGCGGGCGTTCTCGCCCGCGTTTAGTAGGCATCGCCC
>JAEEGL015484097.1_pt1 | contig 15555 bp, 14 predicted proteins | sample 9134231 | NCBI WGS metagenome assembly JAEEGL01 (sample SAMN16246548, study PRJNA631951) | gut metagenome | biome: gut microbiome; feature: rumen; material: fiber-attached | host: Bos | place: Iran: Karaj | collected 2018-10
CACTCCCCCTCTCCCCGTATTATCCATACGGGGCCGGCGAAACAAAAGTGATATGCACAAAACGAGAGGACCGGATCATTCGGCATCGCCGAATGATCGCGCGCGGTAAAGGGGGGCGCCGCGCGCGAGATCACAGGAAGAAAGCGGCAACACCCTATTCATCCCGTCTGCAAGGGGTTCCCCGACGCGAACAACGTGAGCGGTGGGGGCTTTTGCGCGGGATGAACATCATGCGCGAAGCGCTCATCATGACGCAGTCTCATCATTTGACGCAAAGCGTCATACATCATTCCTTTTATCGCCGCTTGCATCATATCGCGCCGTCGGGGCATATCGCGTCCGAAGGACATATTGCTTTCCCGGCGATATATTTGCTTCGCAAATACAAGATAAATACATACGGACGCGTTAAGAAATTATCGGTCAAAAGACCGAAATAAATAAAAAAGGAGCATTTCTTATGAAGAAAGACCCGAAACCTGCGCGATCGGTCATCACGTGGATACTGATCGTACTCGCCGCACATCTGGCGGCTTCGCTCATTTTCGGCGTGACGCTGAACATCATGGTCGACAATCTTTGGCTCGAGGGCAATCAGAGCAGGGCTATCGGAGCCGTCGTCGTATACGGCGTCGTATTCCAGCTCGTTTTCTGCATAGCTTATACGCTGATATCCTCGCGCAACGTCGACTTTCACGAAGCGCTTAAAGCCGAAATCAGAGAAAAAACTCCGCTGCCCGTCGTTTACAAAAATCTGTATCTGAAAAAGCTCGTATACGAAGCGCCGGTTTATCTCGCGGTCCTGATACCGTATACGATCTTCTTCGGGGTACAGAAAACGCTCGACCTTGCAAACACCTTTGCGTTTGAGAAGTTCTACATCTCCGATATGTGGGCGTATCTTCTGACGCGGAACGCTTTTCTAGGATTAATCATATCGCTTTTGCTCTTCGTCGTGATACTTTACGCCGTCAGATTCATCATTCTCGCCGCGATGCGAAAGAATCTGATCGAAAACTCCGTAACGCTCGGAGAGTAAGGAGCCGTATATGCCCCTCTTCCTTGATTTCATACCGAAACCGGTATTTTACGTTATAGTATTCGTTCTCGGCGTAGTTCTTATCATCCTTATCGCAAAACTTCTGCGCACGGTGATCGAAAGGCTCGCCGCGTATGGAGCAATAAAACGGTTCTGCAACGAACACAGCGGAATAATGAAAAAGAATCATTCTATCTTCAGATCTTTTTTCTCTGTCTATCCGGAATACGATATCGAGCTTGACGTCGGCGGCGTGCGGTACGGTATAAAATTCTTTCCGAAAAATTACAGAAAAAAGACCGTCGTTATCGAAGCCGAGAAAAAGGCGTATTTGCTGAAGCATGTAGGTGTTTCCGGCTTCGCGCAAAAAGGATTGTGTAACGGTACGAACGCGTTTATAGTAAATGAAGACGTCGACACAAAGATAAAAATTGATCTGTCGGGTGCCGAACCGGGCGTAAAAAGTCTGCTTTTGTTCGTTCCGACGTGTCATAGCCTGTTTATGATAAAGAAAACGGAGCGCGTCGAAGTCTGCTCCGGCGACGGCGTCTTCGGTTATACCGCCGTTTGCGGCGTAAAAAAGATAAACGAATATATTCGCTGACGCGAATGCGATATATCTTCTTCGAAGACGCGATATATTACGCGTGCGCGTAATGCGATATGCCGCTTACGCGGCGTGAAAACATGCTCAATTTTGCGTTGCGGACAGGACGTTTGACAGGAATTTATCGCGGCGGCGGTAGAAATCGCGTTCCGACAAGAAATCTATCGCCAGGCGGTAGAACGGAAAATTCTTTCTGTCTGTGCAGTTTAGTATAAGCGCGCGTCTCAGCTTTTTTCTCTCCTCTTCGCCTTTTATATCTTCGCCGACCGTGTCGAGCGCGCTCTCGACGGCCTTACACCGTTTGTCCGACGGGCAGACGGTGTTCTTTTTATGCGGCTCGTCGCTGTACGCTCTCACGTTCCAGAGCGCTATTTGTCTTTCGCAGTAGCTTAACGTTTTGGTCATCAATTCATCCTTTCAATTCCGAACATTTGTTCGTTTTTTAACCATTATATTCGAAAATTTCGAATTGTCAAGAGGTTTTTGCAAATTTTGCGAAAAAATCACGGGAACGCTCTTGACAGTCACGTGAAACGCTAATATAATTAAACTGTGAAAGGATGTGAAATCATGATCAGACAACTCCCGGGAACTACCGTAAAAGCGAACGTACAAAGCGCGGACGAGGCTAAAGCTCTGCTCGGTAATATATTCATGGCGGGCGGCGCCGTGCTGTCGCAGGTGACCGCGCTGACCGGGCTCGAACCGTATATGATACAGAACTGGGTACAGCGGCGTTTTCTCGCGCCTCCGGTACGCAAGCAGTATTCGATAGATCAGTTCTGCCGCATCGCAACGATAAACGCTCTGCGCGGCGTATTGCAGATAGAAAAGATAACGGCGATCATATCGTACGTCAACGGTATGCTCGACGACGATTCCGACAATATCCTGCCCGACAGTCTGTTTTATATTTATTTCGTCGCCTCGGTATCCGCAGACGCGCCCGACGCCGACGAGTGCGCGCAGAGAGCCGTGCGGGATTTCAAAGAACCGTTTGAAGGCGCAAAAGAACGCCTCGTGACCTCGCTTTCCGCCATGGTCAACGCCTACCGCGCCGCCGAAATGCTCCGCGCGGTCGACTCGACCGTCGACAGGATACTCGGCAAACGACCGTGAACGCAAAACGCCCGACCTTAGACTGAGCCCGAAAGAAAGAGGGTTAAGCCCGGTCTTTCGGCGGGCTTTCGGCCTAAAACGCAAAAAGAGTTGTTTGACCGCCCCTGATACGGGAGCGCTCAAACAACTCTCTTTCTTATTTGAACGGATCCGGCGGCCGCCTGCTATTTCAGGCTTTTGTCGAACGCTTTGACTATGTTTTCGATCTTCTTTTTCGCGGGCTTCTGATATTTCGCAAGCTCGGACGAAACGTCGGTCGAGCCTTTTTTGAGAAGCTCGCGCACGTAAGAGCCGACGCCGTCGTACATATTTACGTACGCCATATCGAATACGCGTTTGCGGACTATATAGTCGATCATTTCCGACGAATCGGCGTCGCGCGTGATCTTACGCCTCAGATACGTCTCTTTCAGTACCGGCGTTACGGTGCGGTACGACTCGCTTGCCAGCGCTTCGATGATTATCGACACGAATTCCCGCCGCGATTCCGACACGCTCGACGGCACGCAGAGCATACTCGACGCTCCGTTGACGAACGATCTGTAATCGTCCTGAGCCTTGTCGAACTTCGGGACCGGGAGGATGCCGAAATCGTTGTCCATCTCGCGCAGAGTGCCCGCGGCGTTCAGGGTCGAATCGTGGAACATTGCGCGGCCGTTGAAAAACGTGTTGATGACGTTCATATAGTCGCTCATATCCGTCTCGAAATAAGCCCTGTTGCCGACGATCACTTTATAGATCTTGTTATAGATCTGCGTGTCGCGTTCGAGCTGCGGATCGTAAAAAGGAACGTCTTCGTCGTCTTTGGAAACGAGCATCCCGCCCGCCGCGTAGTAGAAGCTGTACGGCACGTCGAGATACCACGAGGTAAGACAGTAGATATCGGACTCGCTGTCCTTGGTGACGGCGCCGTCGCCGTCCTGGTCTCTCGTCACGTCCTTCGTAAGTTCGTAGAGCTTGTCGAGCGTCCAGTCCCCCGTTCTTACAAGCTCATACGGGTATTCAAGATCGAACTTGTCGAACAGGGTCTTGTTGAAATAGAGGCACGACGTCAGAGAAAAACTTCTCGGGCTGAGGTCGCCGTTGACCATCATCAGGTTGTTTCTGATGGAGAAGCCGTTTCTTATGTCCTTATCCCACCACGGCTTGTCGAGATCGACGTACGGCAGCTTGTGAAACGGCAGTACGTAGTTGGACTGCGCAAGGGACGCGCCGTCGACCATGTGTACGAAACAAAGATCGTAATCGTCCGAACCTGATTTTGCCGCGCGGCTCACCGCGGTCGTTACCGCGGGATAAGAATCCGTCGATATCAGAAGCTCTATGCCGAATCTGTCGCACACCGCCCTGTTTCTGCGGAAAACGGCGTCGTGCAGAGGCTCCGCGATCTCGTGATCTTCCGTATACATGTCGCTTTCGCTGTCGGTCTGAAGCAGGACGCGGAATTCCTTTCCTTCAAACGTTATTTCGGGCAGATCGTCGGCGACGAAAGTCTCCTCCGGCTCGACCGTGACGGCGGCAGTCGAAACGTCCGCCGTTATATCAGCGGCCGGCTGTTTTTCGGCGCAGCCTGTCGTCAGCGCCGCCGCCGCGAGCATAAACGCCGCCAATACGATACTCAGGATCTTTTTCATGGCTTTCATTTCTCCGTTTTTGTTCGTTATATATATGATATCATATTTTTTCGGAGATTGCAACCGTTTTGCAAAAAACTGCGCGAAAAAATCCGGAGCACGCAATATATCGGCTTGTGTAAAGAGCTTGCCGGCATATGCCGTCATACTGAATAAAACGTCTTTTTGCAGTCTGCAAACGCTCCGTTCTTAGGTCCTTTGGACATAGGACAATAAAGCGTTGATTTTTCTTCTTTGCGCGAAGCCGGGAGGATGCGCGGATCGCTGCCTATTACAAATAAGGTATGTGCGCAAAGGTTTTCTTCACCGGGATCCGTTAAAAAATCCCGCGGCCGGGTCCTCCCCCTCCCGGTCGCGGCGCTCTGCGCTGTTACGGTGAAGAAAACCGCCGCACCGTATCGATCAATATCAACCAAAACCGAGCATAACATAGTTCGGGGAATCGTTCTTGAATTTTGCATAGCATTACGGGCTCGATACGGCAATACAATAAAGCGTTTGATTTTTTCTTTGCGCGAAGCCGGGAGGATACGCGGATCGCCGCCTATTACAAATAAGGTATGTTCGCAAAGGGTTTCTTCACCGAGATCCGTTAAAAAAATCCCGCGGCCGGGGCCTCCCCCCTCCCGGTCGCGGCGCTCTGCGCTGTTACGGTGAAGAAAACCGCCGCACCGTATCGATTAATATCAACCAAAACCGAGCTTTGACACAGCTCGGGGAATCGGTCTTACCTGCCGACCCGTTCGAGAACGCAGAGAATCTGCTCGTTGCTGAGTCGCGGCACTTTATTTTGCTCAATAAAGATTGACTCCTTCAACGTTTCTTCTTCTGCCTCTAATTCCTCAAGACGAGCCTTGGTAGAGCGTGTGACCAATCATAATATGAAGCCGCCGAGAGTAACCTTGAGATCACTCTCGGCGGTTTTTTATAGACTAATTCACAATTTTATGAAATAATTATAAAAAAGCTATTGACTTTAGCAAATACCTCCTTTGCAAGTACCATTGTACCGCAAGGGAGGCGTTTTGAAAAATGTGCGATGGACGCAAAAACACCGCTTCGATTTCTCAAAGCGGTGCTTTTGTAATCGGTATCAGAGCATTACTTTCAAGGCAAATCCGCCTTTGAAAAAGTAGGTGTTCGTCTGATACTGCTTTGGTGGAGGCGAGGGGAATCGAACCCCTGTCCAAAAAGTTCTTGACAGGACTTTCTCCGGGCGGAGAATACCTACTTGAGATCTCCCCTTGCCGCCGCCGGTACACGGGCTGCGGGTCGGGCAGCTTTTTTGTTTATGGCCGCTTCAAAAGCAACGGGCGGCGCACATTTACCACTGAGGTCACGCCTGTCCGCGTTCGTGGTCCTCCGCGGAGAGACGTCGCGCCCTTAGGCAGCGAGTGCTACTTTATTATTGTTAGCGTTTATATTTAAGAATGCGATTTTTATAGAGGTACCGCGCCTCTGCCCGCTTATCCTGCCTCAAGCTCCCTGTCGAAACCTTTACGCCCCCTTAATCACTGTATCTGCCGCCCGTTCTGCCTGCGCGGTCGATATCGCGCGCCGCCTGCTTTTTCGCGTCGGCTTCGCGCTTGTCGTACAGCTTTTTGCCTTTGCAGAGCCCCAGCTCGACCTTGACGAGCGAATCCTTGAAATATACCGATAAGGGAATGAGCGTCAGCCCCTCCTGCCCGACTCTGCCGAACAGCTTCATTATCTCCTTTTTATGGAGAAGCAGCCGTTTCTCTCTGTCGGGGTCTTTATTATATATATTCCCTTTTTCATAAGGACTTATGTGTACGCCCGTCGCAAAGACCTCGCCTTTTTTGATATAGCAGTATGAGTCTTTCAGATTGACGCCGCCCTGCCTTATGCTCTTGACCTCGGTACCGAAAAGCTCGATACCGCATTCGTACTTTTCAAGCACGAAGTAATCGTGATACGCTTTTTTGTTGTTTGCGACTGTCTTTATCCCGCTTTGCTTCGCCACGGTACCGACCTCCTTTCCGCGCCGAGAGTGTTCTACATTATACACGTATTTAAACGCGTTGTCAAGCGATTTTTCGCACGATTTCCGATATTTGACGCACAAATTTTCATTTCTCTATTGAAAAACGCGTCCGCAGCGGGTATAATGAGAAAAAAACGCGAGGTAACGATATGAAATTCAAAGACATGCCTTACAGCCGCCCCGATCCCGACGCGATAAAACGGGATATCGCCGCGCTTACCGAAAGGCTCTCCGCCGCGTCGTCTTTTGAAGAAGCCGACGGGGTGTTTCTCGAATACGACGGATATTCGCGCCATATAAACACGCTGTCGAATCTCGTTTCCGTCCGTCATTCGATAGACACGCGCGACGAATTCTACGACAAAGAGACGGAGTTCTGGAACGCTTTTCTGCCGGAGCTTGCCGAATACGAGCAGAAATGGACAAAGACCATGCTCGCCTCGCCTTACCGCGCCGGTTTTGCGAAAAAATACGGCGACCTGATGTTTATAAACGCCGAGATCGCGCTCAAAACGTTCTCGCCGGAGATAATACCGGAGCTGCAGGAGGAAAACGAGCTGACCGTAAAATACGGCAAGCTGATCGCCTCGGCTCAGATACCGTTCGACGGCGGCACGTACACGATATCACAGCTCTCGCCGTTCAAGACCTCGCCCGACGACGGCGTCAGGAACAGAGCGTGGGCGGCGGACGGAGCATGGTTTGCCGAGCACGGAGCGGAGCTTGACGAAATATACGACAGGCTGACTCATCTGCGCGACAGCATGGGCAAAAAGCTCGGTTACGGCGGCTATACGAAGCTCGGTTATTACCGAATGGGCAGGAACTGCTACGGCGAAGAGGACGTGAAGAAATTCAGAGAAGCCGTGCGCAGATATCTCGTACCGGTCGCCGATTCAACGTACAGGGAACAGGCGAAGCGCCTCGGCGTGCCGTATCCGCTTTCGTTTGCCGACGCGGCTCTCTCTTTCCGCTCGGGAAACCCGAGACCGAAGGGAACGGCGGACGACGTAGTCGCCGCGGGCAAAAAATTTTACGACGAGCTGTCGCCCGAGACGTCGGGATTTTTCCGCATGATGCTCGATAACGGTCTTATGGATCTGCTCTCGACCGAGGGCAAGGAGGGCGGCGGCTACTGCACCGATTTCGGCGATTACGGCGTTCCGTTCATTTTCGCGAACTTCAACGGCACTCAGCACGACGTCGAGGTCGTGACGCACGAGGCGGGTCACGCTTTCGCCGCGTATATAAACCGCGACAGGATCCCGTATTCGTATATGTGGCCGGGCATGGAGGCGTGCGAGGTACATTCGATGTCTATGGAATTCATCGCCTGGCCGTGGTCCGAAGACTTTTTCGGCGCCGACGCCGACAAGTTCCGTTACACGCATCTTTCCGGCGCGCTGCAGTTCATCCCTTACGGAACGATGGTCGACCATTTTCAGCATATAATCTACGAAAAGCCGGATATGACGCCGGAGGAAAGACACGGAGTGTGGAAAGAACTGCTCGGCGAATATATGCCGTGGCTCCGCCTCGACGGCGTTATACCGTTCTACTCGGAAGGCAAGGGCTGGCAGAGACAGTCGCACATTTACGGCGCCCCGTTTTACTATATCGACTACTGCCTCGCGCAGACGGTATCTCTGCAGATCTGGGCGATGCTTCAAAAGGACCGCGAAAACGCGTGGAAGCACTATATGGCGTACGCAAAGCAGGGCGGCAGCAGGGTATTCACCGAACTGCTTGAAAACGCGGGGCTTAAGAGCCCGTTCGATGAATCGTGCCTCGTGACCGTCTGCGAAGCGGCGCGCAAGTGGCTCGAAGACTTCGATCTGTCAAAACTCGGCGAATAAAAACGAATCGAACGGAGATACAGGAAATGGGTGTCGGCGATATGACCGCGGCATGCTGCGGAGGATTCATCAACATACGCGCGGGGGCGATCATAATGAAGAACGGCAGGTTCCTCATGGTCGGCAACAGCGAAAACGACTATCTTTATTCCGTCGGCGGACGGCTCAAATTCGGCGAGACCGCCGAAGAGGCGGTCGTGCGCGAGGTGTTCGAAGAGACGGGCGTTAAAATGGAGGTCGACCGGCTCGGCTTCGTTAACGAGCTGTATTTCACAGGCGACTCGGCGTACAACCTCGGAAAGACGGTATACGAGATATCGTATTATTTCTATATGAAAACGCCGGACGGTTTCGAACCGGTATGCGGCAGCTTTGCCGAAGGCGACGCAAAAGAATATCTCGTCTGGGCGTCGCCGGACGATCCGGTAAAAATATACCCGGAGTTTTTCAGAACTGAGCTTCTCCGCCCCGAACGTACCGTCAGATTCTTTTCCGTCGACGACCGCGAAAAATAATACGGCGGTATCACAAAAATAAACGGCAGACCGGCTGAGGCGACCCCGCTTCGGCCGGTCTTCTTCCGTCTCGCGTTTTGTCCGCAAGATCCGCTCCGGCGGCGTTTTGCCGTCTCTCGGGCTGCCGGGAGGGCGGCGCGATCCGGCAAGCAGTTTGCCCGTTTTTTCCGTTTTTTGTCCATAATCTGCAAATATTTTTCGGATTGTTCATTCATTTATAAAATAAGAAAGCAAATTGGTGTTGACTTTTTGTCTAAAAACGTGTATAATTCAATGAGAACTGCGAGGTGTTTAAATGGAAAACAGTATTCATAAAAGGATAAAAAGGAGAATATGCTCGTATGCGCCGGGCAGCGTTTTCGTGCCGTCGGACTTTGCCGACATCACGACGCAGTCCACCGCTTCAAAATCTCTTTGCCGCCTCTGCGACGAAGGGCTTTTGCGCCGCGTCATACAGGGCGTTTTCTGGCTGCCCGACAAAGGCGCCCACCCCTCTCCCGACAAGGTCGCGCACGCCGTGGCGAGAAGCAAGGCGTGGCGTATAATGCCGTGCGGCAGAACGGCGCTGTATATCCTCGGTATTGAATCGGAAATGCCGAAAAAGTGGACGTACGTCACAAACGGTACGTACCGCAGGTATTCTTACGGAAATTATAAGATTGAATTCAACAACACCGTGAGCCGTTTCATAGACGCGCTCTCGGATAAGTCCGCGATGCTCGTTCAGGTCCTCAAAGCCTACGGAAAGAACAACGTATCCGAAGAGCTTCTGAAAAAGATCAGATCGTACTTCGAAGACGCCGAGGCGACGGTGCTCGAAGAGATTCAGGACACGACGGAATGGATCTCCGAAGCGGTGATAAAAATGTTTTCATAATCAGGAAAGGTCAATTTATGAGCAAGAGAGTATTAGACGGCGCCCTGTTTGAATCGATGGTCAAAGCCGGCGCCGCCAATCTGTACGCTTTCAGGGAGGCGGTCAACGATCTGAACGTCTTTCCCATACCCGACGGAGATACGGGCGACAATATGTATCTCACTATCGATTCCGGCGCTTCCGCGCCGTCAGACGGGCCGTCCGGCCTCGGCGAGGCGTCTTCGCGTATGGCGAAAGGGATGCTGCTCGGCGCGAGAGGCAACTCCGGCGTGATACTGTCAAGGATCTTCGCCGGGATCGCCGCGGGATTCGAGGGCGCGGCGTCCGCCGATCTGCCGGCGGTCGCTGACGCGTTTCAGAACGGCTCCAAAGAGGCTTACGGCGCCGTATCCGTGCCGGTCGAAGGCACCATTCTTACCGTATTCCGCGACGCGGTGACGTTCGCCGGCGGCAGAGTCGGCGACGGAAGCGATCTCGGCACATATTTCGAAGATCTCACCGCCGAGATGCGCCGTTCGCTCGAGCGCACGCCGGATCTGCTCGACGTACTGCGCGAGGCGGGCGTCGTCGACAGCGGCGGAGCAGGTCTCGTATATATAGCCGAGGGCATGAAAAACGCGATCGACGGCGTGGAGTTCACTTACGCCGGCAAACAGTCGACCGGCAAGGCGGCGAAACCGATCGACATAGACACTTTCAAAGAAGACACCGAGCTTCAGTTCGGTTACTGCACGGAAGTCCTCATAAGGCTGCAGAACAAAAAGACCGATATCGCGTCGTTTGACATAAACGACTTCAAGGCTAAACTCGAGGCGATAGGCGAATCGGTCGTGGCGTTCGTCGACGGATCGATAGTCAAAGTCCACATACACACGATGACGCCCGGTCAGATACTCGATTTCTGCCAGCAGTACGGCGAATTCCTCACGCTGAAGATCGAAAACATGATGCTCCAGCATAACGAGACGACTATAGAAAACAAGACCGAATTCAAACGCAAAAAGGTCCATAAGAAGATCGGCGTGATAGCCGTGGCGTCGGGCGACGGAATAAAAGAGACGTTCAGATCTCTCGGCGTCGACGAGATAATCGACGGCGGCCAGAGCATGAACCCCTCGTCGGGCGACATAATCGCCGCGGCGGAAAAGATCGACGCGGATTACATCCTCGTCTACCCGAACAACGGCAACATAATCATGGCGGCGAACCAGGCGGCGGCTCTTTACGACAAAGCCGCTCTCGAAGTCATACCCACGCACACGATAGGTGAGGGATACGCTTCCCTGTCGATGCTCGATCTTTCGGGTGCAGACATAGACAAGATCGTCGCCGACGCGGAAAGCTACGCCGAAGGCATACTCACGGGCATGGTGTCCAAAGCCGCGCGCTCGACCGAGATGAACGGCGTGAACATTATCGAGGGCGACTATATCGGCTTCGAGGGCGACACGGTTTATTCCGACTCGCCCGACAAATGCGAAGCGGCGATCGAGCTCGGGCAGAAGCTCGGCGCGGGCGACTACGACGTCATACTGATACTCGCGGGCGCCGACGCGACCGAAGAGGAAGCCGATAACGTAAAGACGTTATACGAAGAGAATTTCGGCGATTCCGAAGTGATAATGATGAAAGGCGGCCAGCCTCTTCACGATTTTATAATAATCATCGAGTAAAAACAAGGAGAAACGAAAATGTATACACTTTTCACCGATTCCGACACAGACCTTACCTTAAAAGAAGCGAGAGAGATCGGCTATAAGCTTATCAGCATGCCGTACAGCTATAACGGAAAGACGATATTTCCGTACGAAGATTACGAAGAATTCGACTCGAAGACCTATTACGATATGCTCCGCGCCGGCACGCTGCCGACGACGAGCGCGATAGGCAAAGAGAAATATATATCCTATTTCGAACCCGAATTCGCCGCGGGCAGAGACATACTCTACGTCCACTTCTCGCGCGAGATGTCTGCTACGTTCAACAATATGGACGAAGCGGTGGCGGAACTGAAAGAAAAATACCCCGAAAGAAAGTTTTACGGTCTCGATACGAAAGGCATAACGGCGCAGAGCCTCTGCATCGTATACGAGGTCGGCGATATGTATAAAGCCGGCAAGTCGATAGAGGAGATACTCGAATGGGCGAAGACCGAGGTTTACAACTTCTCGCTCTACTTCTTCTCCGAAGACCTCAAATTCTTCCACAGAAGCGGCAGAGTCAGCGGTCTCGCCGCCGCGATGGGCACGCTTATCGGCGTCCGCCCGATAATCACGATGAACGCCGAGGGCAAAATGGTCGCGATAGGCAAAGCGCGCGGCAGAAAGAAAGCGATAGAAACGCTGCTTCAGTATATCGAAGAAAAGGGCGATCATATAGAAGATCACCGCATACTCATCCCGAACACCGGCGCGCCGGAGCTCGCCGCCGAAGTCGAAGCGCTGGTGCGCGAGAGATTCGGCAGGGATCTGAACATCGTCAAGGTCACGACAAACCCGACGGCGGGCGCGCACTGCGGTCCGGACGGGCTCGGCATCTGCTTCCACTCCGTGAAAAGAGACTGATCAGATGATCGAGATAAAGGAAGCGAAAACGAAAAAGCAGCAGCGCGAATTCATTGAATTCCCGCTGCGCCTCTATAAAGACTGCCCGTATTTCGTACCGCCGCTCTACGGCGACGAAAAGAAGATATTCCGACCCGACTATATGTACTACGACCAAAGCGAAGCCGTTTACTTTCTCGCGTACAAAGACGGCGGGGTCGCCGGGCGCATTTCGGGAATACTGCAGCGCTCTTCAAACGAAAAACGCGGAGAAAAGCGCGTGCGCTTCACGCGGTTCGACTGTATCGACGACGCCGATGTCGCAAAAGCTCTCTTCTCCGCCGTCGAAGAGTGGGCGCTCTCGCGCGGGATGGACACGGTCTGCGGTCCGCTCGGATTTTCCGATCTCGAACGCGAGGGACTTCTCATCGACGGCTTCGATCAGCTCTCGACGTTTGAAGAACAGTACAATTACGAGTATTATCCCCGTCTCGTCGAAGCCTGCGGCTACGGCAAAGAGGTCGACTGGAACGAGAGCCGCATAAGCCTGCCCGACGAGCCTGACGACAGGCTCGAAAAATCGGCTGAGCTTCTTATGAAGCGGTATAATCTGCGAATCGGTCCGGCCAGGAACATAAACGATTTTTTGAAAAAATACGCCGACGCGTTTTTCAGTCTGCTCGATAAATCGTACGAGAACATTTACGGCGCCGTCCCGTTCACCGACAGTATGAAAAAATCGCTCATAACGAGCTTCAAACTGCTGATCGACCTCGATCACGTCGCGGTCGTGCTGAACGAAAAGAACGAGCCGGTACTGCTCGGGCTCTGCTTCCCTTCCATTTCGGAAGCGGTGCGCGGATCGAACGGCCGTCTTACGCCCGCCGCGATAATCCGTATCCTTCACGCGAAAAATCACCCGAAAGTGCTCGATCTCGGGCTTGTCGGCGCCGATCCGGCTTACGCGAACAAAGGTCTCGGCGCCATCGCCGCGGCGCATATAATGCGGACGCTTTGCAAAGACGGCGTGCAATACGCCGAAACGAACCTCAATCTCGAAGAAAATTATCAGATACAGAATATGTGGAAGCGGTTCAAGCGCGTGATACACAAGCGCCGCCGCTCATACGTAAAGAAACTCACGGAGAAAACGGAATGATCAGAATTGCGCTTGACTGTTACGGCGGCGACAACAGCCCCGCCGCAAACATAGAGGGAGCGTTCGAAGCTCTGAAAAATCTGCCCGACCTCGAGCTGATACTCGCAGGCGACGAAGAGCAGATAAAAAACCTTGTGGCTGAAGAGGAGGAAAAGCGCGGCGTCCGGTACGCCGACCGCATTTCCGTCATCCACGCGCCGGATATCATAAGCTGCAGCGAAAAGCCCACCGACGCGATAAGGCACAAGCCCGAATCGTCGATGATGAAATGCATAAATCTGCTCCGCACCGATCCCGACGTGGCGGGTATGGTCAGCGTCGGCTCGACCGGCGCGCTGATAGCCGCGGCGACTCTGCGCATAGGCAGGCTCGAGGGCGTGATGCGCCCGACGTTCTGCCCGATACTGCCGACTATGGACGGCGGTATCGTCGGTATCTGCGACAGCGGAGCCAACGTCGACTGCGACGCCTACCGTCTGCACCAGTTCGCGGTCATGGGCAGCGTGTATATGAAGAACGCGTTCGGGATCGAAAATCCGCGCGTGGCGCTGCTCAACGTCGGCGTCGAAGCCGAAAAGGGCGATATGATGAGAAAAGAGGCGTATCCGCTGATCGAAGGCAATAAAAACATCAACTTTGTCGGCAATATGGAGAGCCGCGATCTGCTCTCCGGCAAATACGATCTGATCGTTTGCGACGGTTTCTCCGGCAACGTGCTGGTCAAAAGCGTCGAAGGCACGGCGGTCTCGCTTCTCAAAAAACTAAAGGGCGGCATAATGTCGAAGCTGAAATACAAGATCGGCGGACTTTTCATGAAAGGTCTGTTCTCCGATATGAAGGAGATGCTCAATTATCAGAAGTACGGCGGCAGCATACTTCTCGGCTGCAGAAAGGTCGTCGTCAAAGGCCACGGCTCAAGCGACTGCGTGTCGGTCGCCAAGTGCATCGAGCAGGCGTACACCGCTCAGACGAACAATATGAACGAGCAGATAGAAAAACTGCTCTCGGAGTAGTAAAAAACCGCAGAGATGCGGTTTTTTCGCTCAGGAGTAAACTTTACTCATATTCGCGCCGCTTGTTTTTGCGATATATCGCCTTGCGGCGATGCGATATATTCACCGGCGCAAATGTGATATATCTCATTCGGAGATGCGAAGCGGGTCGTCGAGGGCGCCGACCCCTACGGCTCTCCGAATTATGTTTATTCCGACCGTTCGCTTTTTCGGGGGATACACGCCCCGGCGGCAGGCGCCGCAGTGAAATTCGTCGGCAGAGCCGACGAGTGAAATCGCTTTCGCGGCGAAATCGCCTTTGGCGGTGAAATCCGGTTCTTGCGAACCGGGTGAAATAGGAATATTTCTTTTTACGGGGGATCCCCCACCCCGAGCGGCTGACGCCGCAGTGAAATCTGCCTTATGGCAGATGAAATCGCTTTCGCGGCGAAATCGCCTTCGGCGGTGAAATCCGGTTCTTGCGAACCGGGTGATATAGGAATTCTTTACGGGGGATTCCCCCCACCACCCCCTTAATCCCCCGTACCCCCTTCCCCCCTCGATACTTTCAGGGGGGGCGGCGATCCGTTCAGGGATACGTACGAAACGTAAGGGTCGGACCATTCGGTTTTGCCGAATGGTCGCGCGCGGTAAAGGGGGGGCGCCGCGCGCGAGATCACAGGAAGAAAGCGGCAACACCCTATTCATTCATCCCGTCTGCAAGGGGTTCCCCGACGCGAACAAAGTGAGCGTTGGGGGTTCGCGTAGGGGTTCCCCGACGCGAACAACGTGAGCGGTGGGGGTTATTGCGCGGGATGAACATCATGCGCGAAGCGCTCATCATGACGCAGTCTCATCATTTGACGCGAAGCGTCATACATCATTCCTTTTATCGCCGCTTGCATCATATCGCACCCGCAGGGCATTGTGCGTTTGAAAGAACATATCGCTTTTTCGGCGATGTATTCGCAAAGCGACCGGGAAATCAGCAATTTTTTAAAAAATTTGCGATTTTTCTATTGACAAGCGCGTGATTTATATGTATAATAGGCAAGCACGGCAAAAAACATATCTGCTCCGTTCAAGGAGGTGAAAATAAATGGCAGAAGTAAGAGTAAGAGAAAACGAGTCTCTCGACAGCGCTCTGAAGAAATTCAAAAGAGCCTGCTCCAGATCCGGCATCATGACCGAGCTCCGTAAAAGAGAGTG
>JAEEGL015683584.1_pt1 | contig 15555 bp, 12 predicted proteins | sample 9134231 | NCBI WGS metagenome assembly JAEEGL01 (sample SAMN16246548, study PRJNA631951) | gut metagenome | biome: gut microbiome; feature: rumen; material: fiber-attached | host: Bos | place: Iran: Karaj | collected 2018-10
AACAGTGGCGTAACCGCTTATGCTCTCGGATATCATCCCGTCTATGGCCTTTTTAACCTTATCTTCTGCCCTGGGTGCAAGATCGCCCTCGGGCGCATTGTACTTTTCTCCCAAAAATCCGGACATATACTTCTCTTTAAAGTCCTCAAGTGCCTCATATTCGTAGGGTTCCATTAGATCCATATAATCGTCATCCATATAATCGGACGCATCCACGGGCACCTTATCAAACTTAGCGTCCATCTTACGAACTATATCGTAATATGAGGTCTCTGTATACTCGTAATCTCCTGATGACCAGGTCCTTACCTTCGTTCCCGTACCGTGATAATCCGTATCGGTATCGTAGTCATACATAAAAAACGGTACATATGTACCTTCTATCTTGCTTACTGAAGCATGACTTAAGAAAGACTCCGGCGTAAAAATCCTCTTGCCGAACTCTTTTCTTAAATTCTCTATTGCCTCATCTTTGCTTATCTTAAAAGGAAGTATCAGATCCGGGGTGAACTCACCCTGCACTCTCTCGTCCAATATCACATACGACCCGCAATTAGGGCATTTTGTGGCAGAAGTATGCGTGCCGATGACGGAATCCATAGGTGCACCGCAGTTAAGGCAGGTGGTCATTGATTCCGCACTCGTTAACTTCTCTTCCGTATCTATTCCGTCACAATGCGGACAGCACATAGCCTTCTTCTTGGGGCTGTAGACTATATTGCCTCCGCAGTTCTTACATTTGAATATCATCAGTCCCTCCAGTATTACATTTTTTCCGGCGCGCTAAATCCCAGCAGATCTATGCATGTCTCCAGTATCTTTCTTGTAAGTACAAGAACCGATATATAGCCTTCCTTCGTATCCTCATCCTCACATGTAAGTATCTTGGTATCATGGTAAAAGCTGTTAAATATATTGGCCAGACCGTATATATATGCACATATCCTGTGCGGAGCGACCTCAGTGCATGCTCCTTCTATAGTAGAAGCAAATCCCGTAAGTGCAAGCATAAGTTCCTTCTCGGTATCGCTTCCGGGAGCATTGAACTTAAGATCCTTAAGATCCGCTATCCTGCCCCCCTGTTGCGCATATTTTTGAAGTATGCTCTTAATGCGCACCATCGTATACAGAATATATGGGCCTGTATTGCCTTCACTTGAAGTAAACTTGTCCACGTCAAAGATATAATCCTTGGACGCCTGGTTGGACAGATCCCCGTATTTGATCGCCGCCAAAGACACTATATCACTTATCTTTTTGGCCTCATCCGGATCCATGTCACGATTCTCAGCAATCCTCTCATACATCTTATCCCTGATCTCACCGATCAGTTCTTCAAGCGGCATCACTCCGCCGTCACGCGACTTATACGGCTTGCCGTCCTTACCGTTGACAGTACCAAAGCCGATATGTACAAGTTCTACATCCTCCGAAGCAAGCTTACTCTTCCTTGAAGCACGGAATACCTGCTCAAAATACAGGTCCTGTCTCTTATCGGTTAAGTAAATCATCTTGTCAGGATCGTACTCTTTGGTCCTCTCCATGATAGTGGCAAGATCTGTCGTATTATACAGAGAGGCGCCGTCCGACTTAAGCACAATACATGGCGGCATCTCTTTAGTATCCGTCTCTTCTTTAACATCTATAACGAGTGCTCCTTCAGAAAGATGAGCATAGCCGCCTTTCTTAAGATAGTCCACCATGTCCGGTATGAGATCCTGTACATCGGATTCGCCCTTCCACAATTCAAAATGGACATCAAGCGAATCATAAATGCTTCTCATATTGGTCACGGAAACATTCATTATATGTCTCCACAGAGCTCTGTATCCACGTTGTCCGTTCTGCAGCTTAAGTGTGGCCTCCATGGCTCTGTCTCTGTAGTCACTGTCCTCCTTGGACTTGGATGCAGCCGTAGGATAGATCTCACCGAGTTCCTCTATCGTGATGGGCGCCTTATCGGGGTATTCACCCTCATAGGCTTCATCAAAATAAGGCAACTCAGGATGACGTTCCTTAAGTTCCGTAATAACAAGACCCATCTGCAGTCCCCAGTCGCCCATGTGGATATCACCTATGGCCTTATATCCGGCATAGGCACATATCCTCTTAACCGCCTCACCTATAACGGCCGAGCGCAGATGACCGACATGTAAAGCCTTCGCAGCATTCGGTCCGCCGTAGTCAACGATCACCGTCTTTCCCTCTCCAATGGATCTAAGTCCAAACTTGCCGTCCTTGCAATTAACCATCTCTGTAAGATAAGCTGCCAAGAACTCTCCCTTTACATTGATATTAAGAAAGCCCGGGTTAACAGCATCCGCGCTCTCGATCACATCACTATCCTTTAAAAACTCTGCCACTTCTGTGGCGATCCGGATCGGTGCCTTATGATATGTCTTGGCACCTGCCATGGCTCCGTTACACTGATACTCACAAAGATCAGGCCTGTTGGATATGCCTACATTGCCATATTCCCTGCCGTATCCGGCCGAAGCAAAAGCTTCCCTTACTTCATCGGATATCCTCTCGATAATACTCTTCATATATATGTCTCCATCTCCATATTCTTATCAATCCGCAACGACCTGATTCTTACCGTGTGTCTTACCGTGATAAAGTCTCTTATCAGCGATCTCGACTATATTTCTGAACTGCATTCCATATCTGTATTCAGCAACACCCATGGTGATCGTTACTTTGAACACTTTGCCGTTCTTATCGTTAAATTCAGACTCTGCAAATCTTTTTCTTATTCTCTCTGCCGCATGTGAGGTATCATACTTGGATCCGTGCGAGAACAAAAGGAATTCCTCTCCACCCCATCTGCAGGCATAATCACCTTCCCTGATCTCATCTCTTATGATGGAAGCCAACTTGACAAGGACCTCATCTCCCACATCGTGACCATAGGTATCATTGACAGTCTTAAAATTATCTATGTCCATCATAACTACACTGAACAGATCATCATGCTCCATTGTCCCAATCTCTTCAGTGACAAATCCGGTAAGACTTCTTCTGTTAAGCAGATTCGTAAGAGGATCGTAACTTGCCTCTTCACCCAACTTGACATTCTCCTTTTCCAAAAGCCTGCTCATATATCCGGCTTCCATGGCAAAGAAAAGTGAGAATACAAACTGCATAAAGAAGGCGATAAATATGTTAAAGAACCTTATGCCCACCTTCACTGCCGAATAAGCAGACGTATCGTACATGGGTCTGACTTCATCTCCCATAACGCTTAATCCGAAATAGCAGATAACAACAACCATCGAAAGGATAAGCATCTGTCTGTATCCATGACTGTTCTGCTTCTCAGTGGGAGAATTGGTCAGATAGAATGCGGCCGGTACAAGTGAGACCGTATACAAAAGGAAATTGTAATCTGCGCCGACTAAATATGTTGCCAGTCCCGCATATAACTCCACTTCCGCGTAGAACAATATGACTATCAGCCGATACCTTTCTTTGCTGACCAATACTATGGCCATATAGCAGTAGAATATAACTATGCATACATTATAGTAATACAGGAAATCAACATGAACCATCCGCATGCAAATACAGAAGATCAGATGCACGATAGCCGTGGAAAAACAGATAAACCGGTATTTGATCTCGTTATTGATAAGTTTTTTACCTGTCAGGACGTTCCTGACATCCTGTAAAAACCCTTTAGAGTTTTCCATAAAATATACAGCCCTTTTCCCTGCAAAAATCCATTCATTATTGTATAACTTTTCACGTACAATTTCCAGCAAAAAGGGATTTTTATTCAAAAAATCCTCAAAGCATTAACTTTTATACTCTTATTAATATTTTATCGGCATTTTCTTTATGATAGAATAGAGTGGCACAAAAAACGAGGAAAGTTCAATGAACAAAACAGATCACAACAAGGAATTCAACAGAATAACATCCGATATAAAAGACGCAAGTCCGCGCCTTTTGCTGCACGCCTGCTGCGCGCCCTGCAGTACCATATGTATGGATCGGGTACGGGATCATTTTAGGACAACTGTATTTTTCTTTAATCCTAATATAACAAATGAGCAAGAATACAGATACAGAGAGGCAGAACTAAAACGTCTTATCAGTATATATAATGAAATACCTGACAGGGGCCATATCGATCTTATCTTGGGAGAATATGATACGAACATCTTTTTTGAGATGGCCAAGGGTTATGAAAACTGTCCGGAACGGGGTGCAAGATGCGAATTATGCTATGAGCTGCGTCTTAATGAGACTGCAAGACTGGCTGCCGAACAGGGATTTGACTATTTTGCGACAACCCTTACACTCAGTCCGCTTAAAGATGCCCAGAAACTCAATTCCATCGGATACAGACTGGCAGAGAATATCGGCAAAGATACATCCTTGCACTGGCTGCCGTCCGATTTTAAGAAGGAAGACGGTTATAAAAAAAGCATAGAACTGTCCAAAAAGTATGATCTGTACAGGCAGAATTACTGCGGCTGCATCTATTCAAAGGAGAATAATAATGAAAAAACTATATGAGACCGACAGCTACATAAAAGAATGTGATACCTATATCACTGACTGTAGGACAGTAGGCGATAAGACTTTCATATCCATAGCTGACAGCATATTTTTTCCGGAAGAGGGCGGACAATACGCTGATACAGGCGTTATTGAATGCAACGGACAGCGCTTTGATCTTCTCAACGGCCTCTTAATCCAGCAAAACAGTGATTCTTCGGGAACCGATCCGTCAGATCCCTTCGCTTTACTTCCGCAGGGCGTATGGTATCTTGTTGACTATGCGGAATCCTGCAGGATATCCTGCAATAATCTTCCTCCATTAACTGACATTCTTGTCATAAACGCAAAAATACGCTGTTTTCTTGACTTCAATAAAAGATTTGACCGCATGCAGAATCACAGTGGCGAGCATGTATTGACCGGAATGGTTCATAATGACTATGGCTATGATAATGTAGGTTTTCACTTAAGCGACGACGGACCGGTCACTTTGGACTTAAACGGGCCGTTAACATATGCACAGGCTATAGAAATGGAGGAAAAAGCCAATGCCATCATATATGCCAATATGCCCATAAGTGATTCATATCCTTCAAAAGAGGAGCTTAAATGCATTGAATACAGAAGCAAGAAAGACATTGAAGGTCAGGTAAGGCTGATCACTATCGGAGATAAAGACAACACAGTCGATATATGTGCATGCTGCGCACCTCATGTAGCCCGTACAGGCGAAATAGGTATAATAAAGGTACTGTCTGTGATCAATTGGAAGGGCGGAGTAAGGATCAGTATATTATGCGGAAGACGGGCACTGAAATACATAAATAAGAGGCAGGATATCATAAACGGACTTACAGGCTTACTTACAACATCAGAAGACAACCTGATCGCGATGAACAGAACACATATAGAAGAGATCAATTCACTTAAACGAAGACTGTCATCCGCCATGGAGGATACGATAGTTAATAAGATAATGCAGGGAGACAAAGAGATCGAGCAGACACACATGGTATTTGCAGACGGCGATATACCACAGGCTACTCTTAAGAACATATACAATCTACTGAAGAATAAATACAGTGGTTATGTGGGTATCTTTAACGGAAACGATGATATCGGTTACAGATTTCTGGCAGGTAGCAAAGACATTGATTCTAAGATCCTAATCCCCATATTAAGCGCCAAAGGAGTTAAATGCGGCGGGTCATCCGACATGATACAGGGCAGGTCAAACTTAAAAAAAGCTGAACTTATCGCAGTGATAAGCGGACTAAGATCCGTATAGACAATCTAAAAGCGGCATATGATCGTTTGATCATATGCCGCTTTTTATATACCCTTGATGAACCGGTACTATTCCGTCTTTTTTGATCCTGCCTTGGGTATCATCACAAAGCAGATTATAAGTGCTATCACATATAATGCACCTGTAACATAGAGCACTGTCTGATATCCTACGGGATTGACATTGGCTGTCTTGCCGTTACTTAATGTTATCTCCGTAAATGAACCTACATGATTAACTATATATGTCGCCATCTGGTTACCTGTAAGTCCTGCTATCGCCCATGCCGATAAGCACATTCCGTGAACCGATGAAATAGACTTCATCCCGAAATGATCTGAAAGAAGAGTGGGAACATTGGGGAATCCACCGCCGTATCCTGCATTGACCACTATAAGAAGTCCGATGCACAGCCATGCGATCTTATTGTTGATACCCTGTGTAAATATCGTAGCTCCTGTAAATGCTATCGACAATATGAAGATGATCTTATAGATAGTATTCCTGTCTTTAAACGTATCAGCCCATGCTGAGAATCCAAGTCTTCCTGCTGCATTGGCTATGGCTGTAACAGTTCCAAGTAAAGCTGCAGTGGCAACTGAAAGTCCAACAGTATTGAATATCTGCTTCTCCTGAGAAATAAGAGCAAGTCCACAGGTGATATTGATATAGAACATCAGCCATATTCCTATGAAGGTCTTATTGGAGAATGAAGTCTTGAAGTTATGGCCAAGGGTTGCAAAGAATTCTTTGATACCGCCCTCTGCATGCTGCTCTACCCAATCTGAAGGCTTCTTAAGCAGAAGATGTCCCACAAACATCATCACACAGTATACACAGCCCATGATAAAGAACATGGGAGCCGGATTATTATCAAACTTATTAAGGATGCTCTGCATTATGGGAGTAGCTATTGCCTTGGCTGCTCCGAATCCTGCAACGGCAAGTCCGGTAGCAAGACCCTTTTTATCCTTAAACCATAACATCAGCGTCTTAACCGGTGAAAGATATCCCGTTCCGAGTCCGATACCCATTATGCATCCGTAAAAGAGGAAGATAAGAGGAAGCGAACGGATCATGATAGCAAATCCCGTTCCGATCATTCCTGCCGTAAAGCATATGGTAGCTATAAGTGAAGATCTGTGAATATCCTTCTCAACAACATCACCCAAAAATGCCGCAGACATTCCGAGGAAGAATATCGCCAGCGAGAATGCCCAGCCGACAGAACTCTTCGACGCTCCTATATAATCTGCTATCTCACCGCTGAAAGTGGACCAGCAATATACCGTTCCTATACTGCAGTGAAGCAGCAATGCGGGAATGGCTCCGCGCACCCATTTGTTTTCCATTTGTTAATACCTGCCTTTCTTATATATAAGTACTTATATCAGAGGAAACTTAAGCGTCTCACTCAAAATATCTTACACCGCTCTCAAATATCTTAATATCCTGTTCTCCATAGATATTGACAGCAACGCCGTTGTCTCTTCGCTCCGAATGAGCCATCTTACCAAGTACACGACCGTCATAAGAGGTGATACCTTCGATCGCCATATAAGAGCCGTTGATATTGTACTCCTCATCCATCGATACATTGCCCTCAGGATCGGAATATACCGTTGCGACACATCCTTTGGCAATAAGCTCATCTATGCATTCCTTGGGAGCTACGAATCTGCCTTCTCCATGAGAAGCCGGATTGACATATACATCCCCAAGTACAGCCCCTGCAAGCCATGGTGACTTATTGGATACTACCTTGGTATAAACCATCTTGGATATATGTCTGCCCACAGTATTGAACGTAAGTGTGGGCGATCCTTCATTCTGACCGGTGATACTGCCGTTCGGAACAAGACCAAGCTTAATAAGCGCCTGGAATCCGTTACAGATTCCCAAGATCAGTCCGTCACGTTCATTAAGAAGTCTCATCACAGCCTCCTTAACGGCTTCATTCTGGAATGCTGCCGCAAAGAACTTGGCTGATCCGTCAGGCTCATCACCCGCTGAGAATCCGCCGGGGAACATGATCATCTGTGCACTGTCTATGAGTCTTACATATTCAGCAAAGGAATCTCTGATATCTGAAGCTGTCATATTCTTAAATACGGCATCTTTTACATCAGCTCCCGCTCTCTCAAAAGCTCTTCTGGTATCGTATTCGCAGTTGGTACCGGGGAATACGGGGATAAATACCGTAGGCCTTGCAACCTTATGCTTACAGATATATATATCGCCCTTAGCATCATAAAGCGGCATATCAACCGTGGTCTTATCCTCGGATGCCGTATATGGGAACACCTTATTAAGAGGCTTGCTCCATATCTTAACCGCTTCATTAAGTGATATACTCTCACCAAATGCGGACAGCGTAGGCTCTTTGGTCACGGTACCGATAAGCGTATACTCACCATCGAGTTCATGCAGTCTGTCGGCATCGACCTCGACAATGATATCTCCCATCTTATCTTCAAAAAGTTCCGTCCTGTCTAGATCATCTTCTATCTCTACGCCGAGCATATTACCGAATGCCATCTTAAGCACGGAAGCCATTATACCATATCTGTCAAGAGCATATGCAGATACGATCACACCGGATCTGATAAGCTCAGTAATCTGTACGTACATAGCCTGAACTTTTTCATATATGGGAATAAGATAGTCATCCTTTTCTATTGCAAAATGTACGATCTTATTGCCCGGTTTTTTTAACTCAGGTGTGATAACATCTGATATCTTACCCGTATCAACCGCAAACGATACAAGCGTCGGAGGTACATCAATATCGTTGAACGTACCTGACATACTGTCCTTACCGCCGATACTTGGCAGACCGAATCCTATCTGCGCATCATACGCACCCAACAGTGCTGTAAAAGGAGCACCCCAACGGCTGCGGTCCTCAGTCATGCGCTTAAAATATTCCTGGAATGTGAATCTTATCTTATGATAATCTCCGCCGGAAGCAACGATCTTACTCATGGACTGAGTGATCGCATAGATCGCTCCGTGATAAGGACTCCAGCTGGAAAGATACGGATCAAAGCCGTAACCCATCATCGTGACCGCTTCCGTATTACCCTTAAGCGCCGGCAGCTTCGCTATCATGGTCTGTGTCTCGCAAAGCTGAGTCTTACCGCCGTACGGCATATATACGCTTGCCGCACCGATCGAAGAATCAAATCGTTCCACAAGACCCTTCTGCGAACATACGTTAAGGTCAGAGAGTGTCGCCTTAACGGCCCCCACGATATCTCCGGCATCAAGTGCATCCTTAACCTTATCTATTGCGATCTTTCCTATCGGACAGTTATCCTCTGAAGGGATCTGAACATCAACGCCCGTCTCCTGATGAGCGCCGTTAGTATCAAGGAAAGCTCTGGACAAGTCTACTATCGGCTCACCCTTCCACTCAAGAACAAGCCTGGGATCTTCAGTGACCGTAGCAACAATCGTAGCTTCAAGATTCTCTTCTGCCGCATACGATAAGAACTTATCCGCATCAGCAGGATCAACTACTACCGCCATTCTCTCCTGGCTCTCGGATATCGCAAGTTCCGTACCGTCCAAGCCCGCATATTTCTTGGGCACCTTATCAAGATCAACTTTAAGGCCCGCTGCCAATTCACCTATTGCAACCGAAACTCCGCCTGCACCAAAGTCATTACACTTCTTGATCAGGCTTGCGACCTCCTCACGTCTGAAAAGTCTCTGTATCTTACGTTCCGTAGGCGCATTACCCTTCTGAACCTCAGCACCGCATGTCTCGATGGATGCTTCCGTATGCACCTTTGACGATCCTGTTGCACCGCCGCATCCGTCACGTCCCGTACGGCCGCCGAGAAGTATGATGATATCTCCCGGATCGGAATTCTCTCTCTTAACACATCTTCTGGGAGCCGCTCCCATAACGGCACCTATCTCCATTCTCTTGGCTACATAGCCCGGATGATATATCTCTTTTACAAAACCGGTAGCCAGGCCGATCTGGTTGCCGTATGATGAATAACCCGCAGCAGCACCTGTAACAAGCTTCTTCTGAGGAAGCTTACCCTTCATGGTAGCTGATACCGGAACAGTAGGATCTGCAGCGCCGGTAACTCTCATGGCCTGATATACATATCCTCTGCCTGACAGGGGATCTCTGATGGCACCGCCAAGACAGGTCGCTGCTCCACCGAAAGGTTCTATCTCGGTAGGATGATTGTGCGTCTCATTCTTGAAGAATACAAGCCACTCCTCGGTGATCTTACCCTCGCCGTAATCCATCTCCACAGGCACAATGATCGAGCAGGCATTGATCTCATCCGATACTTCCATATCCTCAAGCTTGCCTGCTTCCCTAAGCTTCTTCATGCCCATCAAGGCTATATCCATAAGGCAGACATACTTATCATCCCTGCCTGCATATATCTCTTCTCTGGTATCCAGATAGCTCTGGTATGTAGTCTCTATCGGAGCCCTGTAGTATCCGTCAGAGAACGTGATGTCCTTGAGTTCCGTAGAGAATGTGGTATGTCTGCAGTGATCCGACCAGTATGTATCCAGTACTCTGATCTCAGTCATGGTAGGATCCCTGTGCTCTTCATTCTCAAAATAGTGTCTTATATGCAGGAAATCCTTGAATGTCATGGCAAGTCCAAGGCTTCCGTACAGATTCTTAAGTTCGTCTTCGGACATACTTATAAAGCCCTCGATATGCGCAACACTTGAAGGCTCATCATACTCCGTCACAAGAGTATCCGGTATCTCATCCGATGCTGTTCTTGAATCGACCGGATTGATAACATATGCCCGTATGCGATCAAGCTCCTCTTCGCTTACCTGACCCTTAATAACATATGTAACTGCGGTCTTTATGATAGGATCAGAATCCTCATCAAGGAATCTGACACACTGAACTGCCGAATCCGCTCTCTGGTCATACTGTCCCGGCAAAAACTCCACGGAAAAGATATGTTCATCAGCGGCTGTATCGATCTTGCTGTCATATAAGACATCTACCGGAGGCTCGGAAAAGATCATGCGACATGCTCTGTTAAATGTCTGATCACTGATCCCCTCTACATCATATCTTATGAGGACCCTCACATCGCTCACCCCGGTAATATTCAGATAACTCTCAATATCCTCCTTAAGCTCACGCGCTTTTATCGCGTACGGCGCCTTCTTCTCGACGTAAATACGTTTGACTTCACTCATGAGCTATCAGTCCTCCACTTCCATGAACTGTCTCATCATATAGACAAGTTCTTTATCTACTTTTTTCTCGCTTATACCGATCGTTCTGGCACAGATCTTCATGCCTTCTATGGCATACATCATATTGCCGGCCGTACTGCCGGGATCATCACAGGCAAACTCGCCGGTCTCATTGCCCCTCGTCAATATCTTCTCAAGTACTAAAGTCGCGGTCTCAAACTTATGCTTCATACCGCTGTTCTTACCTTCCTGTCTGCAGGCGAACGCATGCTCATATGTCGCAATACTGATACTGTTCTTACCCTTAAGTATCTCCTTCTTCTGATCCTTCAAAAACCATAATAACAGCTCCGTGCTGTCAGCCTCGTCAATACGCGCGATCAGGCTCTTGCCGGTCTCGTCTTCCCTCTCGTCTATACTCTTTAGTACATCAATAAAAACAGCCTCAACAGACTCATAATACAGATACAGTCCGCCACGGCTTATCTCACACGCTTCCACTATATCCTTCATGGATACGCTGCGATATCCCTTGGCCGCGAATACTTCCGCCGCCTTATCCAGTATCAACTGTCTCTTCACATCCGCTCTCTCGCTCACTTAACTGACCTCCTAATATTCCTTACGCTCAGCATTGGTCCAGAATTCAACAAGTTCCTTCATCTTACTGACCAGTTTCAAAAATACACCGTTATTCATTCCCTCGCTCCAAAGACGCGCTTTGGTACGACCGCCCAATACATAATAAGACAGTATTCCGCCAAGCAGATCCATCTGAAAAATGGTAGCCTGATCTATGAATGCCAGTTCGTCCTGAGCGTTCTTAAGGTGATTCCTCGTATACACATATCGATAATTACGATCCATGAAAGATGTCGCATCAGCAGCCTTCACAAAACTCATAAGAGTACCGTCATATACCGGAACGACCACTGAATGCTCCTTAAGCCCGTCATCCGCATATACTCCTGAGACCTTGTCATGCTTGGCCTCCAGATATGGCAAAAATGCCGTCAGCTTATTAACGTCATCCTTGTACATATGTAAGATCTGATCCGGAGTCATCCCATCTGAAATCATATACACCTCCATCAATACGCTATATATTTTACCATATTTTCACAGATTGTACAGTGTTTGTGAGATATTTGAAGGATTGATAAACATTGGTGTCAGCACATGCTGACATAATTGTCATAAAAAAGAGGCTTAAAAATTTTTAAGCCTCTTTTACGATCATATGCAAAAAATTATTTGTTCTTACCGCAGCACTTCTTATACTTCTTGCCGGAACCGCACGGACATGGATCATTGGGATAGATCTTGGCCTCATTGACTACTGTAGTCGATCTCTTCTGTTCCTTGTAGAGTTCCTTCTGTTTGGCTTCATCAAAGATGTCATTCCACTGTGGAAGACCATACAGCCAGTCAGCACCGGCAGCAACCATATTCTTATACAGGAGTTCCTTGTCAAACTTAAGCGAAACCTCGGTATTCTCATCCATCTCCTCAATGGGATTGGGAGTTATGAGACTGTCGTTGATTCCATCCAAAAAGCCTGCCATCACCTTAAGTGACAGTCCGTATTTATCAGCCAGTTCCTTAACCGTGCCCTTTACTTCCGTATCCGGATCGGCAAGCAGCTGTTCATATACACTTTTCTCCTTCTCGAAATAGTCTCTCCAAAGCCTCTCAAGAGTACCCTTGTCGGTATCCCCCGAATATGCTTCGTCTCTCCAAGTGTCCAGTAATGTCTTAGCCATGTAATACTCTTCTCCTATTCCTGTTTTTCTTTTCTTCTATCCATCATCCTGTCATACAGGAAGATATTGATCCATAGTAATATAGGCACGGCAATGGTACACGCGATACATGCCATAAAGTATCTCTGCCAACCGTCAAAATCCATTATAGCAAAAATCAGACATAATATATACATCAAAACAAGTAATATTACACCGATAAGTGCCGCCACTCTCTTAAAGCGTGTTTTTTTATTATCTTTCTCCATTACAATCCCCATTTCTCTACATCGATCTTGATGCGATCACGTCTACCCCGAGCCCGCATACATCCGACACTATCACGTCGCCGCGCTTAACAGGTGACTTAACGGTGATCCCGTCTATGGCGCCCATCACATCCATCATGCGCTCTTTTGGAATGTTGCCCGAAAGAATGACCGGTAGTCTTCTGTATATTCCGCCATCGATCCCCACGGTAGAAGTAAGCTGTCGCATCGGATGTGTCAGTTCATTACGAACATACTCCTCACCCCTGGGGCAGAAATTACCTTCTATCGAAAGTATCTCGTTGCCGCTTCCAAGCGTCGCCGTGACATCGCAGCCCCTCGGACATACTATACATGTAAATGTCTTTTTTATTTCATCAGCCATAGATCAAATCTCTCCAAAAGCGCCAAATCTGCAGATCTTATAAATCATATACCTTCAACCGACAGCGTAAGATCTCCGGTCACCCCATTAAGATCATCTTTCTTAACAACGATCTTTTCCATCTCCGAAGGCTGTACCTTAAGTTTTTTAAGTCTTACGATCTCTTTATCTCCTGCCTTTAGGACAAGCGATACATCCCTCATTATGCCGGTCACCCTGAGCTTGATCTCATGCTTTTGCTCCATGTTGTCAGGGCATATATATGTCGGAAGCACATAACTTACACCCTCACCGGGATTAACAGTAAGCCTCTTACCTGACTTAAGTTCTCCGTTAATATACCTTACCGCGGCAGATCCCGCTTCTTCACCTTCCATGCTGACAAAATCAACAAGGTCGTGAACATGCAGACCGTTACCGCAGGCAAATACGCCGGGAATACTTGTCATCATGTGCTCATCCACTATAGCGCCCTTGGTCTTTTTATGCAATTCTATATGCGCCTGATCCAAAAGCGTGGTATCGGGGATGAGCCCAACCGACATGAGCAATGTGTCAACATCAAAGTCCATTCCGGTTCCTTCAATGGGATTTAATTTATCATCGACTTTGCTTATCGTTATGCCGTTTAATCTGTCTTTGCCTCTTATATCGGTTACCGTATGACTTAAATACAAAGGTATGTCAAAATCATCAAGACATTGCTTGATATTACGAGGAAGACCGTTGGAATATGGCATGATTTCGGCTACGCCCAATACCTTGGCGCCTTCCAAAGTCATCCTTCTAGCCATGATAAGCCCTATATCGCCGCTTCCCAAGATGAAGACTCTCTTACCTACCATATAGCCCTGCATATTCAGATACTTCTGTGCCGTACCTGCTGTCCATACGCCGCTGGGTCTGTATCCGGGCGTGGCGATCGCGCCTCGGCTTCTCTCTCTGCATCCGACTGCCAGAATGACAGCTTCGGCTTTTATTGTCACATACCCCTCGTCTTGGTTGACATAAGTTATCTCTCTCTCAGCATTAAGGCGGATAACGGTAGTGCTGCACTTTACTTCTACCGAAGTGTCCGACAGCATATCAGTCCATTTCTCCGCATAAGCCGGCCCTGCCAGTTCCTCGCCGAATCTGTGCAGACCGAATCCGTTATGGATACATTGCAACAGTATTCCGCCGAGTTCCGGATCTTTTTCCAATATGAGGATATCCCTGCATCCGTTATTATACGCCGCCATCGCTGCCGCTATCCCGGCGCTTCCACCGCCTATTATGACTATCTTCCGCATGATCATGAGCGTACTCCTTTCTCTTCCATGAGTATCACGGAAGCTTCGGAGTCATATCTTACCTCTGTACGGTCTATTCCCAATTCTTCTGCAAGGATCTCCACCACATTCGGTTCGCAGAATCCGCCCTGACAACGTCCGAGTCCGGGGCCGACACGCTTTTTTACACCCTTTACGGTGGTCGCACCCACAGGACGTCTGATGGCATCCAGTATCTCGCCCTTTGAAGCAAGGGTGCACCTGCATACGATCTCTCCGAAGGCAGGATCATCCTTGATCACCTCGTTCTTCTCCTTATCGCTTAGTGCATACATGCGGATAAAAGGCTTACGATGTATGTATTCCTGTTTTTCCTTAAGAGGAAGCATGTTACCCAGTATCTTATCCAATACATATTCCGAAATGGCCGGAGCGGAGGCAAGTCCCGGCGAATCAATGCAGGCCACATTGACAAATCCTGCAAGTTCTCCTGATTCCTCTATGATAAAATCCCCGTCCCCTCCGGACGGACGCAGTCCTGCAAATGTCCTTATCACCTTATCGTAGGGAATATTGGATACTGTCTTGCCCGCAGCAGCTTTAACCTTCGTAAGAGCCTCTGTGGAAGTGCACACAGCCTCTTTATCGTCAGATACCTGTGAATTGGGACCTATCAGTATATTGTTGTGTATGGTCGGAACCACTAACACTCCCTTACCTGACGGACCGGGTACCGGATAGATTATCCTGCTTACTACCGGATGCTCCATCTCATCGAGTACATAGTATTCTCCACGCCTTGGGGTGATCGTAAAGTCCGCATCATGTCCAAGCGCCATGGAATATATCTTATCCGCATATACTCCGGCAGCGTTGATGATGATCC
>JAEEGL010676634.1_pt1 | contig 15554 bp, 13 predicted proteins | sample 9134231 | NCBI WGS metagenome assembly JAEEGL01 (sample SAMN16246548, study PRJNA631951) | gut metagenome | biome: gut microbiome; feature: rumen; material: fiber-attached | host: Bos | place: Iran: Karaj | collected 2018-10
CCGAGCGGCAGTTTGAGCCATTCAGCAAAAGCACCTAAGATGCTGACTACCAACGTACTGGACGTACCTAAACCGCTTCCGGCAGGGGAGTCCACGTGACTGGTGATGCGGAAGGATAGCGGCTGATGGCAGTAGTCTTTGACGACGCGGTTATAGACACCTTTGGCCAACACGAAATATCCTTTGGCGTCCAACACTTCGGCTGCGTCGTACACCTCTTCGAGCCCTGCATCGGGGGAAGAGAAAACGATTTTTCCGTTGTTGAGCGGTTCGATGGTAGTGTACGCATAGAGCGAGATCGTTGCATTGAGGATCGCTCCGCCGTAGAGGTCAGAGTAGGGGGATACATCTGTGCCGCCTCCTGCTAACCCAAGCCGTAAGGGTGCTTTACTTCGTATTATCATAAATCTTTTCGGTCATGCGTGACCAAGCGTATTTTTGTTTTTCTTTTTGTATATTCTTGAGGAATAACTCGTCTCGTTGTTTAATGTCCATCTCGGCGAACGAACCGATCGCTTGCGCGATATCGTCTTCATTGACTTCGCATACGTAGCCCACTTTGCCATTCGGAACGATCTCTGCCAGACCACCGACACGGGTGACTAACATCGGTCGCTCGAAATGGTAGGCGATCTGGGTGACACCGCTTTGTGTGGCGGTTTTATAGGGCTGCACAATCAGGTCGGCGGCAGAGAAATAATAGCGTACCTGGTCATCGGGAATGAAATCCGTGCGCCATTCGATGGTTCCTTCCAGCCCTAACTCTTTCTCCAATTCGCCGTATTGGGCACAGTTGTTATAGAACTCACCGGCTACTACAAGTAGTAGATTGGTGATTGGTGATTGGTGATTGGTGATTGTCTTTGCATACGCCTTCATCAGCAGGTCGAGGCCTTTGTAGTCGCGTATGAAGCCGAAGAAAAGGAGAATGGTCTTGTCCTCCGGCAGGTTCAAGTGCTGGCGTGCCTCCGCTTTGGACACTGCTTGACCGAAATTATCGTACAGCGGGTGGGGATTGAACGCTACGGCATCATGCCGTTGGGCAGGCAAGAACATGCGGCAGTCTTTTTGTACACTCTCCGACATCGCGATGAAGCGGTCTACACTCCCGATGAAATAACGGATGAGCCATTTGTCCCAGAAATGCGGTTCGTGGGGGATGACATTATCGAGGATGGAGACCACGCGAATGCCTTTGCGGCGGCACAGGCGTGCGATCGTTCCCAAACAGGGCGCCATCAGCGGAATCCAGAACTTAATCACCAGCAGTTCGATGCCAGCCTTGCGAATAGCGCGCGCCGTACGAATCCAAGTGAAGGGATTGATGCTGTTCATTGTGCGGGTGATGGACAGATCCGCGGGCTTGGGAGTGTCCGAATACTGGGTCTTTCCGGGGAACAAGAAGTCCGGGTATTGCATGGTGAACGTGAAGATCTCCACCTCGTTGCCTTCTGCTGCAAACTGCCTTGCCAGGCGCTCATTGAACGCTGTTAATCCGCCTCTGTAAGGCCATGTCGTACCTAATATTCCTATTCGCACAATAACGCAATTTTACAATTTGGGCGCAAAATTACAAAAAAAATCCCATATAAACAAATTTTTAAGAAAAATTACGAAAATATCCCTTTTTATTTGCATAAATAAAAACTTTTGCGTACTTTTGCATGCTAATTTGGGTAAAAGTGGACTTATGAAGCACATTGCTGTTATATTAGCCGGCGGAACGGGAAGCAGGGTTGGCGGACAAACGCCCAAACAACTCATGCCTCTGGGTGACGGTCGTTCGATCTTGGAGCACTCGGTGGAGACTTTTGAAGCCGCGCCGTGTATCGAAGAGATCTGCATCGTGATGCATGCGGACTGGATCGCTGAGGCGCAGCGGATGTGTCTGCAGAACGGATGGCAAAAAGTGGCGAAGATCATCGAGGGTGGCCACGAACGCTGGGAGTCGTCATGGAAAGCGATAGAAGCTTTCCAATCACCAATGACCAATGACCAATCACCAATCACTTTGTGGTTCCACGATGCGGCACGGCCGTTCGTGAGTCAACGTATCTTAGCGGATGTGGCGGAGGCACTGCAAGAACATAAGGCGGTGACGGTGGCAGTACCGGTGACGGATACGATCTATAAAGTGAAGGGGTTACAGGTCGAGAGTATTCCGTTGCGGGCGGAGTACATGCGTGCGCAGACACCGCAGGCGTTCCACTTAGAGACGATCCAAACGGCCTTCGATCGCGCGCTCGCAAGTGGCGACATCCTTGCCACGGACGATGCGGGCATCGTGCATAAATACATGCCGGAAGAACCCATCTTCATCGTGACGGGCGAAGAGGCCAACAAGAAAATAACTTACAAGGAAGATTTAAATACTTGATATAATGCAATCACAAGCAATTATTCAACGGGCAACCGAATGCCTCCAGTGCGAAGCGGAGGCCATTCAATCGCTCATCCCGCGTCTGGACGAGTCCTTCGTTCGAGCGGTACAACTGATTCATGACTGCAAGGGTAAGATTGTGGTGACCGGTGTCGGTAAGTCCGGTCATATCGGATCGAAGATAGCTGCTACGCTGGCTTCGACAGGCACGCCGGCTTTCTTCCTCAATCCGCTGGACGCGTACCATGGCGACTTGGGTATGTTAGGCACGAACGATCTGGTGTTGGCAATCTCCTATTCGGGTGCCACCGAAGAGCTGTTGCGTTTCCTGCCGCTGATTCAAGCGAAGCATATACCGATCATCGGTATGTCTGGTAACCCTTCTTCGCTCTTGGCGAAGTACGCAGAGGTGCATCTGGACATCTCGGTGGAGCGTGAGGCCGATCCGCTGAATCTGGTACCGACCTCCTCTACGACGGTGACCTTGGCCTTAGGCGATGCTTTGGCGTGTGCCTTGATAGAAGCAGCTCATTTCCAACCTTCAGACTTCGCAATGCTGCATCCGGGAGGAGACCTCGGGCGTAAGTTATTGGCGCAGGTGGAGGAGGTGATGGTCAAAGAGAACCTGCCGTTCTTAGCTCCCAACGCACCGATGAGTGAGGCTATAGAGATCGTGACGAACGGCAAGTTGGGTGTAGGCATCGTGGTGGACAACGACCGGTTGGTAGGTATCGTGACCGATGGCGATATTCGTCGCGCTATGCAGAAGTTGGGGCAGAAATTCTTTACCACACCGGTATCTGACATCATGGCGCGTCACCCGAAGACCATCAGTCAGAACGCGAAGATCGTAGAGGCCGGAGAAACGATGAACCATTATTCGATACACTCCCTAGTTGTCCTAGACAATAGTAATAAGGTTTGCGGTGTTATTGACTCGTTCTCCTGCCTGCCGGGAACACGATTCTATCATTGATAATTGGTGATTGGCTAGTGTTATGGTAAAGTTATTTTTGACGGATGTGGACGGATGTCTGACGGACGGCGGCATGTACTATACCGCCGAAGGCGAAGTGATGAAACGCTTCTGCGTGTACGATGGCATGGGTATGGTTTGTCTGCAACAAGCCGGTATCCCTTGCGGCATCCTGACGTCGGAGAACAGTCCGATTGTGAAGGCACGGGCAGAGAAACTCAAATTGCAATACTTGTATCTCGGCGTGGGCAGTAAGGTCAATCCGAATTGTTTGACTAAATCACAGGCTGCGCAAGAGATATGTGATCAGTTGGGGATTGCGTTAGAGGATGTGTGCTTTGTGGGGGATGATATCAATGATGTGGAGTTGCTGAGTAAGGTAGGGTATGCTTGTTGTCCGCCGAATGCTCGGCCGGAAGTATTGGCTGTAAAGGGCATACATGTACTGAAAACGCCTGGTGGTCAAGGAGCGATACGAGAGATATGCGATGAGATAATTAGTAAATAAATTTACGCTTATTGCCTAGTTGATGGTAGGACGAGAGTAGGTAATAGGTAGGGTAATGACTAACGAATCATTAACGAATATCTAAGGAATAACTAACGTTTGGAACGTTCTTTGAACGTTTTCTACCGTCAAAAGATGCCCCAAACGTTCCCAAAAAGAAAGAAAAAATGACATGAGACAGTTGAGATAGTTGAGACTGTTGGAGATGAAAGTGTCTCAAGAGTCTCAAGAATCTCATGCAAAAATTACATGAGAATTGTGAGAATTCTGAGAATTTTTAAAAATCTCAGAGCAAATTTTTAGAAAGAAACTAAAATAAGAAGATAGATGCAAGCAATTATTTTAGCAGCAGGTATGGGGAAGCGTTTAGGCGAATATACCCAGAATAATACGAAGTGTATGGTACGTGTCGGAGGCGAGACTCTGGTAGAACGTGTTTTGGGACAGTTGGACAAACTTCATCTGAGTCGTATCATTATCGTCATAGGATACAAGGGTATAGAACTGAAAAAGTATCTGTCAACGGTTTCCGTACAGACACCGCTTGTGTTTGTGGAGAATCCGATATATGACAAGACTAATAATATATACTCGTTGTATTTGGCGAAGGATTATATGCGTGAGCAAGATACCTTGTTGCTGGAATCGGATATCATCATGGAGGATGCTGTGCTGAAGAAGTTAGTGGAATATCCATATCCGGATTTGGCATTGGTAGATAAGTATGAGAGCTGGATGGATGGTACGGTGGTGACGATAGATGAGGAGAATCGAATCCAGCGCTTTATTCCGAATAGTCAATTCCGTTACGAGGAGATACCGGATTACTACAAGACGGTGAATATATATAAGTTCTCGCAGACATTCTCTGAGCATATGTATGTGCCGTTCTTGGAAGCGTATAGTGCCGCTTTGGGGAATAACGAGTACTACGAGCAAGTGCTCCGCGTCATTACAATGTTGGATAATTCTACTTTGCGTGCGCTTCCACTGGAAGGCGAACAATGGTATGAGATAGACGATGTGCAGGATTTGGATATCGCAGAGTCGATTTTTACTGATAGACAATACGACTTGTTAGCTTCGCGTTACGGAGGATATTGGCGCTATCCTCATATGTTGGATTTCTGTTATTTGGTCAATCCGTATTTCCCTAATCAGCGTTTGCGTGATGAATTGGCAGCCAGTTTTGATCGATTGTTGACGGAATATCCTTCCGGCCGACGAGTGAATGAGTTGTTGGCTGCAAAGGATTTTGGCGTGCATCAGCAGTATATTACGGTTGGAAACGGAGCAGCTGAGTTGATCAATGTACTGTCTTCGCAAATAAAAGGGAAGGTGGGTGTTATTCGTCCCACTTTTGAGGAATATCCGAATCGTTTAAAACAAGAACAAATCGTTGCTTATACTACTAACGCAGATTATCGTTACACAGCAGATGACCTAATGGCATATTTCGCAGATAAACAGATTAGTTGGTTGGTATTAATCAATCCGGATAATCCGAGTGGAAACTATATCCCGTTTACTGATTGTATACGTTTAGCGGAGTGGTGCGCCGAACGCAATATCCGGATGGTATTGGATGAGAGTTTTATTGATTTCTCCACGGAGCACCCGACATTCATCGTTAATGAGATTCTTGAAGCGCACAAGAATTTGATGGTAATGAAGAGTATCTCCAAGTCATATGGTGTACCGGGATTGCGTCTCGGTGTGTTAGCGAGTGCGGATGACGAACTTATGAAATCTATACGCGAGAGGCTGAGCATCTGGAATATCAACTCATTTGCGGAGTTCTTTTTGCAGATATTGGGTAAATATGAGAAGTCCTATAAGCAAGCCATGGACGAGTTCCGTGAAGAGCGTGCTCGTTTTGTGAAACAATTGAACAAGATAACTTGGCTGCGTGTGTTGCCGAGTGAAGCCAATTACGTACTTTGTGAAGTCAAAGAGAAGTTTTCTTCGCGAGAGTTGGCCATAAAACTGTTGAAGGATTACAATATCCTCATTAAGGATTGCACGAACAAGTGCGGAGGAAATTATATCCGTTTGGCTGTTCGTGATCTGGAAGATAATAATATGCTTGTTTTCGCGCTGAATAGTTTATGAAAATTATCTCGAACCAGCAAATAGTAGATTTGGGTATTTCTCCGCGCGAGTGTATGGAGTGGATACGTGAGTCATTCTGCCTGAAATACGAGGCACAATTACCCACAAAGATTAGTTTGCACCCGCAAGGAACTGATTTTATAAATACAATGCCTTGTTTGTTGCCGGAACGTTTTAATCGTTTTGGAGTAAAGGTTGTTTCCCGAATTGCTGGACAAAAGCCATCGTTACATTCAGATTTGTTACTATATGATTCCAAATCAGGTGAACTCCTTACACTTATGGAAGCCGATTGGATAACTCAGATGCGTACAGGAGCAGTCGCTGCATTGGCTATAGAGACATTACAGAAAAAAAATGCATCTGTATATTCTTTCATCGGTTTAGGTAGTACTGCTGAGGCTACTATGGCTTGTCTTCAAGCAACATTGCCAGAAGACAAACAATATACCATTCGCATAAAACGATATAAAGATCATGCTGAACGTTTTGCTGCGGGATGGTCAAAAGAGAATTATAACTTTGTTATAGTAGATACAAATGAGCAGTTATTGGAGAATAGTGATGTGTTAGTTTCAGCGGTGACAGAAATGCCAGAATTATTCTGTTCGGATGATAGCAAATATCCAGAAGGCATATTGCTTGTTCCTATTCACACGCGTGGTTTTCAGAACTGTGATTTGTTCTTTGATCATATCTATGCAGACGACAAAGGACATGTAGAAGGATTTAAATATTTTTCGCAGTTCAGGGCTTTTAGTGAATTAAGCGAAGTTTTGCTTGGTAGAGTAGCAGGTCGTGTAAATGATAAACAACGAATAATTGCATATAATATCGGTCTTGGGCTGCACGACGTTTTGTTTGCTAATAAGATATATGAGAGACTTTATCGTTAAAATATTAGTGCGATTCGGTTTATATAGAACCGTAGTTGACATTATAAATCGGATTAAGGAAGATCGTCAAGCAAGACGAATGAAACGCAATGGACTATCTATGTTAGCGGCAGCAGATAAGGTTTTCGCGAAGATGAACGTCCGTGCTTTTTTGACTTATGGTGCATTACTAGGAGCATATCGAGAGCATGGATTTATCTCCTATGATCCAGATATAGATCTCGGTGTATTGGAAACTGAAGTACCGGAAAATATGCATGAGCAAATGGAACTTGCTGGCTTCCATTTAATACGCCAGAATTATATTGGAGCAACAGGGCAAGTAGTGGAGGAAACATACGAGTATCATAAAATCCATTTGGATATATTTATATACATTCGTGAGGGGAATGAATTATATAGCGTGATTCAACGAAAACATGAGTCAAAAGAATGGAAAGAGGCAAATGCAACAGATGGTTTTCCGTGTGACAGGAGTTATGTTCCGGCATGCGATTTTGAATGTCGCGATTTCCTTGGGTTGCAAATTTATATGCCTGTAGATACTGATGGCTGGTTAAGAGCAATTTATTCTGATTCATATATGACACCTATTAAGAATTGGACAGCTAAGGACTACAAGACGCGTATTGTACACACTAATGAGAGATCATATAGGAGACTTTATTGAATTTATGCTAAATCGGTTACAACAAATAGGGGTTGTCTGTGCACTCAAGAAGTTGAAGCATACTTTGTTTCCGGCATCGGATGCGAAGAATATCTGTGCACGCAACGGAGCATTTGAGTATTTGCAGCGTTATGCATACGCAGCAAAATTCAAATCGGATGAAGTCGGTATAAAGCCGGGGCGTAAAGTCATATGGACGTGTTGGCTGCAAGGGTTAGAGAACGCGCCTAAACTGGTGCAGAAATGTGTGGCTTCCATGCGACAATACGCGAACGGATACGAGGTGATTGTCATTGATAAGAATAATGTCTCTGACTTCGTACACGTCCCGGAATATATCCATGAGAAATACGCAAAAGGCATTATCCCGCATGCGCATTATTCGGATCTAATCCGGCTCCTGTTATTGCAAAAACACGGAGGCGTTTGGATTGACAGTACGATATTATTGACCGGAACTCTGCCGAGTTACATAACCGATGCGGAGTTATTTGTATTTAGGGGAGATCGGGTAGGACAGACCTTTATCTATAATCCGTTTTTAGCGGCTCAACCTAATCATCCGATCATTAATTCGTTGCTCAATCTGTTGTTGGCGTATTGGAAAAATGAGAATAAGTTGGTTTCGTATAGTATTTTCCATTTATGCTTTACAATGGCAGTAGAGGCAAGCAATGAAAATCGTGCTCTTTGGGAACAAGTTCCTTTCTCTTATGGATCGCAGATGTTCTACCTCCAGCCGCAATTAGGCAAACCTTATAGTGAGCAAGCGTATCAATTGGCGACACAATTATCTCCGATACACAAACTAACGTATAAGTTTGAGCAATTTGGGATAGATATTAACAAGAAGGACACATTTTATGATGTCTTAATAAACGGGAATAAGCCATGCTAACAGCCATCATCTGTACCTATAACCGGGCGAAATATATCGGCAATCTGTTGGAGAGTATTGCTGCGAATGATTTGCCCAAAAGCGAGTACGAGATCGTGCTCGTGGATAATAATTGCACGGATAATACGCGCGAGATATGTGAGACATTTGCCAAGAAGCATAAGGAAGTTAACTTCCGCTACTGCGTGGAGACCGAACAGGGATTATCTGCAGCGCGCAATAAGGGTATCAAGGAGGCAAAAGGGGATCAGATCGTTTATATCGACGACGATGCACTGATAGATACCTGGTATCTGCGCACGATAACGGAATATCTAAGCGCGCACGAAGATATAGATGCGGTAGGTGGGCCGATCATTCCGCTTTACGAAGATACGCAGGAGCCGAAATGGATGACGCGTTATACGAAGGAGCTGCTATGCGGCTATTTGTATTTTGGAGAAGAGATACGTCCTTTCCCGGGCGAACGTTATCCGGGAGGCGGGAATGCTGCCTATCGAGCAGAAGTATTTAAGAAAGTAGGCTTATTCAATACGGCCTTAGGACGCAAAGGCAACGGACTCATGGGCTCGGAAGAGAAGGATATCTTCGATAAGATGAAAGCGCAAGGAATGCGGTTTATGTATCTGCCGAAGATGATTCTGCATCATATCATTCCTCAGAAGAAACTAGAGCGTGATTATTTCGACCGCTTGACTAAGCAAATTGGTATGAGTGAGCGGCAACGAACCTTAGCAATCGGCAAAGGCAAATACATCAACCGCCTTTTCAAAGAAGCGATTAAGTGGGGCGGCACACTCGTTTTACTATGCCTATATACAATAAGTTTCCACCCGATGAAAGGATGGAAACTCGTACTATTCCGTTGTAATGTTACGAAAGGACTGTTGCAACGAGATAACGGGCAACAGGCGTAGGCGCCCATTTACGTTCGTATTGCGCCAGGATTTTTTCTTTGGAGATGTCCGGCAGGTTGATCAGATCCTGTTTCGCTTTGCTCCAATCTACCTGATCTTGCGGTAAGTAACCCATCTCAACGGTCTCCACTACTTCGTCTTCAAACGGCAGGTACCATTTGACGGCTAACTTATCCGTAATGATAGCAGTGCCCACGATAAAACTCTCCATGAAGCGATTTGGGATGCTCATTCGATATCCGGATACATTATAATTGTATTGGAAATCCGATATGTGAGCGCAGAATTGATCTATCGGGACTATCAGTTCAGGATGGACTTGTGAGTTATCTCCAAATTTGCCACTATTGATAAGACGTGCATCGTACTGCGCTCCTAAAGTCTGCATTATTTGTGCTACTTGTGCACGTTTCTCATTCGGATGATTGAGCGAAGGATAATGATTCAGAATCCCTTTCTCATTATCCAAATCGAAAGGCGAATCCGGTTTGGGTTGAGGGCCGAGTGCGTTACCAAAGTAGCACATCGCTTTGCGACTCGCCTTTTGATAGGCACCTTTGCGATAGTTCTCCCATCCATTACGCAGCGAGACATAACTATTTCCGTCAGCTAAGCGACGAAAACCAATTACACATGGCTGTATTTTGTGTTTATTGGCATCTATATTCGGCAAGGGCATACGTTCTCCTTCCGCTGTTAGGGAGAGCGATTTGTCTACATGTCTATGATCGCAGTATGGCACAAGAACATCATCTGCAAGACGAAAGCCCTTTTGCGGCTCTATGGTCTTCGGGCATTGCATTTTGAAATACACCTTAACGCGGTCTAAGGCTTCTCCGTCAAAACTATAGGGCGTGTCCGAACTATCTATGCAGAAAGAGTGTCGTTTGCCGTTTTGCTCTACGTAGCCTTCCATGTTATAGGAGTCTTTGAGAAAGAACACCGCCAACTGATGAAATACTCCTCCTACATGGGGTAGATCCGGCATAAGCGTAGATAAACGATAAAACCAATCACAGCGGAATTTTAGTTTGATTTCTCCCAAGCGTTCCAATTCATAGAGTCCCAAGATGAATATTTGGAAGTAACGCCATCGTGGCGTCATTTTGGTGATAACAACGGTAGGAATATTCTTACTCATCGGTGTTCATTTAAATTCTCGATTTCAAATACTCCTCATACTCTTGCGGAACTCCACAGAACAACACTTCATCACGATCAATCACGCTGATGTGAATGTTTTTTCCTTGACGAATCAAATGGTTGTATAACGGAGCTACATACAACTCTTTCGCTGTCGGTGACGCCAACTCTTTTTCGTATGAGGATAAGAAATCACTCGCATTCTTAAAATAGTACATGCCGGTTGAGCAATATTGTGAGATAGGACGTTTCTCTGCTGTTTCTACGACCTTACTATCCGGTTTACCATCTTCTGTCCTAGCGTATGACCAGTTATCTCCTGTCCCGACAAATGTTTCTAAATAGCCATCCCATTTTTCTATATACTCCGGCATAGTGTATCCAAATCGGAAAGTGTCAATATTGAAGATTAATATAGCCTCATTGTCGGCAATGTGCGCACCTTCTATACCTTTCAGTACAGTCTCGGCTTGTCCTTTTGTCGGCTGTGCTAATGTCACCACTTGATATTGTTTAATGCCAAGCAAGTCACATTCCTCTTTTACAAATCGAGGTGTATCAAACACATCGCGCACCACAAATACGAAGTGGCATGTCTCAAAATACTTGCTGAAACTACTTACTGCAAGGTTAAACAAACTTTTGTCTTTCACATAGAGCATGTATTTTGGTAGCGTGTAACCTGCCTTTGTAAATCGGGAACTTAGCCCGGCCATAGGAATAATAATCGTCATATCTTATTGTTTTTTATATTCTACATACAATCGCAATGCATTTGCCAAGAATGCTTTCTGCCGATCCGGCCTATCTGCGTGAAGCGGAAGCATCGACAAGAATAACAATATCATTATCGGATACACCGACAATTCGTCCACCGAATATCCGGCAAATCGCATCTGTTTGAAATAGGTTTGAATATCATCTATTACATCATGAGTGTCAAATGCTAAACTCACATCATTATGCGCATATTGCTGATATGTGTATCGCCCTCCGATGATATAATCATACATACCCAAAACCGAATGCGCTAACTTTGCCACATCGTACCGCACATCTCCCCACATACTAATGCGCCCATCTGCTGACAATCCTCGCGGATCTATCACCTTAATACTTTTCGATTTAAAATCGTACAAGATATTACTGAAGCACATATCACCATGCATCAAAGAAGCAAACCGCGTATCTTGCTTTGATATTACCTCATCTAACTCATCTAATATAGTTTGCAGAGAGGGTGCTTCTTTCCCATTTATTCGCCATTTGGTATCCATTGACACTCCGCTTGCCTCGCAGAATTGTTGAAGCCGTTGTCTGGTCTTTGCTACATACAAATTATCGTTTTCCTTAGCTATTACTTCTAAATCCTCTGGTTTATGAGCATACTCATCTCCCACAAATTCCGCACAAGCAGCAAAAATCTCTTTCCATGTATTCAATGGATTCTCACCATACACCCATAGATTAGCCAATGTGCTATTATAGAAATACTCTATTTCATAATATCCCTTTTCAGCATTTTCTCCATTATCCCATATAGCCGGTGCATAATGCCGCATGTTGTATGGTAATGACTTGAACCACTCTGCCTCTGCATGCATCTTCAATTTGTCGCTGCTGTACTTGCGCACGCCAAAACGACTAATCTTTAAATCATTGAATGCACGCTGCGTAGTCATTCGTGAGCAAGAACGGTAATATGAGTTCACCAAACCGAAGTCCGACCATCCGGGCAATTCCACATCTTTTACATCATGACGCTTCGCATACCATCCGTGACTTTTCACAAAGTTCATGTCGTTTAGCCTTAGTGCCTCCTTGAAATCTTTTACATCACCAAAGCCAAACCATCCGGCATATACCTTACTGCTGCTTGATTGCGCCCAAGAATACTCATCCTCTGGATTTGCTACCGCATATGAATCCGGTGTAAAATCAAGTTTTGAGAACAAAGTATCACCATGGAGAATATAAAGCGGTTCGTTGATTACACCCACTTTGCTAATAGCCTCATAGATGGACTCTCCTAATGATAACTGTTCCGAAATCTTCAACACTTCGACTCCCTGATTCTCCAACTTCTTTGTGTCATACTCAGATACCTGATAGGATTGCGGAAGCGTCAAAACCACATGCATATCGGATGGTATGAGCGCCAATTGATGCTCATATAAGCGCTTGTTCTGCACAGGTAGCATACATGGTGGCAGTTTGCCGAATTCGGCAACCAACGCAGGGGAACAATATGCAGCTGATGTAATCAGTATCATGCTTGGCGCGTGTATTCTTTCTCTTTCTTCAAGAGCGCTTGTATCTCCTCGTAACTCATATTATTGAATTCCGAAGGACGTACGCACTTGTCGTCCACATAGAATCCATCAAATCCACACCACGGTTTACCAACAATCACTTCATCAAAAGGCACATCGTATTTGCGAAGCCAGTTGATGATGTTCGGCAAGGTAAAGATATTAATCTTTCCTACGTTCGTGTTGTAAGTACGCATGTTGCGGCTTGAGTATATCACTATCTCAAAACCCATTTCCTTGTACTTCCGCAATGTCTCTATCGTTGACATTACCGGTTTGCTGTTTTCATAATCGCCTTGGATTGTTATCGACAACGTGTCATCCAAGTCAACTACTAATCTTTGATGTAAATTTTCCATTTATAATCTTATTCAATTTATCTCATTTTAGTCTCTTGTACAACGGCCAGCTGAGACCTCCGAAGCTGAGCAATAGGCTCAGTATCAACAGCGCCATGCACCATTTGTCGGTGGCGAGGGCTGCAGGCACAAAGGTCATGTGGAGCGAATGTTTACCTGCCGGGAGTACTGCGGCACGGAGAGTGTAATTGACGCGACCGAGAGGAATCTCTTGACCATCGCAATACAGATGCCAGCCCGTCGGATAGTATATCTCCGAGAAGACCGCCACGCGTTCGTTGGTCAGCGAATAGGTATAGTCCAAACGGTCCAACTCGTATTTGGTCAATACGATCTGATCGCCTTCGCTCGGCGTACCTGTAGCGGTCAGTACCTCGCGGAACTGCTCGTCTGCGACTGCTGTCTTGTGCAGATCCAGTGTGTTGAGTGCCGCACTCTCATCGTCAGGCGTCGGAACAAATTGTACGTCATTCACAAACCACGCATTACCCATCGCATCCGGATTCGGGTACACGCCCTGACGCGTAACGATATATTTGGTGTTGAGCATGTTGAGTACGCTCCAGTTCATCTTACTGATATGCTCATCGATCAAGTCCTGATAACGGCGCAGTTTGACGGCCGAGTAACCACCGATGGATTTGAAACGATAACTGGTACGCGAGTCATTGAAGGTGTTGGTGTTGAGATTCAGCACACGATAGTCGAGACTCTCGTCTTGGAGAATCTGCTCTTCCCATGGTTGCATAGCGAAGTAGCGGCTGTCCTCTTTCCTGGGAACAAAATTCTTGCTGCCGAAGAAGCGCCGATCAACCGGTACGAGATCTATCAAGATAAGTGCAGCCAGAATAGCAATGGTATAGCTGCTCTTGAGTTTGTCCAATGTGTAGAGCCAAACGACTACTGCGGCAGCGGCTATAAATCCGAACGAACGCCATGCATCGGCCTTCATCATCGCGGCGCGCTGGTCGATGATCATGCCGTAGATATCATCTCCCACTTGCCCTTTCCATTGGTTGTCGTAGCTCGATGTGAAATCAAACATTGCCCCGCCAAACAGCGCCAAGATCAAGCAGATACCCGCTGTGATACCTCCGGCAAGGAGCACTTGTTTGCTATAGTTGGCTTTCTCTTCGCGGTGCTCCCAGAGTTGTTGCAGTGCCAAGAAACCCAGTAGCGGCATCGTGATCTCGGCGATGACGAGAATGGACTCTACTGCGCGGAACTTATTGTACATTGGGAAATGATAGAAGAACCATTCCGTGAGCGGCATGAAGTTCTTTCCCCACGCAAGAAGGATCGATAGTATCGTCGCGATGAGCAACCCCCATTTATAGGCTCCGGGCACAATGATCAGACCCAACACAAACAGGAAACAAATGACCGCGCCTACATACACGGCTCCGCTGGTAAACATCTTCTCTCCCCAATAAGTCGGCGCGCTTTGGCAGAATTGTTTGGCACTGCTTTTGGGTACGCGGGCCTTGACCAGTTCGTCGTACAGAACCGATTTCTCGCCTACATCGTATCCGCTGGCGCCGCCCATAAAGTTGGGCACCAGAAGCGTGAATGTCTCTGCTTTACCATAGCTCCAATCGGTAGCATACTTGATATCCAGACCGGCTTTTTGTTCATCTGTCTTCTCAGCCTGGCGCAACTCACTGTGCCCGCCGCGCATGGTCTCTTTGAGGTACTCGTTGTTCATTTGGAACCAACTGAGTTTGGTGCTGAAGACGAGCAATGCGCACAGGATACATATGCCGGCGCCAATGCCGAGGTCTTTCCAACGTTTCTCCCGAATATGGATGTACAATTCCGCGCAGGCCATGATGGCGATCAGCAGCACCATGTAATAAGTCATTTGCGGGTGTAGCGTGACGCCTATGATGCCGTATATAAGAATCAGCGGCGCACCTAGCCAGTAGTTCTTTCGGAAGACTGCATACACACCTCCGATGACAGGAGCCAATGAGGCTAAGGCATTGGCTTTGGTCATGTGGCCGGCAGGGATGATGAGCATATAATAGGTGGAGAGCGTGAGGGCAAACGCACCGAGGATACTCAGCCACGGGTTGATCTTGAAACAACGCAGCATAAAGAAGAAACCGAACAGGTAGGCAATCAGAATACCTATCGCGCCCAGGTTCTCTTGGAATCCGAGGTGGGTGGCATTCTCTATTTTCGCACGGAACGAGTTAGCCGGCGTACTTCCGCTCACTTGAAAAGCCGGCATGCCGCCGAACATAGAGTTCGTCCACCAGGCTGTACGTCCGGTGGCTTCTTTGTATTCGCGTAACTCGTGCGATGCTCCTTGCCACGTATTGATATCTCCGGATTGCAGCACTTTGCCGTCCAAGAGCGGACTGCAGTACACTAACGCAAA
>JAEEGL017028457.1_pt1 | contig 15554 bp, 13 predicted proteins | sample 9134231 | NCBI WGS metagenome assembly JAEEGL01 (sample SAMN16246548, study PRJNA631951) | gut metagenome | biome: gut microbiome; feature: rumen; material: fiber-attached | host: Bos | place: Iran: Karaj | collected 2018-10
CCCGGTTTCACGGGTGAAACCGGGTGCTTTGGAGCTGCTAGCCAGATTTGAACTGGCGACCTCATCCTTACCAAGGATGCGCTCTACCGACTGAGCTATAGCAGCATTTACAGCTTGATTATTATAATCTACACTGGATGTTTTGTCAAGAAGTTTGTTTCAGGAGCCCCCGGCAACCCGGGGACTCCTGACATTTATTAGTCGCGGGACATATAGCGGTCGTAGGCAGATTGTTTTGCTTCAATACACTGGTCAATACCGGTGGAACGGATCTGCTCCTGGAAGCTCTCAATATCGCTCAAGGGTAGATCACCTGTGATAAACTTGGCAGTATACTCCTGGCACAACGCCACAATGTCACCTGCCACCCGGTTATACTGATCGCTTTCCTCGAGGGTCATGGCAGCAGCTTCAGGATACTCCCAATCTCCATCCATGTTGCTCTTCCACATTGGATTGCAGCTAAGAGCAGCCTCAGACTGTCCCGGGGTCTCCACATTGGCATCTACCTGGGTGAAGAGCGTATAATCCATCAGAACTGAAGAGAAAGTACGGCCTGGGGTGGAGTAAACCCACTCCTGGAACTGAGGCTCTCCATCTACCATATCATATGTCTCACCTTCCACACCATAATTGGAAGGAATATAGAAGTCATCCGTATAAAGATAGTTGCAGAACTCCATTGCAAGCTCCAGCTCGTCACAGCCGGTTGTGATAACCAAGCCGCTCTCTCCAGAGACAGCAGGATCTCCACCGCCTATATGCAGCTGATCGCCCTCGTTGACTACGGGATAGTAGACAGGCACCGCAGTCTGTCCGGAGATGTTGGTAAACAGATCAATCAGGCCGCTTCCGCGGTTCCATATTGCAACCTGCTGGTTCGCGATTAAGCCGATCAAATCTTCATCCCGGTACTCTGTGGGGTGAGAGGCCGTATCTGAGTCAATGAGACCATTTTCAAACCATCTGTGCATAAGAGTCACATATTCAGTAAAACCGTCCTCCAGATAACCGAACTTCACTTCGCCATCCTTAACCGTCCACGGAAGATCGCCTGTCATAGCGCTGATTTTCAGTGACACACCGTAAGCGCTGCAGATGGCATCGTTATCCAGCATAAAATCACCGGGCAGATACAACGGAGCTGCCATTCCATAGGCTGCCTTAGCCTTTGTCAGGAAATCCTCGTACTGGTCAATTGTCTTCAGGCCTTCAGCATCAAAACTCTGGTCATCCAGCATGTACTGGAAGGACATCATGCCATCGTCGATTTTCCCTTCTGTACCAACTACTACATAGGCACCGATGTGTCCCTCGTCAGTCTGTACAGCCTTCCACATGGCCTCATCATCCTCGATAAGGTAGCGGTAATAGTCGGGAGAATACTCTGGGATCATATCTTTGATATCCACTACAACATCGTCTTCAACCGCAGCATCCATACCAGTGGAATAATTAAACCCGCCGATCAGGTCCGGATAATCTCCGGAAGCGATCATCAGATCAGTGTTTGTAGACCCTGCAGCCTGCGATTGGGCGAGAACATTGAGTTTAACACCTGTGGCATCCAGCAGATTCTGAAGCACAACATGCTCACTGATATCAGAATACTTGGTATCGGGAGACAGTTCCCAAACAATCCAGTAGTCAAGTGTCACGTCCCCATCAGCAATCGGGTACTCAATGGGCTCATACTCCCATTCCGGTACTTCTTCTTCAGGCTCTGCATCCAAAGCAGAGTCGACTTCTTCCTCAGGCGCTGCGATTTCCGTCTCAGCTGTCTCACCGGCTGTTTCAGGAGCAGCAGCTTCGGCAGAAGAATCCGCTTCAGAAGCAGGACCTGCCGAGGCAGCCTGACTTCCGCAGCCAGCAAGCAAGCCTAAACAGATGCATAGTGCCAGCAGCAGTGCCAGCAAGCTGTTTTTCTTCATAAAGATCCTCCTTTTTGTTCGTATATCAATTCACTTTATCATACTCCGAAAATTGGGCTTCAGACAAATATATATTGGTTAATCTATATAACCAGTGGTTATCGTCTATTGCTTTTTTTCGCACATGCAACTATAATGAGTGTGCAAACTGTTGCGGGAGGTAGCGGAAATGGAACTGACCTATCTGTACTATTTCAAGATCATAGCAGAAAAGGAGAATATGTCCAGAGCGGCTGAGCAGTTACATGTGTCCCAGCCTGCACTGAGCAAAACCATCTCAAAGCTTGAAAAAAGCCTAGGCGTTACCCTGTTCGAGCGAAAAAAAGGACGCATCAGCCTCTCTCCGATTGGTGCAGAGTTCTACCGGCAGGTGGTCAAAGCATTCGACTGCCTGGATGAGGGTCAGCGAATCATCGATGAATACAAATCCTCCGAAAGCAAAACTGTGACCATCGGCTGCATCGTAGCAGAACTCCTTAACACACTGCTTCATAATTACCTCCAACAACATCGGCAGGAATCTTTAAAAATCAGTCAGTTCCTGTACAGTCCGGAAATGCTTCAGGAGCAGCTCCTTAACGGTAAACTGGATTTTGCTCTGACACCAATCCCTCTGTACAGTCCGGAAATCAAACAGATTAAGCTCATGGATGAAGAAATTCTTCTGGTTGTTGGAAATACGCATCCGCTGGCTGGTCAGCGCTTTGTCCGGCTGGAGGATTGTAAAAACGAGAATTTCTTGGTAAATGACGCCAGCTTTGATCGTTTAGCTGTAATGGACAACTGCAAGATGGTGGGTTTTACACCTAACATCACGCTCTGCAGCAATGAATCCAGCATCATTGATAAGGCACTGGAATCCGGCAGGGGCGTCAGCTTTGTACCCGCTAATGTTTTCTACGAAAAAAGCAAACTTGACAGCCCGGTCACCGCACTTCGCTTTACTGACGTTGAAGTCTACCGCTTCATCTCCATCGTTTCAAGGAAGGACCGTACTTTGTTGGAGATGCCGAAACGACTATATGACTACGCAGTTGAGTTTTTCCGGGATTATGGGAGGCAACTCCAGGAATTTGTGGACAGTTATTTCCCTCAAATGGAATTTGGGGAACGCAAAAGCATAGGCCTGAACCGCGAAGAGAATATCGGCTCCCCTGCTCCGTATCAGGCAGATAGCCGAGATCAATAGGATAACCATAGGTTATAACATATTCGTTTTATGTATTTCTATTTTCGGATTCACTGCGTTATAATTGAATAAAAACCGGAAAGGGGTATCTGAATGTCCAAGTACACTATGCTGCTCTCCCCATTCAAGCTGGGAAATCTGACATTGAAAAACCGTATGATCTCTGCACCTACTTCTCTGGCAGAAATGGGGCCAGGAGGTGTTTTCTCTCCGGAGAACATTGCCTATTATGAACTGCGCGCAAAGGGTGGTGCCGCCATCGTCAACGTCGGCGAGGCAGTTGCTCACGGTGCCACTGGGCCTGATCATCCGTCCATGGTCACTCTTGACAATCCATCTGCAGTTCCCTCCATGTATGACCTTGTTAGCACCATTCATAAATACGGGGCATATGCCTCTATTGAGTTCGGTCACGGCGGAAAGCGCTGCAATCCCCTGTTCCTGCCTGGACATGTGCTTCCCGTTGGTCCCTGTGACGTTTTTGATGATCAGGGCAATCAGACTGTCCGCGGTATGGACCGCAAGCTGATGGACGATGTGATTGGCGGCTACCGTCGATCTGCTGCAAACTGCGCCATGGCAGGCTTTGACATTCTGACTATCCACTGCGGCCACGGGTGGCTCCTTGGACAGTTCCTGTCCGAACTAAGCAATCATCGCACAGATGAATACGGAGGCAGCCGGGAAAACCGGGCGCGGTTTGTAATCGAAGTACTGAAAGCTGTACGTCAGGGTGCGCCGAAATGTCTCATTGAGATCCGGATTTCAGGCTCCGAGCTGACCAAGAACGGATATGACGTCGCCGAAGGTGTCGAGATCTGCAAGCTTTTGGAGCCTTATGTGGATCTTTACAACATCTCTGCCGGTGTCATGGAGGATCTTTACACCTGGATTCTGATGCACCCGAGTATGTTTGTTCCCGATGGCTGCAACGTCTATCTGGCAGAGGCTGTAAAGAAGGCTGTTAAAAAGCCTGTCTCCTGCGTTGGCGCAATCGGAGATCCTGATCAGATGGAATCCATCCTGGAAAATGGTCAGGCAGATCTGATTGCCATGGGCCGCGCCCTTGTGGCAGATCCCGATCTTCCCAATAAGGTCCGGGATGGCCGTACAGACGAGATTCGGCGATGCCTCAGGTGCTTCACATGTCAGGGTCAGATGATGAAAACACGGAACATCATCTGCTGCGTCAATCCGGTGATCGGTCAGGAGTATCAGATCAAGCATATGCTCCCGGCATTGCATAAGCACAAGGTTGCTGTCATCGGCGGCGGACCGGGCGGCATGCAGGCAGCCATTACATGTGCTGAACGCGGCCACGAGGTGACGCTGTATGAGGCATCTGACTCCCTCGGCGGCGCGCTGAAATTTGCGGAGCACGAGGACTTCAAGGAACTGTTGGATAAGTTTGCAAAATGGCAGGCACACCAGCTCGAAATAAAAGGCATACCTGTAAAGCTGAATACCACCGTCACCAGAGAGTTCCTTGATGGTCTGGATGTTGACACAGTGATCTGTGCAGTGGGGTCAAATCCCATTACACCGGACATGTTTGGTATTCCCGGTGATAATTATGTGCTGGGCACTGCCCTGTTTGATGAAGGTGTCACCATCGGCAAAAAGGTTGTCATTATGGGCGGCGGTTTGGTTGGCTGCGAGACGGCTCTCCATCTAGCGGAAACCGGCCATGAGGTCACGGTCATCGAGATGGCTCCCGAGATTGCCGCCGAGACTACGGCTGCCCACCGCAGGGCACTGAAGGTCCGGATGGGTCTTTACCCGGAAGAAGCCGGTCAGCAGTATGTCCATAATGATGTAGTCCCTCCGACGCTTGCTACATCAACCAAGTGCAAGGAAATCACCGCTCAGGGTGTCATTGCCGTAACACCCGATGGCACTGAGAAGCTGTTTGAGGCGGACACTGTGATCTGCGCCCTTGGCCTTCGTCCCAAGACCGCACTGGTAGATGAGTTGCGCGCGACAAAGCACAACTTTATTCCCATCGGTGACTGTGTCAAAACCCAACAGGTAACACAGGCAGTAAGGGCAGGCTATGATGCAGCTGTTTCTCTGGACTGATTTATACCGGCAATAATATGCCGCCGCACAGTGTTCATGAACTGTGCGGCGGTTTTCGCATAGCAGTGGCCCGGAGGCAGATGCCTCCGGGCCAAGAGTATTTTACTGACGCTTTGTATATGTGTTGTCGTCATCCATGGTGGCATAGGGTTCAGGCCATGGCACCGTATTCTGCACGGTCTGGATAACACTCCAGTTTGAATGAAGCGGGCCAGGGTCATCGCAGTCTGGCCTGGTCCGAAGCTGCGGGCCAGGACCACCGGGAGGAGGTCCGCCGGGGCCACCGGGACCTTTCGGGTCCTTCATCCGCTCATAGTTCTGCATACCGGGATTGCCGCTGTCGCAGCCGATTCCCATATCGGGGCACACATGCTCGTGAAGGAACAGCCATGTGCCGTCCTCAAAGATAAAATCTGCGCCGTAGCGCTCCCACAGGCCGCCGCAGCGACGCTTGCCGTTTCCGCCCACTGCTGAAGAAATCAGGCCGGGGGTCAGAAAGAATGCACGTGCTGTCTTTCCGTCATCTGCCACTTCCACAATGTCCGTGGCCAGAGTATGCAGGGACAGCTCCATCAAAGGCCTGATATCGAATCCGCCAATCTCAGGCATAGCCTCATAGGATCCCTGGAAACGCTGTGTTGCCTGAACATCATAGCAGGTTACCGATCCGTTCCAGACATTCTTGAAGCCGCGCATTCTGCCGAAGGCATGGGCCCAGCTCACATCATCGCACTGGGACCAGATCTGGCTCCACTCCTCAGTAGCGTTGGCTCGGGCATGGAGATAAGTATGGGTGGCATGGACAAACTCTGCCTCCTGTGTGGCAGCAGCATTAAAAATTCTCTGATGCAGGGAAAGATTCTTATTCATAATCAAAACCTCCCTTTCAGCATGGGATGGCCTTCCGGACCATAGCTAAGTTCCGGAGTCAGGGTATCATAGGGCTCCGGCATGGGGGGATAATTGTCCGCCCAGTTATATGTGTTGTCATGAACATTCATCGGGATGGTAGGCGTTCCAAACTCTACTGCCATCATGTCATCTGCGGGATCAATGTAAGTGGGTTTGTCATACTGCGTGCCCGCAGCATAGTTCTGATCATTGGCACACACGATATGATAGATTTTGAACTTGCCGTCCTCCTTGACAAAGTCGGCACAGATCTTGTTGTACTGCCACTGTCCCTGGGCAGTGCCGTCCATCTGATACTCAGTCTGCTGACCGATAGAGTACCACATGCCTTTTGCGCTCTGGCCATCATCTGCAATACGGACGATGGAAGTAGACATAGGGAACATGGCCATGCAACCGGCACCCAGGTTGGCCTCATCATAAGTCTTGCCGTTTTTCTCGCTCCAGACCTTAAGCTGCTCTTTTTTTCGAGCGGTATAGGTATCTACATACCATTTCTGTATCTCAGTCTTTCCGTAATAATAACCCCAGTTTGCACCAAAGCTGGCCTTGGCGGCATGCATGGGCTCGGAGACCCACAGCTCATCCATTTCTTCCTGACGCTTTCCCGCAGCCTGATAATAGGAGCGAAGGGCCATCAGGTCGCGAACTTCCTCGATATTCTCCACCATCTGCAGAAGATCCTCATCATTCTTGCGGGGCAGCGGATAACGCTTGGGTACATTATGCTCAAACCATGCGGGGAATCTTGTTTCATTCCAGTTTCTTTCACTAGCCATAATGTGTACCTCCTTCGTCAGACACCATAGCTGAAGGTCTCAGCAAAGGTGGTGTAGGGCTCCGGCAGCCGCGGTGTCTTTGCAGGTCCGCGGGAAGCGCTGAACCGCTCCCACACATCAGCGGGACAGGTTGGCTCAGGCAATTTGATGTCCTTGAGCGCGGCAAACTCCGGCAGCTCGGGATACTCGTTTTTCGGCATGGCCCAGTCAGTGCCGTTGGGGCTGTTGGTCTCCTCAACATGCAGCACATGCCAGAGCTTCATCTGACCGTTTTCCTTGATAAAGTCGGCAGCATAGTAGCTCCATACCCAGCTGGTTACAGGTCCTTTTTCGGTAATATCGGTGATAGAACCCTCCACCATCCATATGGCTTTTGCGGTCTGCAGATCCTCGGCTTCCTGGTAATAAAAGCTGTTGAGCGGCTCGGCCTTGAACGGTCCCACGCCGTAGAGTTCCTCATCGGAAAGCTTCCCCAGCTTATCCGGGAAGATTTCCTGAAGCACCTTGGATTTTTTCGCTGTTGCTTCGCAAACGGCATCATAGTATGCCTTCACCGCACCACGGCCCACATAGTAGCCGTTGTTTAGACCAAGTGAGATGTCATCCCGGTCGGCGAACAGCGTGTCCACAAGCGTATTCTCTCTGCAGAGGAGGCAGCTTGTTACATACTTGCCCATGACATTTTTGATCTCACGGCGATCCTCGAAGCGCTCAATACGTTGTTCGATCGAAGTCATATGATAGCTCCTTTCTAATTATTTCCTGTTTGTATCATAGCAGAATAAACGTCTGTACACAAATATCCATTTTCTATGGTTAATAACCTCCAGTTATAGAAAAAGCCCCGGGCATAAAGCCCGGGGCTATCAGAGTAAGAATCAGAACTCACCCTTGCCGATGTAATCCTGGACGTTGTCCTTGGTGATGTAGGTCAGCTCGGTGTAATGATAATACTCAGTGCTGCCGTTGGTGAACCACTCAGCCATGGCCACACACAGTTCCTTGGCGATGTTGTCAGCACGGTTCATAACGGTGAGCTCCATCTTGCCGTCAGCAACAGCCTGAATAGCGTCGTTCTGGCCAGTCAGGGAGTAAACCTTGATCTGATCAGTCTTACCGGCCTCTTCGATAGCGGCCACAGCACCCATGGTCAGGTCATCGTCATAGCCCATGACAACATCAATGGAGTCGCCCTCAGCCTGGAGATGGTTCTCCATGAAAGCCTTGGCGTCGGTGCGGCTGGAGTAGGCATAATCGGGCTCGAGGAGCTCATAGTTGCCCTCTTCCATAGCGCGCTTGAAACCGGCTTCACGCTGGATGTAGTCATCCAGGAAGGGAACGCCGGAGATCTGGACAACCTTCAGGCCGGCGTCAGCGCCGTTGGCGTCCAGGATGTACTTGCCGATGTCATAGCACATCTGCTCCTGGTCGGGACCGACACAGGCCTTGACATACTGGCGGCCATCCTCAGCAACATCAAGAGCAGCCAGGAATACGGGGATACCGGCCTCGTCAGCGGACTTCACGATGTCCACATTGGCGGCGGGGTCGCCACCGAAGATGATCAGGGCATCAACATTGGCATCGATCATCTGCTGGCAGTACTCAGCGATCTTGGCGATATCGGTCTGAGCGTCCAGGTTCTTGTAGGTAGCACCAGCAGCGGGAATCAGCTCACCCAGAGTGCTGTCAATGACACCGGACCAGGGGGATGCAGAGTTGATGGTGACATAGCCGATGGTCTTGCCGGCCAGTGCAGCATTCACGTCCACATCAGCAGCAGGGGCTTCCTCAGCAGCGGGAGCTTCCTCAGCGGCAGGAGCCTCCTCAGCGGCGGGAGCTTCCTCAGCAGCAGGAGCCTCAGCAGAGGTTGCTTCCTCGGCGGGAGCCGAAGAGGCGGGGGCAGCATTGCCGCAGGCCGTCAGAGCAAATACCATGCTCAGTGCCAGCAGAAGTGCCGCAATTCTCTTGAAATTCTTCATCAGTTTCCATCCTTTCATTCTGGAAAAAATATATGAAACCCGTTAGGGGAATCAACTGATCAGTCGTCGGCAGATTTGGTGCTGGTGATCCGGTCAATAATCAGAACAATAATCAGCAGCACGCCGGTGACAAAGTTAATCATATCCGTGGAGAGGAACAAAACGCTCATCATAGTGGAGATGGCACGCATGATCAGAACGCCCAGAAGGATATGTACCGCAGTTCCCTTGCCTCCCGCCATCTTGATGCCTCCGATGACACAGCAGGAAATCGGGAAGGTGCTAAGGGAATTACCCTGAGTATAGATGGCATAGCCGTCATAGGAAACCATAAGGAATCCTGAGACCGCCGCAAGCACACCGCAGATAATATAAGTGATTAAGACGGTTTTGTCAACCGAAATTCCGGAATATGCCGCAGCTTCCGGATTGTCGCCCACCACATGAAGCCGGTTTCCAAACTTGGTCTTGTACATCCACAAAGCAACCAAAGCCACAGCGGCAACAAAGAGGATCACAGACGGGGTCAGCCATTTGAGATCAAACAGCTTCGTCTTAGCAATCACCTTGACCATGTCTGCATCGTCAGGTGCAAAGGAAGCCTGTGCCCAGTTGAACACCAGGCCCTTGAACAGATAGTTTGTAGCAATGGTAGCAATCAGCGGGGAGACACCGATCTTTGCAATCACGACACCGTTAAACAGTCCTGTCAGTGCACCAGTGATCATCGCAATAATGATTGATACGACAAGTGCCAGCACAGAATTCCCGGATGCCTGATAAACTGCATTGAAGCTAAGGACGGTGGTCACGCCGGCAAGGCCTGCCTGGAATCCGACAGAAAGGTCGATGTTGCCCGTAATCATAACAAGGCCGAGGCCCAAGCAGACCACACCATAGATGCTGGAATAGACGATTACATTATAAAACCCGTTTTTGTATCCGTCTACAAAGGTAAAGCAGACAAACAGAAGCAGTGCAAGGATAAGAACGGAGTTGTTATCCTTGATCAATCGGATGGCCTTGGCTCTGCTGCCAAGAGATCTCACTTCTTTTTCCACAGTGTGATCCCCCTTTCTTTCAGCACATCCATGCTAAGCGCAGCCACCATGATAAGTCCCATGATGACCCACTGGATATAAATAGACAGATTCAGCTGTGTAAAGCCCGCGGACAGGACACCATAAAACAGTACGCCGATTATAGTGCCCCAGACGGAACCCTTGCCGCCATTGATGGCAACACCGCCCAGCACAACCGCCAGAATAATCTCCATCTCCTTACCGCTGGCGGCTTGGGGGTTGGAGGACTTCACATTAGCCATCATGAGTACCGCTGCAAAGCCAACGCAGAGTCCAGTAATCAGGTAACTAATTGTTGTATTACGCTTTGCCCTTATGCCGGAAAATCTGGCTGCCACCGGGTTGGCACCGATGGTGTAAAGCTGCTGTCCAAATACGGTGCGGCTGAGCAGCAGGCCCAGGATCACGGCCACCACAGCAAACCACACGATAAGGATGTGAATTGGTCCGAAACTGGTCACACCCACCTTCTGGAAAAGTGGATCACAGTTATCGGGAATCACCAGAACTGTGCCGGAACTGAGCCGTAAAGCAAGCGCCGTGAAAATGGAACTGGTACCCAGTGTTGTAATGAATGAGTTGAGCTTAACATAGCTTACAAGTACACCGTTCAGGAGGCCACAGGCTCCGCCAATCAGTATGGTACCGAAAATTCCCAGCAGGCCATTGTCGGTCTGCATCATGATTTTGGCGCATACACAGCACATGAACGTCAGCATGGAGCCCACAGACAGATCGATGTTGCCGGTTATCATTACCAGTGTAAGGCCGAAGGCGATGATACCGATGTATACCTGCTGACGGAGAATACTCAGGAGGTTATCAACGGTAAAGAACTTGATTCCGCCGCCGCCTTTTACGATCTGCAGCACGATTTCAAACAGTACAATGACCACCAGCATGGCAATAAACATGGCGGAGCCGTTAAGCGAAGTAAAGCGCTTCCAAAGGCTCTGATCATTCTGAGTCTTGCTCATCACTTCGCCTCCTCTCTGCGTTTGCCAAGTGCACAGGCCATGATATCTTCTCTGGTCAGATCATCCGTGATTTCAAGCTGTGCCGTCTGATCGCCTTCATATATCGTAACTACGCTGTCACAGACACCCATGATCTCTTCTATTTCGGAGGATACGATGATAATCGCAATGCCCTCTTTGGCAAGCCGGTTGATGATATCGTAGATTTCCGCCTTGGAGCCGACATCAATACCGCGGGTAGGTTCGTCCATAATCAGAACCTTTGGGTGCATCATCAGCCATTTAGCAACAACTACCTTCTGCTGGTTGCCGCCGGAAAGATTCCCCACCAGCTGGTTGACGGATGGTGCCTTAATGGAGATAGACTTCATATACTCATCCGCAGCTGTTTTCTGGGCTCTGCGCTGAATCCAGCCAATCTTGCTCAGGAAAGGAAGCTTGATCAGTGTCATGTTCAGCAGAATTGCGAGCCGCAGCGCGAGACCTTCCTTTTTCCGGTCCTCAGTACAGAATCCGATGCCCGCATCAATGGCAGCAGCAGGATCTCCGCCGCGCAGCTTTTTCCCTTCCAGCATTACCGTGCCGCTCTGGTATTTATCCACACCAAACACCGCACGCATTATTTCACTGCGGCCGGCGCCGACCAGCCCGAAGAAACCGAGGACTTCTCCTGCGCGGACCTGGAAGGACACGTGCCGGAACTTTTCTCCTGTCAGGTCCTGCACATCCAGTACTACATCATTCTGCTCCCGTCCGGTCTTTTCCGGGTACTGCTTATCCAGAGGACGTCCGATCATATTGGTGATCAGTTCATCCTCGGTGAATTCGTCCTTATTCTTGGATATAATGTTCTTTCCGTCACGGATAACTGTAATTCGGTCAGACAGATACATAACCTCATCGAGATGATGAGAAATATAGACAACCGCAATATTCTTCTCCGTCAACTGATGAATAACCCGGAACAGCGTGTCCGTTTCCGCTTCGGATAGGGACGATGTGGGCTCATCCATGATGATAACACGGGCATTTCTGGTAAGTGCACGTCCGATCTCAAGCATCTGCTGCTGTCCAACGCTTAAATCACCGGCAATGGTCTTCGGGGAAATGTCCATACCAAGTTCCTGAAGAATCGCAGAAGCATTCTGGTACAGCGTTTTATGATCAACCAGACCATGTTTAATCGGCAGATTTCCAATGAACAGATTCTTCGCAACATCCAGCTGCGGTGCGATAGAGAGTTCCTGGTATACGCAGGATACACCCCTTGCAATGGCTTCCTGAGTATCCTTAATGTGTACTTCTTCTCCATCAATGAAGTATTGTCCCTCCGTAGCCTGGTGTGCTCCAGTCATCACTTTGATCAGAGTGGATTTACCTGCACCGTTTTCACCACAGAGAGAGTGTACCTCCCCTTCCCGCAAATCGAAGGATACACCGTCAAGCGCGCGAACACCCGGGAACACCTTGGTAATGTCCTTGAGCTCTACAATAACCTTCTTTTGCTCCAAAAAGATTGCCTCCTTCCAGGACGCCGCGCGGATATGCCGAAACGGCGCAATACTTTATAGTATTTTACCATTGAAACCATTGTATTGCAATAGAAATTCGCCCGATTTGATTATAGTTTTATTGATATAATACACTATTCTGGTAGTTATTCCCTTGAAAGGGATTGTACGGGAAGCACAAAGGCTCCACAGGCGATTTGCCTGTGGAGCCTTTGGACGGGCGCGTCAGTCAGACCGCCGTAAGGCTTTCATTTAATCATCGTCGTCATCAGCGTCATCATACGCATCGTCATCGTAATCATCAGCATCATCATACGCATCGTCATCGTAATCATCAGCATCATCATACGCATCATCGTCGTCGTAATTCACTGGAGGAGCTGTCGACTCCGGTACCGGTTCGGGCGGCGCAGTCCACACGGGCGTATCGTCCCCGTCCTCATCATCGGCGACATCGCCGCCGATGTCGTCGTCATCGTAATCATCCACGCCGTCGTCATAGTCGTCGTAATCATCCACGCTGTCATCATAGTCGTCGTAATCATCGTTATCGTCGTATTCGTCGTATTCGTCGTATTCGTCGTGATCATCATCGTCATATTCCGGGACGGGATGCGGCGTGGATGCGGACGGTGTGGCTGCAGGTGACGGCAAAACAGTATCGGTCGGAGAAGGCGATGCCGTTTCCAGGGTGTCTTCCATATCGTCCGAAACCGCCGGTGACGCTTCCGCAGGCGCCGTCACAGCCGGAATGGTCCCCGTAATGCCGGCATAGGCTTCCAGATCGATGCCCAGGGCGAGAAGCTGCTGTACCAGATCGCCCATCTTCAGCCCGACGAGATCCTCAAACTTCAGTTCCGGATTGGCATCAACAAGATGAAGGATCAGCGCAGCCTTGCCGGGGGTGATCCCGTATAGCTCCGACAACGATTCCAGCGACTCATCGGCATGCACGCTCTGATCCAGCACCGTAGCGTTGCTGAGCAGCGCCGCCAGACACGTATCGATCTCTCTTGAGATCTCTGCCCGCAGAGTCTCTGTCTTTCCCGCATCGCTGCTGTCCACAGACAGCAGTACCACGTTCTGGTCCTGGCTTAGATATCCGCAGCGCACCATGGACCCGAAGATCGCGTTGATCGCAACGTCCAGATCGGTGTGTGTGAGGTCCATCCCCTCCAGCACCGTTTCCCCATCTGCGTTGTCCGCCGCCGCCGATACGATCCGGTCTCTGCGGTCGATCTCCAGGTGAATGCTGGGATTCACATCCAGATAAATCATCGCGCAGGGCCGGGACATCCGCACGCTGCGGGTGATGATCACAAGCGCCAGCAGAGCCGCCACCGCAGAAATGATATAGATCGTCTGCGGGCGGGATCCGCTTCTTCGTGCCGGCTGCTTCAGGTACCACTCGTCTCCCGCTGCCGCCTCCACAGGCGCTTCCCAGATCTCATCGGCCAGATCCGGCGCCGCAGACTGCGCAGCGGACGCCAGCCGACGCTCCAGTTCTGTTTGATTCAAACCGCTCATTTTGCATCCTCCAGCTTCCGGCGCAGCTTTCCGATCCCCCGGTTATACTTTGACAACACGGTGGAAAGCGGCATCTGCAGCATTTCACTGATCTCCCGATGCTTCAGCCCGGACACGGCGTGAAGCATAATGATCTGGCACTCTTCCCGGGACAGCGCGGACAGCGCCGTCTCCAGAACGATCCGGTCCTCGCGGTTCTCGATGGAGCTCAGCACGATCCTTGGTTCGGATCTCTCCTGCAGCAGGCCTACATCCTTTTTGTCCTGCCGGAATTTCATCAGGCAGATATTCCGGGTGATGGTAATGATCCATGCCATGGGCTTTCCCTGCGCCCGGTATAGGTGCGCCGCGGCGCGGATCTTCAGGTAGGTCTCCTGCATGGCGTCCTCCGCGTCCTGCTGGTTTCGGAGCAGAGACAGGGCGTAACCGTATACCGCGCCTCTGGTCTGCTCATACAGGGTGTGAAACGCCGCCCTATCCCCGCTTCCGATCCGTTCGATCAACGTCTCGTCCACTTCGGACGCACCGCTTTGGACTCCTGCGTCATGGACGGTTTTCAAAAAAGCCGGCACCGCGCATCACCTCCCTTTGCCGCAATCTGCTGCTTCGATTATACAGGCATCAGCCGGGCATTACAAGCCCCGGCGGAGATGCGCCGGGGCTTGATCCCGATCACGCTGTGAACTTTTTGGATACGCTCGTATACCGGACGTCTCCCCTGAGTCGCAGCCCTGACACGGTAACCGTGTATTTCCTGCCCCTGACCAGCCCGGAAACGCGCACCTCGAGCTCCCGGCTCTCTTTCTCGATGATCACCGCCGGATAGGTCTTCCCGGCTGCGTCTTTTACAGTGACCCTTGGGTTTTTGTACTGCACCAGGCCGTAGAACTCGATCTCCAGCTCCCGGTCTCTGGCGCTGTAATCCACTTCCCGGATGGCAAGCTCCGAGGCAGGCGTTTTGAAGCTGTCTGTGATGCTGACCGATGCTCCCGTGGCTTTGGATCTGACACCGGTAATTTTATACGTGTACCTCGTGTTGGCACGGATGCCCGTGACCCGGAACGTCAGGTCATCGGAGTCCCGATCTGTGATTCTCGCCGTACAGGTGTTTCCGGCCGCGTCTGTTACGGTGACTTTCGGATACCGGTATGATACTCTTTCCGAAAAATCAACTTCCACATATCCCCTGCCCTGATACTCCGTCTTTCTTACAATGGAGCCTGCGGCGACCGCCGGAATTGCCAGCGCTGCCAGCATGGCCAGCGCAAGCACAACAGATATCCATCTCTTTTTCATCGCTTATCCCTGCCTTTCAGATAAATGTAGGCCGAAGAGGTCCTTCCCTCTCCCGTTTGCCTTTCTATCTGTTCAATGCAGCAGGGCGCTGTTTTATCGCATGGAAATAAGAATTTTATCAAAAAGCCGAAAAAAGCCTGCAGCCGTTGAGACTGCAGGCTTTCTCTGTGGTCGGAGTGCCGGGATTCGAACCCGGGGCCTCATGGACCCGAACCATGCGCGATACCAAGCTTCGCCACACCCCGATGCAGGCATTATTATACCATGGGCATAAAAAAAGTCAAGTGAA
>JAEEGL010977105.1_pt1 | contig 15553 bp, 14 predicted proteins | sample 9134231 | NCBI WGS metagenome assembly JAEEGL01 (sample SAMN16246548, study PRJNA631951) | gut metagenome | biome: gut microbiome; feature: rumen; material: fiber-attached | host: Bos | place: Iran: Karaj | collected 2018-10
ACCTTTGATTGTTTCAGCATTTTCTTTACCATATACTTGAGTTAACTGAGCATAGTTCTGGATGATGAAAGTAAATCTAATAAGTCTAGAACGAGCTGCTGTAACCATGGTAGTAACATCTTTAAGTGGTGGCATGTTGGCGAACTCATCAAGAATGAAATTAGTACGATATGGAAGTTTACCACCATTTTCTTGCGCAACATCGATTAAAGTTTCATATACTTGCTTAATAAAGATTGTAGCCAATGGGTGTAATGTTTTCTTTTCATCTTGAACAATCATGAAAACAGCGGTTTTTTGTCTACCAATCTCATGCATATCAAAATCACTATGTGATAACATTTCTGACAAATTATCACGTGATGAGAATAATTTAATCTTTTGTTTAAAGGTTGATAAAACACCTTGTTTAGTATCTTCAGCTGAGAAAACAGTACCAGATGCATTAACATAGGCAGGACGTGATGGATCTTTAGAATTAAAATATTCTTTAATATAGTTATTGTTTGGTCCACCAAATCTTTCTTCACCTAAACTTGACATAAGGTTCATACTGTTTAAGTTTACTTGTTCCTCGGTAGCATCTTCGAATAGTCCTAATGCTAAACCAGTAAAATAGTCAGCAGCAGATTTTTCCCAGAATGGGTCAGCACTACCATTTTTTTCTTCATATAAGATATTTAATGCTAAGTCATCTAATAACTCGATTGACTTATCGATATTACCTTCTTGATATAACTTATATGGTAAGCCCATTGGATTCCAAGCATTACCATTTTGAGGATTACGGAAGTTAAGTAAGACAATGTTATATCCTCTTTCTTTTAACATATTGGCAGTTTGCTCATAAATTTCACCTTTAGGGTCGGTGATAATCATTGATTCACTGTGTTTTGCTAGTGTGTAAACCATTGGAAGAACGACACAAACTGTTTTACCACTACCGGTAGAACCTACGACAATATTATGTGCTTCACCGTCATCTACCCAAATCGTTTTACCATCATTAATAACTGCTATACCAGCCGCATCAGATGTATATGCTTTAGGATCAACTTTCTTTAATTGTCTTTTTACTTCACCTTTCTTAGCCCAACGTGAGTAACCATCACTTTTCTTTCCACCTAGACTAAAACCAAAGCCAGATTCACGGTCGAAGAAATAAGAACTAACGGCTGCAAAAATACCAATTAAAGCCAAGATGAATAAAACAAAAGTGGCGGCGATATATTTGCCAGAAAATCCTTTAAATGGGTTTAGACCATAAAATTCTCCATAGTTTGCTAAATATGATGCATTAACTACAACAAGTGAACATAATAACAATAAAAATAAACAGAATATTCCAAAGATTAAGACATCTCTTGGTTCTGCATTAAATTTCATATTCATACACCTCTCTAATCATTAAAATTATATCATAATAAGTGTAAAGTATCAAGAAAAAAGGATGATTAAACATCCAGATTATTTTCATTTTTTTTAATTATTTTATAGACTAAGTAGCCAATCAATGTAAGAACAAGTAAGACACCACACAATATGTATAAAGAATAATCTTTTTTAGTTGGATTTACAGGACTATTATTTCCACTATTACTGCTTGATGGTGTAATACTACTGGTACTTGGCGAAGATGCCTCACCAAGTATCATATTAACCGCTTTACTTTTGGCATTAACACGATCTAAATTCCAGATATAAGTATTTCCACTAACGCTATCGGCATTATGACTAATAACATTTTGATCGACCGTCACTTTGATAGTCAAATTAGTAAGGGCTTGATACGTATCAAAACAATCTACTTTATTGCTCGTAGAAACAATCGTATTTTTACCACGTTTAGTGATTGTAACCGTATTATAACATTGATAAGCAGCCGTCGATTTGGTGTACTCACTACTATTAAAATCATAGTTAAATACTAATCTATTGCCATTTAAACTATAGTTATATACTGCATTATCGCCATAATTATTACCATCGGCATCACCAGAACAATCATAGATTTCTTTATCGACAGGTATTTTAAATGTTTGATTTAATTCCGTGCGTTCCGTGCTATCACTAGCGGTAATAATAACTTCTTCTTGATATGTATTATTATTAATTTTTAAATTATACTCGCAAGTACAACCAGTCGTAATGAGTAGACACATTAACAACACAATAATTATTCTTTTTTTCATTTTATCACCCCTATTGATGGCTTCTTACATTTTTGGAATCGTTATAGAATGAATCCATATGAAGTAGTGTATATCCACCACCAAAGTGCATTGATTTTTCAGATATTGTAACACCGGAAGCTGATTCGGCAATATAGTATGTACCATTTTCTTCGTTGACACCGACAATCATTTGAACGTGGCCGCTATTAGCAATAATGTCTCCGGCAACGCCAGTACAGCCACTACTTGATAATTGACAGCCGTTACTTCCAAAGCTACTTACAAATCTAGCTGCTGTTCTGGTTGAAAAGTTGTATCCACCGTTTCTGACGGCCCAACTGACGAAACCACTGCAGTCAAAACTACGATAATAATCATATGATCCACTAGGTTTTCTAGCTGATGCACCATATGTTCCAACACTTGATAAAATACCGTAATTGCTTGACCATGCACCTTCGTGACCGCCACCCCAGTAATAAGGTAGCTTCATATCATAATTGTCATATAGATAATTTATCATTGAAACAGCCGCTGCAACAACACCAGCGCGTGTTCCAAAACCGGCTGAATCGACGCTGTTGCTGATGAATTCATTATATTCTTCAAGACTTGAGCCATTAGCTGAAAGGAAATCAGAAATAGGCTCTTTTAGAATGTTTTTAGCCCCAGCTGTTGACTTAAGCTCTAATCCAGCAATGTTAAAGTAATTACTGCTGATAGTAATATCACTGCCTAGATAGTAATATAATATTTGCTCATAATCATAATTCTGCTCTGTAGCCAAATATAATGATCCAAACTGACTCATACCATTGCCATGATGGTTTTGTAAATTTTCAACGCCATTACAGATAAACCATTCCGGTTTACTGTTTTTATTAATTTTACTTTCAAGCCAAGTTTTTGGCACTTTTTGATTAGCTTGAGCTATCGTATAATAATTATCATCTTCGGCAATACAAGCAAAAGCATCATATTGAATATCCATATATAAACTATTATTTAATAGTAATACTTTCCCTTTAGTTTCCTCAGCCGCACTGATAGAAGCGGCACTCGGATTAGGTGAAAACACCTGATAGCGATCACTCGATTCAATTGTACAGCTATCTTGATGAGCGACAAAATATGTTCTAGCCGCTATGGCAAAAGCTTTATTTACTTCATCTGAACCAAGATATGCTACTTCACCATCGATAACTCCGGCAATATATTCTTCTAGCGGATATGTCGCCGTACTAGTCGGTTCATAATTATTATTTTTATCGGTCATAATAACCGTTACTTCACTACAAGGCATAGGATAATAGTTACCTGAAGCCATCGAATCATCATCTGATATAGCTGCAATAACAGCAACAATTATCAAACAGAAAGCGACGATTGGTAGCAAAATAAGGATTGCTTTCATAGCAATAGGATTTTTTAATACTTTAAGCGCAGTTGAACTTTTTGAATCATTATTGTTAAAATTACTTGCTGCACTACTTGCCGTTGCTGCCTTATTACCAGCATTAGAAGCACTAGAGGCACCTTTAGCGCCACCTTTGGCACCATTTTTCATCGAAGCGGCAGTACCTATAGCATCACTGGCGCCACTTTCAGATAGTTTATTGGAAGCTCTTTGAAGTCTTCTTCCTCCCGGTGCAATTTTATTGGCTCTTGTGATACTCTTACCAATTTTTTCGCTAGCCTTACCACCAGTAACTTTATCAGCTGCTTTAACAGCAGCACCTGCGGCCATAGCATATGGATTTTTTGAAGCAATAGCTACTTCAGCGGCATTTCGAACGTTATTGGCATTATTCTGATCATTACGTTCTTTTTGTGTCATCTGGGGTTCTTCAGCTGCTTCTTCTTCAAGTAGTTCATCATCGTCGTACATCTTATCACCTACTTAAATGAATAGAAGATAAATAATGTTATTTATCTTCATTATGTCATATATACTTTATAGTCCTCCACCAGAACCAAACGATTCCAGCTCCTCTTCAGTCAAAGTTACATCGATTTGCATACGTCTATTACCGCAGACAAATAACGCTTCACCTTGATTATATCTTTTGATATTTTCTTTTTCATTATCGTTTAAATCGACAAGCAATGCTAAATCTTCAGCTGCTTGTTTTCTAAGCCCCATTACTAAATAGTAAGAGGCATTATCGAATATTGCTTTACCATGCATAATCATATTGCTTGCTACAAAATCAGAAGGTTGTTGGGTAATAATAATGGTACCAGTATTATACTTTCTAGCACGTCTTTGAACTTGTGCTAAGAATTCAGCTCCCAATTCATTACCTGAACCTAACAATACGTGTGCTTCATCAACTGATAAGACGGTATTCTTATTAGGATTTAAACATAGACTCCAAGCATATTTTAAAACATTGAATAATAATGCATTTCTGATATTGGCATCAGAATTCATTACTTCCTTAATATTGAATACTAAATAATCATTAGTTACATCAATTGTCGTATGACCATTGAAATAATATTGTAATTCTTTAACTAATGGTCTTAGTTTTAATTCTAGTCTTTCTAGTACATCTCTTTCATGCGTTTTCTCAGTCATCGATGTTAATTTGCTTGTTACGGTAATATAAACATCTTGCATTACTGGAAAATCTTTAGATGTAAAGTGTGAGAAATTTGTATTATAAGCAATACCAAATCTCGCATACGTTTCCATTGCCATTTCACCAAATAGTGTCAAGACATCCTCTTCAATATTAGGTGAATAGTATTTCATAAAGGCTTTTAGGGTCTGTAAAGTAGTTGTCAATACAGTGTAACCTAAACCTTGACTTTGAACTTGTTCATCATCATTATCCATAACAATTTCTAATGGATTAATCATGCCATATTGACCACCTTTACCTAGGTCAACTACTTCGCCACCATAGGCTTTAGTCATATCAGTAAGTTCACCTTCAGGGTCAACACAGACAATTTGATAAGCATTTCTAATATGGCTACGAAGGATTAATTTAGCAGCCGTTGATTTACCACTACCAGATGCACCTAGAATAATCATATTAGCATTGTTACGGTTATTTTCCTTTTTAATTTGATACAAGAACTGGTTAAATAAGACAACACCACCAGAAAATTCAACACCAAGTAATGTAGCTAAACCATCATCTTTTAAACTATCAAAGATAAATGGATACATAGCAGCAAGTGTTGGTGAAGGCATTATATTACCAATACGATCTTCGATTATTTGTTTATCAAAGATTGGAAGCATTGATTTTAATACCTTTTCTTGTTCAAACATTAGTGGAATTGCTGTAAGTTCCATTGAATCTAAATATGTCTTTAAACTAACACGTTTATTATCTAATTCTTCCTTAGTATCGCCAGTTATCATAATGTGTAATTGGAAATCAAAGCTTCTAGATTGAGAAGCTGTATATTGTTGAATAAACGCTTCCAATGAATCGATATCTTGTCTAACTCTTTCAAGGATAGTATTATCCCTTTCAGTTTGATATCTTTGTCTTAGCTCAGCCAATTCACTATTTAACATTTTACGTAATATCTCAGATGAAACTGGAATATGCTTAACAACTACCTTAACTCCAGGAATATTGGTTAAATCTGATAAATAACCATCACCAATTAATCTTGGATAAGAAATAGCTGTCAAAATAGTCGCATATTTACCACTGATCATGAAATCAGAGCGATCAAATGATAGGCCCTTAGGGGCAACTTGTGATTTTAAACTCATTCTGGCAACACCGCCTTATTCTCTGTCATCATTCCGGCATTTAAGAAACCATCTAAGATAACTCTTAAATCAGAATTTGACACTTGAACTGAATCAAGTCCTGAATTAGATAATCCCATCATTAAAGTACGCAATTTCTTTTGAATACGATCATTATCCCTTTCTTTAAAAAGAATATAATATTCTGTATCAGTTACATTGTTACGCATAAACATATTAGCCTTTTCAATATCTTGACTAATAATCTTTTTAATACGAGGATCTCCTTCATTATTATATTGAATTTGAAGTGTTGCTAAGTAATTAGAAATATCTACCGGTCTATCGGCCGAAATCATCCAGAATTCAAAATCAACAGAATCATAAAATACTCTTAATTGAGATATAATATGTTCCCTTGAAAGACTATCTAGAATAAAGATATTTCTAGGTCTAATTTTAACACCGGTTACCTTAAATTTATTATCTAATTCAATCATACCATTAGTAATACTTTTAACTGGTAACCAATCTTCAGTATATTTACTACTTACCTTGGAGCTCATTCTTTGTACACCAACCTCTCCATATATATTTTCTTCTTCCATTATAGAAACCTAATATGCTCTGTATGGCTCCCATAAAATTATGATAATTAGGGATCGGCCATATCAAAAAGATACATACCAGCATCGGGATAAGAGCAATAATTAGCCATAATGTCGATACCTTCATATTCGATAGTATTATTAATAAGATACTAGTTATTACTATTCCCAGTAACCCAATAAAGATATCAGGCCACCATCGAAACATTCCCAATACTAATGTCGATCTTTTTGTATTAGCAGGTACTAAACTTCCATTCACTTAGTATCACACTCCTTATATATTCCTTAATTTTTATTTTATTTTCCTCCACCGGTTTCACTAATACCTTGAGAGTATGCTTTAGCATTTTTATAGCCTTCATTAGCCTTGATATGCGCGATTCCTGAATCAGCATTATCTGCCCATTTACTAATCTCTTCTGCAAATTTGCTTTCATCGTATACAAATTCTTTTTCAGTACCATCTGCATCGATATATGTATAATGATTTTTGGCCAAAAAATCTGCGGTATTTTTAGCTTCTTCAATACTTGTCTTAACTGTTCCCCATTTAGCAGAATCTAATTCAAAATCTTTATCTACTATAGTGGATGCAATAGCACTGCTTCCTCTAGCTCGCACGGACGAGTTAAACACATTTATCGCATTGTTTACTTCATTTTTAAAATATACTTCATCAATTTTACCATCGGCGTACATTCTGGCAAATTTTTCAGCTGTTTTCTTAACTGATTCCCACTCTTTACCAGCAGTTGCATCTTGTGTAGCAATCGCCTGGCCCATTGTTTCCATTTGCTGTCTGAATTTTATATTTCCAACAGCTGTTGAAACGCCTTTTTTCTTAGTCGTCATAGCTTCTAAATTAGCTATTTGTCTTTCATAATCTCTTAATTCTTGTTTCCAATGTTCTGAACGATGTGCAGCTTCTCTAATGTTTCTACGTTCATCTGCACTGCCAGCATTGTTTTGAAGGTCTCGAATAGATTGATGTACTCCTTCACCAGCGGCGTTAGCTGCTCGTGTTCTTCGCCATACAGATCCTTCTAAAAGGCCTTTTCTATCTTTGCTACTTCCAGCTTTCATACCGGCTCTAGCTCCTTTAGCCATACCGATAAGACCATGCTGACGGTTTTTTAATGCGCCGGCAACCATACCAGCAGCGCCACCAGCTACTCTTCTACCAGCGCCTACGACATTACCTAAGCCTTTAACAGCTTTAGTGGTAGGTTCAATTCTTTCTTTAGGGCTAAGACCAAAGCCAATACCAGCAGCACCCATAGATGGGAATAATTCACTTAGTAATTTAGGCGCTCTTCTAGCAAATGCTAATAAGCCCATAACTAATGCGATATAGGTAAATGCTTTTAATCCAGCACTCACATCACCAATACCGGCAAAGATGTTACCGTTTTGGAATCCATCGCCTAAAACTTTGATAATTAGTAGTATAAAGTTAATGATGGCAATACGTAAGAATAAATCAATATATGTTGTAATACATTGTTTTCCCCATTTTTGGAAAATGCCATCTTTCTTTGGTAAGATGTAGCCCATTATAGCTATTGGTGATATTATTTGCAAGAAAATCAATTGGGCATAACGGGTACCAACATCGATACTATACATAGCTAACATATACACGATAAAGCCACCGACAACAATAGCTAGAACGCCATTGAATCTTATAGCTGGTTCGGTTTCTTTAAAAATATTACGGTTTGAAACTAGATTGATTCCAGATACGATATCAGAGTCGCCTGAAGTTCTAAGGTGATTTAATCTTTCAGCCACTACTACTTGAGCATCAGAGCAATCACCGCCGCCACCTGAGCAGGCTTCTTCATCATAGTAATAGAATAGATTCAACATATTGGCTGAGAATTCATTACCATATGAGGTATAGTTAGAATCACTAGTGCCAAGAATTACTTTTGAAATCAATTGAGTTTCAATAATTCTATTTTGTAATTTATATGCCATTGTAAACATATTTGGAACAAGGGCAATTAAGGCAATAACAATGATTACTCTTTTTAAAACATTACCAGCACCTTTTTCTTTATCAGAAAAATCATCTGGTGATATAGTATATTTTACGAATTCCATGGTCACATAAAAGACCATAACAATGGTAAGTATCATCGTTATTCTTTGATATATTGGTTGTATTTGATCTGTTGATAAGATATTTAATCTAGCAACAGTAATGAATAATTCATATATTTTAGCGATTATAGAATAAATAACATCGCATAATACGGCACCAATAAATCTAAAAGCTCTTCTAAATATACTTAAGCCTAGGTCTAAGAAAACCATATGACCACATCCTTACTTATTTACTTATAGGTTACAGGTTGTATATCCTAACCCTTTCCATGCTATATTGGCAACCCAAATAATAGCATTTATTAATACAGGTACAAAATATACCGCAACGCCAATCAACAATCTTTTTATGAATGTCATTTGGGCTTTTTTCATTTCTTCTTCTTTTTGAGCAATAACTGCTTTCATAAAGTCAATAGTTCCAAGAACTAAAATTATGCCTGGGATGATTATTCTTGGATATTGAAGAATTTCTTTAATAAGATCCATGATACTTTGATCAAATAATTCATCACAGCTCATATCTTTATCAGATGTCGTAACACCGCTTACACCATATGATATATTAGCATTGTTAATAGCGGTTGCAACGTTTCTTTTTATACCTTCTTCAAATTCTGCACGTGATACGTTTGACTTAGGAACTTGCCAAGTAAACATTTTCTTTTTTTGGGTAGATGCGCTAGCAAACCTACTCGCATCACTAGAGTTATCAAATCCCCAGATACCATCAGATGCCCACCATAAAGCTCTTTCTTTACGGCGATAAACGATATAATTTGGACATTCAGTGGTTATTTTTTTAACAAGTAAACCAGTGAATTTAGCATCATCTGTTTTATCATTATTTTTATTGATAAGGGGTTCATTATCAGCAATAATATTTGTTTTTACCTCTCTTTGTCTAATTGTAAATTTGTTTCTACTTGGCTCATATTCAAGTGATACTTCTTCTGATTGATAAAAGCAAGTATCAGCATATACACTATATGTGCTTATAAATAATAAAACCACGATAAAAACTAGGTATTTCAAATTCTTCATTTTTTACCTCTTTCCCTGAATCTAATTTTTCATATATATTATAGCATAAAAAAATAGAAAAAGGAATAACTTTTTCTATTATTTTTATATTATAAAATGTCTCTTACTTCTTTTCTCCAAAATAGCAAGATATTGCGCTTGAAGATTCGCTGTTAGCAGTACCATCACCAGCAGTAGGTACGATATTACTAAATACTATATTTATAATAACTGGTACGAAAAATACTAATGCAGCATATACGATTCTTTTAATAGCCATCTTTTGTGCTGTTTTAATTTCATCTTCTTTACCAGCCATTACAGCTTTTCCTAAATCGATAATAACCATTACGAATAATACTACGATAATAGCTGCTTGAATTATAGGAATAACTCCAAATTTAATTAGTCTTACAACTGGTCTTAAGGCATCACACGCACTCAATAATAACATTACAATTCCTCCTTCATTTCTAATTATATGATATAACAAATATTCGATTATGTCAATTATTTTGTATATTCAAATTCATAATCTAACACTTTGATGATGTCACCTTCCTTAACATTCATCTTTTCTAATTCTTCATCGACGCCCATGTTACGTAATTTTTTGGCAAATCTCGAGATAGCTTCTTCGGTATTAAAATTGATCATCTTAAAGATTTTCTCGACTTTTTCACCTTTAATTACAAAGGTATGATCATTTTCTTTTACGATTGTAAATGGTTTTTCTTGTTTGAATTTATATAAGACATGACTTTCTTGGACATCTTCATCATATAATACTTCATCTTTGGTATTCTTTACTAGAGTTGATAAAGCATCAATTAATTTATCTAGATTTTGATTATTTAGAGCCGATATTTCATATACTTCCCTATCAATCTTTTGTTTAAATTTTGTTAAATTGTCTTTACTTTGTGGTAAATCCATTTTATTAGCGATAATTATTTCTTGCTTGGTTAAAAGTTTCGAACTAAAGTTTTCTAATTCTTTTCTAATAACTTGATAATCTTCATAAGGATCGCGTCCTTCAGAAGCAGACATATCGATAACATGAGCAATTATTTTGGTTCTTTCGATATGCTTTAAAAATTTATGGCCTAAACCTGCTCCATCGCTTGCCCCTTCGATAAGTCCAGGCAAATCAGCAATAACAAAGTTATTATCTTTGGTTTGAACAACGCCTAAATTTGGTGATAGGGTTGTAAAATGATAGGCTGCAATTTTAGGGTTAGCATTTGTTATCATCGATAACAATGTCGATTTGCCAACACTTGGTAATCCAACTAGACCAACATCCGCTAGCATCCTTAATTCTACCTTAATTTTTCTTGTTTCACCAGGTTCACCACGTTCAGCAAATGATGGACAAGGATTATTTCTCGTAGCAAGTGTTACATTACCTCTACCACCTTTACCACCATAAGCAACGATTACTTCTTCATTATGTTTGGTTAAATCGGCAATAATCATATTGGTGTCATAATCCTTGATGGTTGTGCCAACTGGGACTTTAATTATTTTATCTTCAGCATAAGAACCATTCTTATTTTTACCTTCGCCGTTTAAACCAGCATCTCCCTTGATTTTTTTCTGATAACGCAAATCAATCAAAGTTTTAAGTCCTTCATCAGCTTTAAAGATAATATCTGATCCTTTGCCACCGTTACCACCATTAGGGCCACCCATCGGAACAAATTTTTCTCTTAAGAAAGCCATGCAGCCGTCTCCACCGCGACCTGCTTCAACTTCCATGACAACTTCATCGACAAACATAATGTCACCTCGCTTCTTCTTTAAAAATTATACCATAAAAGTAGTAAAAAGACTAGTTTTATTTCATATACTTAAGTATGAAGAAAATTAAAATTATAGGTGTTTTTATCTCCATGCTTTTATCAGTAATATTACATTTCATTTATGAATGGATGCCAAATCAAGTTATTAGTGTTATTGCTCCAGTTAATGAAAGCATTTGGGAACATATGAAATTAATTATCAGTAGTAGTCTAATCTTTAGTATTATCGAGTATTTTATTTATCAGAAAAAAAAGATACCACATAATAACTTTATATTATCATATGGATTAGCTAGTTTTTTAGCCGTCATTATTTATTTACTGTTATATGTGCCTTTATATGATTTCTATGGTCATAAAGTATATATTGCTATTAGCCTATTACTGTTAATTTTTATTTTTATTCAAGTTTTGAGTAGTTATATTATGAATAAAGATAGAATTAATTATGGAAAGGTATTAGGACTATTATTAATAATTGTTAGCTATTTCCTATTTGGATATTTTACATATCATCCACCAAAAATAAACTTGTTCTATGATCATATAAATAAGAACTATGGCATAATAAAATAAGAATGATTAATCATCCTTATTTTCTTTTAGATAGTTCTACGACCTTTCGCCATAGTAAAGGGCCAACGACACCATTGATATCAAAGCCATAATCTTGTTGGAGTTTTTTAACTGATTTTTCGGTCAATTCATCAAAAATACCATTAACTCTAACTCCGGGAATAGATTTATCAAAGCGGCAAATAGCCAAAAGAAACTTTTGAAATCTTTTAACATCATTACCTGTTGAACCTCTTACTAAAAAATAATCTGGATATAATTCATTAATATAATCTTGATATTCTTTAGGGAATGATTTTAAAATATTACGATAAGCATTTTTTAAAACTGTCCAATCACTATAAGTAAATATACCCGTTACGGGAAGTTTATACTTTTCTTGAAAGGCTTTAACCATCGTTATGGTATTGTTATTATAAATTGAATTAGTTGGTAATCTAGGAATACCTTTATCGAGAAAAGCTAGCGCATCTAAAAAATAATGGATATACTCTACTTCAATACCAGTATCGCCATATTTTAACTGATCGGTATAAAGAAAAGTGGCTTCTTCTTCACTGATTCCTTCAGAATATAAATCGGCTAATTTTTTAACGCTATTATAAATATATTTAATACGATACCAAGTAGCTTTATCGACAACACCGGTTACTGGTAAAGAAAATATTTTTTGAAATTCTTTGACGGCATTTTCGGTTGTCGATTCATATATGCCTAAAGTATCGGTTATTTCAGGGATAGCGGGATAACTTTGTTTAATACGACGTAAATCTCTTTGAATAGCTAAGACAGGATTCCCAGCATAACCTAAACCAACATCATTACCAGGAAATCCTTCAGTGGTATCACCGACAGGGGCATTATATTTTATACTTATGTCATTGCCATAATAGTTTTTTAAGATTTGAAGTGGTGTTTTTCCTTGATTAGCTAAAGTAACTGTCCCCCATTGACTTAAACCGGCGCAAGTCTTAACACGGCCATCACAGTAAGTAGTAAAATATGGCTGTATCTGACCATTTTTAACGACATAATTATCAAATATCTCAGCCACTATGTCATCGATATTTTCATATGTTGAACGATTTAAGGTATAGGCCTGATCATAAGCTGGGGATGAGGTAATATCAAAATTATATCCTTTGGAACGATACCATTCGTTGTAGATACGATTTAAAGTAAAAGAAATGATGGCATATATATTAGCTGTTAAGGCATTTCCGGGCCAAGTAGGATATAATTCAGAAGAAGCAACATTAGATATATAATCGGTAAAAGGAACCGTGATGTTATTAGCAGCGGCATCGGGTGGGCCTAGATGGACAGTTATATTATTAGGAACAACAGGATATCTTATAGCCATCTATTATCACCAGCCACAACATTTAAAGTTGGTACAACATTAATCGTTTGAATAACATAAATGTTTTCATAAATGTTTACTTTATATACTTCATTTAAATTATTATTCGGATAGATGGCATTGATTTCGTAATCAGTACTTTTGGGGGCATCTAAATTATTAGGATCTAATGCTGGAGCTGGTAAAATAATTCTTTGAATAACTCCAGAATTATCGGTCATTCCTTCAAAAAAGATTACTTTATTATCATCGATCACTTTTGAGACGATGACTCTTAAATTACTAATTGGTAAAGCTCCGCTCGCAGCCGATGCTCTTATTTTTAGATATCCACTACTCGGGTTAGCACTAATAAAATTTTGATAACTGGGAGTGTTTTTATACGCTTCATCACTAAAATTATATGTTTTCATATTCCTCCTTAAATAATTAACTTTTGACCGATCTGAAGAGTATTGTTTTTTAAATTATTCTTCTTTTTAATAATATCGACGGTCGTATTAAACTTTCTAGCAATAGCATATAGATTATCTCCACTTTTTACGGTATAGGTTTGATTAGGACTAGGTGGAGTATAATCAGTACCATAACATTCTTCGATAACTTCATTACTGCCGGGAATTCTTATCTTTAATATTTGACCGATACTTAAAGCATTACTTGTAAGACTATTATCTTTAATTATCATATCTACCGGTATATTGTTATTTTTAGCAATGCTATAAAGTGTATCACCTTTTTTAACAACATAATTAGTATAGTTAGGTAAATACATATCTTCTTCTTTGGTATAAGTTTCAGGAATTCTTAAGACCATACCGGGAGTAATGTTAGTACTCTTTAGATAGTTTAAATCGATAATCTTTTGGGCAGTTGTATTATATTTAGTTGCTATTTTATATAAAGTATCTCCACTTTTAACGGTATACATAAACATGTTATTAGGATTAGTACCTGATTGGGATGGTATTTTTAAAACCGTTCCAACTTGAAGATTTGATCCTTTTATACCATTTAATTCGGCTAATTCAGTTACCGAAACACCATACTGATTACTAATTCCATATAGGGTATCACCTGGTTTTACAGTATATTGCATAAATCACCTCACTAAATTATATGCATAAAAACCTTTAATAGTATGATATAATGTATTTGGATAGTGAAGTGATGTTATGAAAAATGAAGAGCCGATAGAAATAATCGAAGAAATAGATGAAGAGACTTTAAAAAAGAAAAAGAAAAGAAGATTAATAATTCTTATTTGCCTAGCTATTTTGTTACTTGGAATTGGTTTTTATATTAGTCCATTTTTCTTAATTACCGGAAAGAATAGACAAATAAATAATGAAAATATCAATTATTTAAAAGATAAATTTGGCGATAGTGTCAAGATTAGTTTTGTTTCTAAAAAGAAATTATGGAAATACCATATTTGTTCTCAAACGACACCATATTGTGCAGAAGTAAAATATTACAATAAAAAATGGACTTACCCATATGGTGAAGGTTTTATCTATACTCTACTCTTTATGGATCAAGCTACCAATATTCTTAAAAATAATAATATCGAATATAAGGAATATGCCAATAATGAAAACACTTTAAAATTACCTAGTAATTTAATTTTAATCATAAAAAAAGATGACACCAGTAAGTTAGTTAATGCCATCAGAGAAATTAATAATAGTAATTTAATTAATTCTTTATGTGTCAACCAAGATGATAAATGTAGTGGTACATTTGAAATCAATATTTTTAATTCAAGTGAATATGATTTAATTATAAATAAATACAAAGATTATTATGGAATCAGTGGATACAAGGATTTTTATCAAGTGATATATGAATCAGATGAAAATCGTTTTGGTAAAACACTAGGGAATAATATTGTCAGACATAATATTGGTGATGGAATGTTTAATTGTGATATACAGGAATGTAATAATTATAAGCATATTGCTTATAGATATGTCATCGGTAATCATAATATTATTGGTAATTCAATTGTACTTGAAGGTATGTAAAAAGCAAATCATTGATTTGCTTTTTATTTAAAGTTCGAATAGTTCGAACAGATTATTAAATGGTGCGGGTGAAGGGACTTGAACCCCCACGGATAATCCACTAGATCCTAAGTCTAGCGCGTCTGCCAATTCCGCCACACCCGC
>JAEEGL011571004.1_pt1 | contig 15553 bp, 19 predicted proteins | sample 9134231 | NCBI WGS metagenome assembly JAEEGL01 (sample SAMN16246548, study PRJNA631951) | gut metagenome | biome: gut microbiome; feature: rumen; material: fiber-attached | host: Bos | place: Iran: Karaj | collected 2018-10
AACAGATAGAGATTATTATACAAATTCATTCCATGTACCAGTATATTATAAAATTACTGCAAAACATAAATTAGAAATTGAAGGAAAATATCATAAATATACAAACGCTGGACACATATCTTACGTAGAATTAGATGGTGATACAGTAAATAATGTTGATGCATTCGAAAGTGTTGTTAGAATGATGCATGATAACGATATCGGGTATGGTGCAATCAACCATCCAGTAGACAGAGACCCAGTATGTGGTTATGTCGGAGTAATTAAAGACGTTTGCCCAAGATGCGGACGCCGTGAAGGTGAAGGCATTCCTATGGAACAAATAAACAACTATGATTGTGCATGCGGAAGATAAGAATTAAGGAAGGAGATAAATTATGGAAAAAGAAGTAAAAAGAACTAAAACTGTTGGCGAAGGAGTAAAATTCGATAGAATAAGAAGAATAACTGGATATTTAGTTGGCACTTTAGATAGATTTAACAATGCTAAAAAAGCAGAAGTAGCAGACAGAGTAACTCATGCAGCAAACTAAAGAATATATTCGTTTAGCTGCTGATTTGCAAACTGATAGCATTGTTGATGGACCAGGATTAAGAGCTGTAGTGTGGACACAAGGATGTGCCCACAAATGCAAAGGTTGCCAAAATCCACAAACATGGGATTTTGAAGGTGGAGGTCTTGTACCAGTAGACATGGTAAAAGAAGCCATTGATGAACTAGAATACCACACAGGAATAACCTTCAGTGGTGGAGATCCAATGTATCAACCCGAAGCATGTAATGAAATAGCTAAGTACGCCATAGAAAAAGGCTTAGATATCTGGGTATATACTGGTTTCACATATGAAGAAATATTAGCATTAGCTAAAAAGAAACCAATATATAAAGAATTCTTAAAAAAGATAGATATTCTCGTAGATGGTAGATATATTGAAAAAGAAAGAGATTTAAGTTTATTATTCAGAGGCTCTAAAAACCAAAGATTAATCGATGTTAAGAAAACATTAAAATCAAAAAAAATAGTTTTATTTGATGAAAAAAAATATGACGATATGTCAAATTTCAAAAAAGAAGAAACATATGTATAAAAACGGTAATAAATAAAACCGTTTTTTTTAGTTGAATAAACAAAAAAAATATGATAAAATTATTATATAATAAAAAAAGTAGGAGTGCATATGAAAAGAATTATATATATAATAACGATTATGACAATCTTTTTTCTAAATATAACCAGTGCATATGCACTAGATATAAGCATAGATAAAGTAGAAATATTGGATAAAAATAGTAATATCTCAGCAAGTAATATTACTAGTAATGAATTAACAATTAGACCAACCATATCATTCAATAGAGTAGATGATTATATTATCTACAAAATATCATTTAAAGGAAAAGATATAAATAATTATAAAGTAAGTGAAATCACAGATAATAACAAAAGTCAAAATGTCACTACTACATATAAACACAAAGAAACATTGTCTAGTCCTGTATATTTAACGATGCTATATAAAAGTGGCGCATCAGAAAATACCACAATGGATGACATTTCTATGAAAATAAATTTAACAGGTGAAGGTAGTGGAGAGAGCGGTGAAAGTCCAGCTTCAAATCCACAAACAGGTCTATTTTCTCATATAATGGTACCATTAGTACTAATCGTAGTATCAGCAATATTAATAAATCATTATACAAAATATGATGAAAATAAAAACACACCAATGATAATAATATTATTTATACTATTAATACCATTAACAGTAATTGCAGAAATAAAAACAATTTTAACCATCAATATTGATGCAAGCAATATCGTAATTAAAGAAAGCTCGGCTACTAATACTACGCCTAGTACCCCAACAACAACTAAATACTATGTTTATTTGTATCCAAATGGGGGAACTGGTATTAGCGAAGGGCAGAAATTTGAATATGAAGGAACCGCTTCTTTCTCAACTTTCCCTAAAGTTACTAAAGATAATTGTACACTATCTGGCTGGAATGTAGGTTCACCAGATGGTAAAGAATACTATCAAGATGTTGAACCTAGTGATAGTGGACAAAAATTATATGCTCGTTGGTCATGTGGAGGAAGTGGAAATATAGCTAACCTTAAAATAAAAATAACTTCCGGAGCTAAAAATGAATTAAATCAACCAATAGACAGTTTCTTAAAAGCTAGGGGTAGTAGCTTAGATGCATATAACGCATATATAAAGAAGAGTGTACAAGAAGCTGGTATGGGAACAAGAGCAGGTGTTGTTGCCGCAGCCGTATCCACTATTAACTATTTGTATGATAATTATAATACTAAGATGACATATTATTGGGGAGGACATTTCCAACAAATAGGTATTCCATCAAGATTTGGAATTAATAGTCCATCATCCGCTTCTCCTAGTGGAAAACATTATCCATATGTTAGTTTTGATTGTAGTGGTTTTGTAAACTGGGCTATTAAAAATGGCGGATATAATTTCCCAGATATAAATAGTTATGATACAAGATGGACACACTGTAGCATTACCAATAGTTCATGTATTGGTGAACCGGGAGATTTGATTGAATCAGCAGCTCACGTTGTCATGATTGTTAAAGTAGAGAAAGAAAATAATAGGTATTTAGTTGCCGAATCAACAACTAGTGGAGTAATTGTTCAACCTAGAGGACTACATGAGAATATGGGCGGTTCAACAAGTACTGTAGTAAAGATGGAAAGTTATTACTCAAATGCAGCCAATAAAAAATCATATTAATAGATTAAAGAAGCTATGCTTCTTTTTTCATTTACACATTTAACTCACTATGATATAATATTATCTGCATCGGTTAATATACTAAATATAGAAAGGAGTCCACAAATGCTAGAAATTAAAAAAATAACTAAAATATATGAAACTGAAGGTTTCAGTCAAAAAGCCTTAGATAATGTAAGCGTAAATTTTAGAGAAAATGAATTTGCCTCAATCCTAGGACCATCAGGCAGTGGCAAAACAACATTTTTAAATATAATTGGTGGACTTGATCATTATACATCAGGCGATTTAATCATAAATGAAATGAGTACTAAAAAGTTTAAAGATTCAGATTGGGATAGTTATCGTAATCATCGTATTGGTTTTGTTTTTCAAAACTACAATTTAATAACCCATCAAACTATCTTATCAAATGTTAAATTAGCATTAACATTATCTGGAATATCTAAAAAAGAAGCTATAGAAAGAGCCAAGCAAGCTTTAATAGACGTAGGATTAAAAGATCATATGTACAAAAGACCTAACCAATTATCTGGAGGTCAAATGCAAAGAGTAGCTATAGCCAGAGCTCTTGTTAATAACCCAGATATATTACTTGCAGATGAACCGACCGGAGCCCTAGACTCTGAAACAAGTATCCAAATAATGAAATTATTAAAAAGAATTGCCAAAAATAAATTAGTTATTATGGTAACTCATAATCCAGAATTAGCAAAAACATATTCAACTAGAATTATTACCTTAAAAGATGGAAAGATAACCTCTGATTCTAATCCATATGATGGTAAAGTTAATACCAAAGAAAAAAAAGAAATATCAAATAAAAAGCAAACAAGAACAAGCATGTCTTTTTTTACCGCTTTATCATTATCATTTAATAATTTAATGACCAAAAAAGGAAGAACTATTTTAGTAGCCTTTGCAGGCTCAATTGGTATTATTGGAATAGCTCTAATTTTAGCTGTATCAACAGGCTTTCAAAACTATGTAGATTCCATACAGGAAGAAACATTAACATCATATCCATTAAATATCACGCAAGAGCAAGCAGATATAACTGGAACAATCTTAGCAATGAGCACTACATCAAATGAAGGAAACAATTCCAAAGAAGTAACCGAAAGACAATATATAACATCCATGTTATCTAATATTAAAGCCAATGATTTAAAAAGTTTTAAATCATACTTAAATAAAAACTATAAAAAAATAGAAAAAGATATATCTACCGTTAAATATAACTATAGTATTGATCCATTAATATATACAATAGATGCTACCGGAGAATTAGCAAAACTAAATCCCAGTAATTTATTTAATTCCATATATGGATCTAATAATATATTAAGTTCATATTCTTCAATGGCATCAATCTATTCACAAATGATAGATAATAAAAAAACATTAAATGAACAATATGATGTTCTAGCAGGTCGTTGGCCAGAAAAATATGATGAAATGATTATCGTCTTATCAGAGCCAAACGGTATTTCGGATTTATTAGTTTACTCATTAGGACTAAGAGATAATAAAGAATTAACAAATATGGTAAATAAAATAATGAGTGGTGAATCAACAAATGTAAATAACGAACCATTAAAATTAACCTATGATGATTTGATGAATGTAAAACTAAAACTAATTAAACCAACCGATACATATAGATATAATGAAAAATATTCAGTATATGAAGATATGTCTGAAGACATTGAATATATGAAAAAAATATATGACAATTCAATAAACTTAAAAATTGTTGGTATCGTAACATCTAAACCAGGAACTAACTCTATGGCTCTAAATCCAGGTGTTGCTTATACACCACAGTTAATTGATTATATAATAGATAATTCCAAAGAAACAGAAGTTGTCAAAAAACAACTATCAAATGAAGAAATAGATGTCTTATCAAATAAAAGATTTGATAGTAACAAAAATAATTTTAATTTTGAATTTACAGATTTAGTATCTATAGATCAAGAAAAATTAAGTAGTGCATTTAATATAAATATTGATCAAAACGCTCTAAAAAATCAAACAGCTAATTATATGAATGAAATAAATAATGCTATTACTACCGATATAAATCCTGCAAAAGAAGCATTTAATAATAATTTAGATACATTAATTAAAGAATTAGTAAATAGTATTACTGAAGAAACAGATTTATCTAACCCAGAAACACTCGTAGATACCTATTTAGACACATATAATCCAAGTAATATAATTTCTACATTAGAAAATGATTATATAATACCAAAAGATACCTTTAAAACAACATATAGCGGTCTATTAAAAGGATTTATGAATATATACCTAATGACATATAATAGTATAGAAAACAAAGAAATGTTTAATGAAGATATGATATCATCAATAATAAATACATATACATCTAGCGCACCAATAATTGGAGTATCAGAAAAAATGGCCAGTGCTATGACCGAAGCTAAAATGAAAAAAAATATACTAACAAAAGTAGGCGAGTTAACAAACAATTTAACAAATGCCTTTGCTTCATCATTTAACGTTGATCAAGATAAAATAGCCAGTGCCTTTAAATTAAACTTCTCAGAAGATGAATTAGCAAGAGTAGTAACAGCCATGATGACAAAAAAAGAAACCAATGCTAAAACAAATCTTATCTCATTAGGATATCAAGATAAAGAAGAGCCAACATATATATCATTCTACTTTAATAGTTTTGATGGAAAAGAACACTTCTTAAAATTCATTGAAAAATATAATAAAAAAATGAAAAAAGAAAATCAAGAAGATAAAGAAATAAACTATTCAGATACTACTGGTATATTAATGAATTCAGTAAAAACAATAGTTAATGCCGTAAGCTATGTTTTAATAGCATTTGTATCCATATCATTAGTAGTTTCTTCAATAATGATTGGTATAATTACATATATTTCAGTATATGAAAGAACAAAAGAAATAGGTATCCTAAGAAGTATCGGAGCATCTAAACGTAATATTTCCTCAATATTTAATGCGGAAACATTTATAATTGGATTCTTATCAGGAATTTTTGGTATAGGTATATCTTATATTTTAATTCCAATTATCAATAAAATACTACATCACTATACTGGAAATATTCCATTAAGTGCAACTTTAGCAATAAAAAGCGCATTAATACTAATCGTATTAAGTATCATATTAACATTAATTGGTGGCTTAATACCAGCTAAAGCAGCCTCTAAAAAAGACCCAGTTGAGGCCTTAAGAAGCGAATAAAAATAGATTGAAACCAATCTATTTTTTTTGTAATCTTTTTTTTCTAACATGCTTATTAATTTCTGATATTTTATTGTCAATATCCATCAAAAGAGTATATTGATTTCTAAATCTATCTGCATTATGCCCAGCATACTTAATCTTAAAATAAGTATCTCCATTTATATAATCAGTTAAAAATCTTATAGCAAGTTCATAAGTTAAAGCCTTTATTGATAAACCAATATATTTAAGCTCATCTAAAGTAAGATAATCAATCATTTCATCCAAATAACCATCTAAATAAGATTTAGTTAATTCTAAATTTAAAAATATCTTATCTTCATTAGTTTCATCCTCAAAAGAATTACTACATGCTGATCTAACACCATCACCTAAATCAAATAAAATAGAACCAGGCATAACTGTATCCAAATCAATTAAAGCAATACCGACACCAGTTTCCTTATCCATTAATATATTATTAAGCTTCGTATCATTATGAGTTACCCGTATAGGAATACTTTTCCCTAAATTATCACAAATAACTCTACATTCCTTAATTCTTGATATCAAATCAATAATTTCATATGCAAACTCAAAAGCTCTATCAGTAACCTCATTTTCAATACTAATTAATAAATCATTAAATCTTTTATTAATATTATGAAAATCTTTTATCGTTTCTCCCAACATACTAGCAGGAAAATCACTAAGTAATTTTTGAAATAATCCAAAACTTTTTCCAGCTTCATAAGCTAATTTTTTAGGATTATCACTTTCCATTAAACTATCATAAGAAATACAATTATCAATAAAATCAAAAGCCCTATAATATTCTTTTTCACCATCACTATTAATATATACATACAGGTTTTCATTATTATCAGTCTTAATAATATTTAAAGTCTTATGAATACTATCATTATTTTCTTCTAATTTCTTCTTTATATGTTCAGTAACAAGCTCAATATTCTTCATAACTAAATATGGTTCCTTAAAAACATTAGCATTTATTTTTTGAATTAAATATTTTCTAATTATTCCATTATCATCATAAGTAAGAATATATGTCTTATTAATATTTCCCTGATTATTCTCTTCAACAGAAATAAGATTACCACTAAAATTAAAATGCTTAGCAATTTTTTTAATTTTTTCCATCATACCACCTACTTAAGAAAATTATATAAAAAAAATAATTCTTTGTCTATACATAAATAAAAATCAAATATTAGTAAATAATAACATATATATAAGTATAAGGAGGACTATGAAAACAAATTATAAAAGATTAATAATATTTATCTTAATACCTATAGTATTAGGAAGTATCATAGGACTATTAACAGTACCAAATTCTAATGTAGACAGTATCATCCCATCATGGATATTCCCCGTAGTATGGACTATATTATACATATTAATGGGTATTTCCTCATATAGAATATATGAAAAAACAAATAGAGTACCAGACATCTATATAATACAATTAATATTTAATCTATTATGGTCATTCATATTCTTTAAATTTAAATTATTTGTATTAGCATTTATCTGGATAATAGTATTATTTATCTTAGTAATAAAAATGATTAAAGAATTTAAACAAACAGATAAAATAGCAGGATATCTTCAAATACCATATGCCATTTGGTTAATAATTGCTGCCATTTTAAATATAATACAAATTGTCTAAAATATGATATACTTAGAATAGTGATAAATATGAAAAGAAAAATAATCCTATTTATAAGTATATTTTTTATTTGTATAAACAATGTATATGCCAAAGATTCAGTAAAACTATCTAAATGTGTAGATGGAGATACCTTCAAAGCCATAATAGATGAAAAAGAATATATAATAAGAATGCTCTCTATTGATACCCCAGAATCAGTAAAAGATAAAAATAATATAGAATATTATGGAATTGAATCAAGTAATTATACATGTAAAAAACTAACAAAAGCCAAAAAAATAGAATTAGAATATGACCCTAAAAGTGATAAATTTGATAAATATGATCGATTATTAGCTTGGGTATTCATAGATAATAAACTATTACAAGAAGAACTAATAGAAAAAGGATATGCCAAAATAGCATATATGTATGATGATTATAAATATAATGATTTACTAAAAGAAAAACAAGAAATAGCATCATCTAAAAATATTGGAGTATGGAATGAAACTGCTAAACAAGAATATGAAAAGAAAGATAAAAAAGAAGAAAAAGAAGTAAAACATGAAAATATCGAAGCCATTATAATAACTATTATTTTATTAATACTTACTTTTATATTCAAACTATTACATCCAAAAAAATAGTACCTTTAATTTTTATAAAAAATATGTTAAAATATATTTTAAGAATTGGAGGTATTATGAAAAAAATAATATTACTAACATTAACTATATTCATGTTATGTAGTTGTGCAAAAAGAAGTTTACCAAAACCAGAACTATCTGAAGGATTACGTGGTGAATTAGGAATCGATAAAAATATCAATGAAGAAACCATTGATAATTATTTAGGAAGAGAAGATAGCGTATACTTTGATATGCGTATGCTAATAGATACAGCCCACTATGAAAATATTGGTGGTGATTCATATCTATCAGGGTTTATTAAAGGATTTGAAATATTACCATATCCTTATCTAGCCCCTGTAAACGGATTACCAGCTGAAGTCGGAGATCCATATACAGGAAAAACATTATTTAGTATAAAAGATGATAAATATGTAGCTAATTATAAAGAATCAATGGATATATTAAAGTATTTCTTTCCAAAAGATAAGTATATCTTCCTAATGTGCGGTGGTGGAGGATACGCTGGAATGACTAAAAATATGTTAGTATCCTTAGGATGGGATAAAGATAAAATATATGATATTGGTGGTTATTGGTACTATAAAGGTAAAAATAAAGTAGAAGTTAAAAATGAAAAAAATAACTCATATGACTTCTGGAAACTAAATTATCATAATATTGACTTTGATAATTTACATGAGGTATAAAATGAAAAAAATACTATTAATAATAACCATATTAGCAATTCTAACAGGATGTACTAGTAAAAAATTTAATTTAGAAAATAAATATTATAACAATCCAAGTTTTGAAGAAATCGACGGGAAAGAACTAAACAAGTTAGAAAAAAACTCTGAATCATTCTTAGTAATGGTATATACTACTGGCTGCTTTAGTTGCATGGACTTTGAAAAAGTCCTAACAGAATTTACCAATGAATATAAATTAAATATCCTTAGAATTAATATTAAAGAAATTGAAAAAACACAATTAAAAGATAAAATAAAATATACCCCTTCATTAGCAATATATAAAGAAGGCAAAGTATATAAATATCTAGATGCTGATTCTGATAAAGATACTAAATATTATAAAAATACTAAAAACCTAAAAGAATGGTTAGATAAATACATTGAAATAAAATAATTGTATAAACAAACTCTTTTTATATCAATATAGATATGAAAGGAGCTTTTTTATGTCCAAATATAAAGTAGATATCACGGGTATAAATACAGGTGATATTAAAGTATTAACTAATGAAGAAAACATTGCATTATTTAAAAAAATGCATGAAGGAGATCCATTTGCTAGAGATGACTTAGTTAATGGTAATTTAAAATTAGTCTTATCCATCTTAAAAAAATTTAATAATAAAGTAGATAACTTAGACGATCTATTTCAAGTAGGCTGTCTAGGATTAGTAAAAGCCATAGACAACTTTGATACATCATATAACGTAACACTATCTACTTATGCATGCCCCTTAATAATCGGTGAAATGAAAAGATATATAAGAGATAATATCCCACTAAGAATATCTAGAAGTGTCAAAGACTTAGCATATAAAGTAATAAAATTAAAAGATGAATTAACAACCAAAGAAGGCAAAGTACCAACCGATGAATATTTAGCTAATATCCTTAAAGTAACAGAATATGAAGTATCTAATGCCATAAATTCCTTAAAAGAACCAATAAGTATGTATGAACCAATATATAATGATGGTGGAGATACCATCTACTTATGTGATCAATTAGCATGTCCTAAAGAAGAATATGACAAAGAATTAAAATTAGCCTTAGAAAAAGCAATGGAAAAACTAAAATTAAGAGAACTCCAAATATTAAAAGATAGATTTATTATTGGCAAAACCCAAATGGAAATAGCTAGCGAATTAGGTATAAGCCAAGCCCAAATATCTAGAATAGAAAAAAATGTTATTACCAATATCAAAAAACTAATTAAATAGAATATATTTAATTAGGTGATATAATGAGACTATCTGAATTACAACAAAAAGAAATAATAAATATTGTAAACGGCAAAAGAATAGGTATGATAATAGACGTTATCTTAGATGATAAAGGCTATATAAAAAATTTAATACTAGAAGAAAAAAGATTAAGAAAACTCAACCGAGAAGAATACTCCATATCTTGGAACAATATAGTTAAGTTTGGTGATGATATAATCTTGGTAGACACAAGAAATAATTAGCTAGTTTTGTCGAATCGCTAGAATCAATATAAAAATTATGATAATATCTAATACGTAAAGGAGATAAAACTATGCCAGATTATATGCTGTTAGATGATTTAATTGATGATATGATCGATGATGTATCATACATTAAATTGAATACTTACTTAGATTTAGATGAAGATAAGAATAATGATAATAATTGATTTATCATTATTTTTATTTTATAATAAAAATATGAAACAGATTATTGACAATTACAAGTATGAATTAGAATTATATAAAAAAGGTATAGAATTAATTGCTGGCGTAGATGAAGTCGGCAGAGGACCTTTAATTGGGCCGGTCGTTGCAGCTGCCGTTATTTTACCTAAAAATTTTAAATTAGAGGGCCTTACTGACTCTAAAAAATTATCGGAAAAGAAAAGAGAAGAATTCTATAAAGTAATTAAAGAAGAAGCAATATCTATAGGTATTGGTATAATAGATGAAAAAAGAATCGATGAAATAAATATTTATGAAGCAACCAAAGAAGCAATGTACGAAGCAATAAATAATTTAAGTATAAAACCAGAGCATATTTTAATAGATGCGATGAAATTAGATTTAGATATTCCAACAACATCCATAATAAAGGGAGACTTACTTAGCATATCGATATCTGCAGCTTCAGTAATTGCTAAAGTAACAAGGGATCATATGGTGTATGTTATTGACAAAGAATATCCAATGTATGATTTAAAGAATAATAAAGGGTATGGCACAAAAAAACATATGGAAGCCATCAAGAAATATGGTATAACCAAATATCATAGACTAAGTTATAAACCAGTGTGTGATTACAAAGATAAAATAAACGAATAGAGGTGTACCATGAAAATAGGCATTGACTTAGATGGAGTTGTATTTAACACTGAGGTACAGTGGTTTGTAGATGCTGAATTATATGACTATGTAGAATTAAAAAAGAATAGCGTAGCAAATAGAGGGGAACCAAGAATTCAAGAAAAATATAATTGGACAAAAAAAGAAATGACGACCTTTATCAATAAATATTTTGATTTGGATGAATTTGCTTTAGTGCCAGGTGCTAAAAAAGTATTAAACATGTTAAAAAAAGATAAACATGAATTAATTGTAATTACTGCTAGAGGGAAAATGGCTAATGGAAAAGAGTACGCCTTAAATAAAATAAAAAAAGAAAAATTACCATTTAATAAATATCGTTTTGAACAACATGATAAATTAAAAGCATGCCTAGAAGAAAATATTGATATCATGATAGATGATAACTATCATATATGTGAGCGCATTGCTAAGCAAGGAATACCAGTATTATATTTTCGTTCAATGGATAAAAAACACATAAGAGATAACAAACATTTAAAGGAAGTATATAACTGGGGAGAAGTATATCGTTATATTAGTGAAAAAAGCAAAGAAAAATAATTTTCTTGTTTTTTTTTACATTTTGTCATATAATTATGATTTGTGTGAAGAAAGTAGGGGATAATATGAATGACAAAATAAGAAATATTGCTATTATTGCCCATGTTGACCATGGGAAGACAACCCTTGTTGATAAATTATTACAAAAATCAGGTACATTCAGAGAAAATGAACAAGTAAATGATAGAGCTATGGACTCAAATGATATAGAACGTGAACGTGGTATTACCATTCTTGCAAAAACTACGGCCATCAACTATAAAGATTATAAAATAAATATTCTTGATACCCCAGGACATGCTGATTTTGGCGGTGAAGTAGAAAGAATCATGAATATGGTTGATGGTGTGCTATTACTAGTAGACGCTTACGAAGGAACCATGCCTCAAACTAGATTTGTTCTAAAGAAAGCTCTTGAAGCTAACGTAAAACCCATTGTTATAATTAATAAAGTAGATAAACCAACTGCAAGATTACAAGAAGTTGTTGATGAAGTAATCGATTTATTCATTGAACTTGGTGCCAATGATGATCAATTAGACTTTAAAGTAGCTTACGTATCAGCCTTAAATGGTACGGCATCATTAGACCCAAAATTAGAAAGCCAAAATGAAGATTATACATGTATTTATGACTTAATAATAAATGAAATACCGGCTCCTAAAGTAGATATGGAAAAACCATTACAATTTCAACCTGCCTTACTTGATTATAATGAATATGTAGGTAGAATTGGTATCGGATTAATTAAATCAGGAAAAGTTTCAGAAAATGAAATGGTATCATGCGTAAGATTAGATGGTAGTATTAAACAATTTAGAATTCAAAAATTATTTGGCTTCTTAGGATTAAAAAGAATTGAAATAAAAGAAGCTTACGCTGGAGACATCGTAGCTATAGCTGGTATGCCAGATATATCGGTTGGCGAAACAGTCTGCAATATTGGAAAGGAAGAAGCCCTTCCAAAGCTAAGAATTGATGAACCAACTCTAAAAATGACTTTTATGACTAGCGATAGTCCATTTGTAGGTCGTGATGGTGAACATGTAACAGCTAGAAAAATCGAAGAAAGACTATTTAAAGAAACTCAAAGAGATGTTAGCTTAAAAGTAGAAAACTCTGGTCAAGATTCTTGGATAGTATCAGGAAGAGGAGAATTACATCTATCTATCCTAATAGAAAATTTAAGAAGAGAAGGATTTGAATTACAAGTATCTAAACCTGAAGTAATTATAAAAGAAATAGATGGAGTAAAATGTGAACCATATGAGAGTGTTCAAATCGAAGTTCCCGAGGAATCAGTTGGAACAGTCATTGAATCATTAGGATTACGTGGCGCCAAAATGGAAAATATGACTAATATCAATAACTTAGTTAGATTGGTATATACTATTCCATCAAGAGGATTAATTGGCTTTAGTACAGACTTTATGACAATGACTAAAGGATATGGTATCTTAAATCATACCTTTAAAGAATACTTGCCTATGGAAGATATTAGCGTTGGAGAAAGAAAACTTGGTGTTCTAGTATCCGTAGAAAATGGTAAAGCAACAGCATATTCAATCGGTAATCTTGAAGATAGAGGAACTATGTTCATTGAACCTGGTGAAGAAGTATATGAAGGTATGATTGTTGGTGAATGTAATAGAGAAAATGATCTAGCAGTTAATGTTGTAAAAGGAAAACAATTAACAAATACTAGAGCAGCGGGCTCAGATCATACCGTAGTCTTAAAAAGACCAAGACCCATACCTCTAGAATATTGCTTAGATTATATTAATAGTGATGAATTATTAGAAATAACACCAAATCATTTAAGATTAAGAAAAAAAATACTAAATACCGAATCAAGAAAAAAATTTGATGCTAAAAATAAAAAAGACGAGTAATCGTCTTTTTTTAATAATTTAAATCACTAAGTATTTTTTCAACAGTTTCCTTATTCTTTAACTCAGTCTTACAAAATATTAATGTATTGTCAATTCTACTACTAACCATATAATAACCATTAGATACCATCCAAAACTTATAATAGTTAGTACCTTTCTCTTTATTCTCTGTAGTGGCAGTATTTTTAACCTTCTTAAAAGCTTCTATTTGTTCATCTTGTACTTTTTTAGCACTATCACTATCAGTATATACTACCATTTCAATTGAAGTATTACCAAGTTCAACTTTCTTAGCATCTGTAATATAATCAACACCCATATAATTATTAATATTATCAACTACACTAAAACCATTATTAGTACTAGCATTCTCAAAGTCACTTACAGCTCTTACTTCCTTACTTTCTTTACTTTCCTTAGTACATCCAATTAATAAAAATATAGCAAATATTAATATTAAAAACTTAAACTTTTTCATAATCCCTCCTTATTTATAATTACATTATAACACTAATTATACAAATATGTTAAAAAAAATTACATATAATTTAATAGGTGATTATATGGATAATTTAGATGACTTTAAAATGTTTGTAAGAAATAATCCAACATTTGCAAATTTTATCAAAGATGGTACAATGACATGGCAAAAATTTTATGAATTATATGACATGTATGGAGAAAATTCCAGTATTTGGAATGAATATAAAAAAACAGAAAAAACGACCATAAATGATATAATTAAAATTGCTAAAAATATTGATATAGATAAACTACAAGATGGCGTAAACTCTATTAGTAAAGCTATAGGTTTATTTAGTGAATTATTTACAAATAATAAAACAGAAGACATATATGAACCAAGAGCAATATATAAAAGGTTTGATGACTAATGAGTATCGATATAATTTTGAAAATAAATAATGATCCTAAACAAAAACAATTTTTAAGAGAAAACTCCTATTGGTATAAATATCTAAACAGAAGTAATAAATATTATAAAGAATTTATAAATGACATGAAAAATAAATATAAATTAACCCCCCAAGATAAACTAAATAAATTAATAAATAATATAAATATAGTAAATACCTTCCTTGAAGTTTTTAAGTAAATGTAGTATTCTATAGTTGGGTGATGTTATGAGCGAAGTTATAGAAAAAACATATAAACTAATAGATACATTAGAATCATCATCTTTAATTAAGAACTTAACAAAGTATAAAAATAGATTGCTAAAAGATCAAGAAGTATTAAAAAAAATAGAAAAAACAAAAAAAGAAACTAATACAGAGAAATTAATTTCATTAAGAAAAGAATTATATCAAAATAATGATTATAAGATGTATATGAAGTATTATCAAGAACTCAATTTTATAGTTCTAAAAATAAATAAAAAATATGCTGAATATACAACTACTAAGGAGCATAAATGTCATGGAGTATAGTTTTAATATCGATGATAATATAATAAATATATTTGCAAATGATATAGAATATATTAAAGAGAAATATAATATAGATAATTATTATGAATTAACTCAAATACATTCCAATATTATAAATATTGTTGATAATAATTATATAAATGAAACAAAAGGGGATGCCTTAATTACTAATAAAAAAAATACTCCATTAGTAGTTAAAACAGCTGACTGTATTCCAATACTGCTATATGATGAAAAAAATAGTGTAATCGCCGT
>JAEEGL011805431.1_pt1 | contig 15553 bp, 6 predicted proteins | sample 9134231 | NCBI WGS metagenome assembly JAEEGL01 (sample SAMN16246548, study PRJNA631951) | gut metagenome | biome: gut microbiome; feature: rumen; material: fiber-attached | host: Bos | place: Iran: Karaj | collected 2018-10
CAGCGGCCGACGACGATGGGCTTGCCGAACGCCGCCTTGAGGTGACGGGCGAAGTCCTCCTGCATGCGCATCGGTCCCCATTTCAGGAACTTCTGGTAGGCGATCTGCGCCTCGTCGCGAACGGGATCGAGCAGTTCCTGTCCCTTCGGGAACACGGGCGGATTCTCCCAGTTCACGCGGCCATACGTCTCCTTCTGCCAAGCGCGAAACGCCGCCGCGGCCGGCTTGGAGAAATCCGCCACGGGTACGGCGAACTGACCGTCGTGATAGCCCGCGAGATGCACGCCCACGATGCGCTTGGCCAGACCTGTGCGTTTCAGTTCCGCCACAAATTCCGACATGAGCCGCTTCACGTCGTTGCGCCACACGAGCGAATGGTTCGAGACCCAAGGCCACGTGTGCGGCGGCGGCTTGGATGACGCTTTTTTCTGTCCTTGCGAACAGCTGCCATAGACAACCGTGCCGTCGGGACGCAGCCACTTCTCGTCGGGATGCTCATCGGCGTATTCGGGATAGGCGTCGCAACGGATGGTGACGAAGAAGAGCGAATGGGGAGCGCTGCGCATGAAATCCTTCACGCGGCGCACTGCGCCCGCGCAGTCGAAGCCGTTCGTTGACCAGAATCCGATGCGACCGAAACCGACGCCGAGACGGATGTTGACGGTCTGCAGATTCACGCCCGCGCCTTCCAGCGCGCGGCCTCCGCCGGTAAACGGCACGCCATGTCCGAACGGCGTGGGCTTGTAGAGGATCGGCGGCACAGGCTTGCCGTCCACCTCCAATTCGCCGCCCACGGACGTCTGCGCCATGCGCGCCGAATGTTCCGTGTCGGCGGCGAGCGCCGCGTCGAACGCACCTTCGTCCATCAGCGTATCCGAACGATCCGGCGGCGCGCTAGCGGCATTGCGGCGCTTCCACGCCTGGTCGGCAGCAACGGCGTCCTCAACGCCCCAGTTGCGCCAGACGGTGACGCTGGGCGGACCTTCCACGACAACCGCCGCCGTCACTTGCCCTGAATCGCCCACCCGCGTGCGGCAGAGCTTGCGCGTGAACTGTCCGGGCGGCGTATTGACCAGCTGGAGGAAGAGCGGCGAATCCGACGTTGTCCCGTTGAAGTACCGGCGTTCCCACCTCATGTCCTCCTTCCCGCTCCAGAGGCGAACATAGGCCGAGGCCTCAAAAGGATCCACAGGCGTCTCATCGTAGCAGGCGGCGTATCCCTGCAGCAGACTGCCCTTCGGCATCGCAAACGGTTCGGCGGTCACGACGATCCTGCCGTCCGCATTGCGCTTTTCGATGCGCAGTGCGCCGTTCGCCACCGCAACCGTTCCGGTGGCGCCACCGCGCCAATCCACGCGGAAAGCGGCCATCCCCTTCTCCAGCGGCGCGCGCCACACCTCCTTGGCCGGCACAGGCATTCGCCGCGCCGGATGGGCGTTCTCCCAGCCGTCAGACGGCGCGCCGAACGCGAGTGTACCACACAACGCCGGCACGATCATGGACGAGATCATCGACAGATTCGTTACCGCTATCTTTTTCATGTCACACATTACCCATGTTTTGCCCGAAGAATTACTTTAACCGCATGAAGTGCGGGAGGCGCGCAAGGGGCGTTGCGATGTCCACCGTTGCGGGGCCGTCGAATACGGTACCATCATCCGCGCGCCAGCGTCCGGGCGGGATTGCGACTTTGCGCGATGCGACTCCCTTCTCCAGGACCGGCGCGACCAGCAGATCGTCGCCCATTATGAACTCGTCCTTTATTTCCGCATAGCCCATGTTGGGATAGGCATATTCAAGGTAGCGCATTATCGGTTCGCCCGTCTCGCCCGCCCGCCGCGCAAGTTCAACGAACTTCGGCGCGAACTTCTGGCGAAGCGCGACCAGATCGCGCATGATGCGTTGCCCGTCGGGATCGTCCTTCATGAGCCGCCACGGCGATATCGAGAACTGCATCATCGGACAGAGCGCGTGCACCTGTGCGCTGCGAATGAACAGTTCCTTGTCGTAGGGCGTCTTTGAACCGGGCAGATAGGCCGTCCAGCTGCCGCCACCGATCATGTCGGGACAGATGAACGGATAGCCCAACACCCCGGCCGCCAGCATGTCCGGCACGAGTCGCCGCACTTCATCCCAGCGATTGCCCTTGTCCGGAAGACGAACCATTATGGGGCGTCCCGCCATCCCCCACACGCAGCGGTGTTCGCTCGTCGGATATTCTTCACCGTAGACGGCGTAGGCGTGGTTCTGCTGCGCGCCGGTTGCGCCCTTCGCATGGACGATCCGATTGGCCACGGGATAGTACTGGAAATGTCCACCGTCGAACTTGAAGCCATCCACGCCATAGTCGTTGCGCAGACGATCGAGCTGCGCGCGGAACCATTTGTCGCCGACGGGATCCGTAAGGTCGAGCAGCGCCGAATAGCCGTTCCACCAGCTGACATGCACAGGCTTCCCCGTCTTCGCGTCAAGGATGAATCCGCCCTTTTCCGGAGCGTGCGCGCGACCGTGCCAGGTCAGGTCGCGATACGGCTGGGAATCGAGCGACACGAAGGGAATCACCCAAAGCAGGACCTTGAACCCCATGCGGTGCAGCTTGTCACACATGCCCTTCGGATCCGAGAACTTGCGCGGATCGAACTCCCACACGCCATAGTTGTACTGCCAGGTATCGTCGATCATCAGGATACCTGGCGGCAGTCCATGGTCAAGCATTGACTGTGCGTAGGCGAGAATGTCCTTTTCGTTTTGGTTGTACGTCAGTTCCATCCACGTATTGTATTGCGGCGCGGAGAAGAAGAGCGGATCAGGCATCTTTCCGGAGGGAGGGAAGTATTTCGTCGAGGCCAGGCGATAGGCTGTGCGCAGGCAATCCCCGCCCTGTTCCAACGTAACATCCGCACCATGCGATTCCATGCGTATTTCGCCGCCGTCGATGGAAACGCGTGTCTGTTCGGGACAATGCACGATGCGGCCCTTGTCCGAAAGCAGCATGGACGCGGGCTGCCCACCGTAGTTCCAGGCAAAGAGGTCGGCCTTGAAGCCGCGTGTCTCGGTGGTGAACGGCATGTTCGTCCCGAAACTGTTGCATACGCCCCACCAATGTTCGCCGGGATGTATCTTGACCACGAATGGATCGGCAAGTGCCATCAGGGACGAGGCCGCCAAGGCGACCAGGGCAAATCGAGCACACGTTGAAGAACCTTGAAGCTTCATTTTTTCTTTTCTCCTTTTTCCCTTTTTCCCGCTACCAACATCATATCGCAAGATTATCGACTAAAAACCGACACGACCGACGAAAATCCTATCGAACGCGCATTCCTTGCCTTTTGGAGGATGGAGGCGAAACTGGATCGCAATACAGTCCGCACCCTCTGGTACACGTACAAGCGCCTTTGCGGAATAACGTCCGTCCTCGCCTCTCGTGAACGCCAAACCATGTCCCGGTATCCGCCAGCGCCACCAGCCACCACCTCTGCGCTGCTGCCAAAACGCCACCGCCTCGAGTCCCTCGCCTGTGCCCGATGCCGTCACCACATAATGTTCGCCCGGACGGGCCGTAGGATCCTGGACATGGAAATAGCCAGAGCCCCTCTCCCGCTCTTCCGCCTTGTCATGCCTGCCGTACAGCGCCTGACGCGATGCCGCCACATAGTCATTCGTGGCGATGTTCACGATCTTTCCTTCGGCAAGCATCGCGGGATAGTCTTTCGCCAGAAATGTCTCCGGATCCGTGCAGGCACGCAGGGTACGCGCAAGCCCCGGCAGGCATTCCTCCCAAGTCTGCCTGTCAACGCCCCATCCCATCGCCACGTCTTCTCCCCACTTCACCCAGGCTTTCCGCTCGCACCACAACCACACGTATTCCCCGGCGCAGTCAAGCGCCTCCGAGAGATTGCGCTCGAAATGTCCACGCCGCGAACCATTGTCGGGGCCAAAATAGTAGTGATTCGCCTTACCGTTCTTGTTCGTCGGCGCCATCACATAGGAATCAAGGTAGAGACCGAAGCCCGGAAGCGCCTGTGCGCGGAATTTCGCCCGATTCTCCGGCGCGACAAGCCCCTGGACCGCGTTGCGCTGCGCCACCGCCGAAATCATGAACTCGTTCTTCGACGCCTTGGCATCGTAAACCCACTCGTCGCCATCCACCAGTTTCGCCGTAGGCGGAATCACATCGAGGATTCCGTTGATGAACGCGGGCCACAAGTCGCCCGCCGCCCGCGCACTCGCCATGGGGTTTTCCGAATTGACGTGTTGCGGATGCCACGAGAAGAGCCAATAGCCCAGTACGACGATCTCGGGATATTCACGGAACACTTCGGAGAATATCTCGCGTCCGCGCCTGCGGGCAAGCGGAGCCAGAAGGTTGTAAGGCTCGTCATCGGGACGCGCCTCGAACTGGTTTTGCTTGTGGTAGTCCTCGGGATCGAGGATGAATCCGCGTACACCCGTCTCCTTCGCGAACTTCGCGAGTTCGCCCATCGATCGTGCCACTCGTGCCCAGTGCACATCGTCCTTCCAATCGACACGTACCTTCGGGGCCCCGATCGTGCGGATAAAACACTCGCGCAGTCCCTTGTGCGTTGTCGCCTGGCGAAGCACCTCCTTTTGGTCGGCCAGCATGTCAGACGTAAACTCGTCGCCATCTATGACAGACGAAGACCACCTCTTCTTGCCGTCCGGCCCTTTCACATTGACATAAAGCGACACGCCGTCGATTCCCGTTGCATCGATCTGATCGGCGTATTCAAGAAGCCGCGCCGGCGACATCACCTTCCATTCCCATCCGAACGCAACCACTTTCTTGCGCTCTTTCGTCCAATCGACCGCAGGAGCGGTTGTGCCGCCAAATGCCACTGCCGACATGGCCAACCCACAAAGAAACACGATCACCTTCATGTTTTCCATCCTCCAATTAGCGTCACATCTCACCACCAGCTCGGATTTGAATGGGGCGGGAACCGGCCTGTTTCAAGGGTCGTGCGCATGTTTTCGGCCTCACGTACCAAATACTCGGCACTGGCCCAGGCGTCATGGGCCTGCCCGCCAGAGGCATCGACCATCTTTTCTTTTTCAGCCTCGAAGCGAAGACGCAGTTTTCTGGCTTCCGCCTCCAGCCTGGAAAGATCGGCGGCAAGGTTGGACGACGCACTCCTGCCCTTCCTGCAGGCATGTTGCCGTGTCATCAAATCAAGCCAAAGAATCGTGAGGTCGCCCAGTTCGACAGCCGTCTCACAGGCCGCCGCCATGCGCAAAAGCGAATCCCGCCTCGCTTCACACACATCTGCAGCCTGGCGAAAGCCAACCGCCGCCGCCCTTGTCTTTGCCACGCTTGCCCGAGCGCAGGCTATTTCCGCGCGAATCGCATGCATGTCCCAATCGTCCAGATCTTCGCGCCAACGCAATTCCCGCTTGCCGCGCAGAAACCTGAAACGGCTGAAATTCGACCCCGGCAGCCGTTCGCTGGAAAGCGGCAGGATGATGGCCGCGGAATTGTTGCGGCCCGGACCGCCAATGTGTTCCGGCGGCAGGAAACGCGACACGATTGCACCGGCTTCGTCGCCATAGAGTTTTCGGCAGACAATGGAAAGAAGGCCGTCGCCGTCGCGAAAAATCGGCTCCGGCAACACACGTCCATTCGACAAGTCGTCGTAGAGGTCGCGCGTTTGCCTGCACGACTTGGGACGGACATCCCACGCAAAAGCCGATCCCTGCGGATTCCATTCGTACTCGGCCCACAGGGCCTGACGCGGTTCTCCGAAGGCATTGCCCCCCGCCGCGATCACGATGTCGCACCCGTCGAAATACCTTGTCAAAGCCATTTCACCCGTCGCCGGCGTAGTGTTGTGGTACCCGTCGCCCGCACAGAACTCAATTACGGCCAGCCGCGTGTCCGAACCGATCGCCTCCTTCATCTGACGCAAGCGTGGCTTTCCATCGTCGCCCACGTACTGTTCGCGCAACATCAGCGCGATGTCGCGATTGCGGAGCGCCAAGGAAAAGTTGCGGAAATAGTCCACGTGGTACGCCCATTCCGCATCGTCTTCGCTGTAGTCACCATAGTTCGGCCCGACGGCCAGAAACAGGAGGTCGCGCGCGGCATCGTAGCCCGTCTCGGGATTTCGAACCGACGACACCGCATCCTTCAGTTCGTCGTAGAGGTACGCGAACGAACCGGCCGCGCCGTTCGTGGCGCACGTATCGTCATTCGGCCACTTGACGCGACACACCGCGCAACGGTTGGACCAGGCGGTCTCCATCCTAGGCCGTCGGCAGATGTCCGCCCCATGCACGTACAGGAATCCAGGTTCCGTGGCGGCCACAAACGCACGCAGATTCGCCTTCTTCGCCTCCATCAGTTCCGGATTGGAAAGACAGGTGCCGCACGTCCGCTGAGGCGAACCCGTAAGGCCAAAGCAGGGATACTTGCGCCCATTCCTGACGTTGTCGAATTTCGGGCCATCGGAATCGAGCCACATCGCACCATAACCCTCGCTGTAGCCAGCAAAACCAAGGCGGATGCCACGCCGCCGCGCCTCATGCGCAAGCGATTTCATGAGCGCGCCATAGCCGGGAAACCGCTCCGGATTCCAGCCGAGGCCATCGACAATGACGGCATTCAGCTTGAAAAACGACATGGTATCCAGTCCGGCGATGAAACGTCGCTTGAAATCCTCGACGCCGCGTCCGTCGTCCATGCTCCAGCTGCGCACTTCCACGAACATGTTCCAGTTGATGCCGCGCACGGAAAAGGCCGGCTTGTCGTCCACTTCTCCAAGGGCCACGGCAAACTTGCCGTCCTGCAGCTTCCGGACGAGCTGGCGAAGGGTCTGCACGGCGTAGATCGCGCCAGGCGCATCGCCGGCCGCCATGCGTACGCCGTCACACCTTATCGACAGCCGATACGCCTGTGGTCCCAGCGCGGCATCGTATCGGAAGTCCAATGGCGTCTTGCCGGAGAAAAGCATACGCCCCGCCTCGCGGGCATACGGCGGCAGGTCGCCCGACACTTCAAAGCCGTCCGTCTCCACCTCTTCACCGGAGAGCGCCATCTTGATCGGCGTCGGAATTATCACCCTCTTGCACGCCTTTGTCCAATCGACCGGCAGAACGGTTGCCGCATCCAGCGACATTGCCGACAACGCCAATGCCGAAAGAAAAACAGCTGTTCTCATTTTCTTCATCCTCCTATCAGCCTGTTTACGATCTGGTTGCGGTTGGACAGCCCTTCCTTGTGTGGACAGTTCCGCGACGTGAGCACCACGGCGACCAGGCCCGTCGCTGGATCGGCGATTGCGGCGGCGGAAAACCATCGCACCCAACCCTACAGGAACATTACCATGTAATGCGGAAGCGTCACCTTCTTCCCCGAGACGCCGACATTGCCCCCAGTCAGCTTTATGCCATACGGAATCGTCTCGCTTTCAAGAAGCGTGTCTAGCGAGCGCGACCGCCCGTCCGTCGATTTCACCTCTATCGGGACAACGCCGTCTTCCGTTTCGACAACGAACTCGATCTCGACATTGTCGTTCCTGTAGTAGCGAACGGCATGTCCGTTGCGTTCCAGAATGCCGGCGACGGCATTTTCATACAATCCGCCTTTGACATTTCCCTTGAGCGTGCCGTTCAGCAGTTCGCGCTTGGCAAGCATCCCGTATGTCGACGCAAGCAACCCAATGTCGGAAAGATAGAGCTTGAACCACTCATCCTTGACATATCCAGAAAGACCCGGAAGTGCGACATTCACACATTCCGCGAATGTCGCCAGCTTCGCGTCCCTGAGCCATTCCACGCTGGAAAGGTACTTGCGGGCAGTTCCCCGGGCTTCGACCTCCGCATACTTGAACTTCCTGTTCTCCTTCGCAAGAATGCGCGGAATCGCCCGAAAGCAGTTTTCCACCTTGGGGATGTCGGTCTTGTCCGCATACTTGTGGATGTCGGCGATGTAGTCGGAGACAAGGCTCTCCTGCAGGGTCTGCACCTCTCCATAGTGGCCGCGCTCGACAAACGCGCTCACAACCGCCGGCATGCCGCCAACAACCGCATATTCGCGAAACAGCGTGTGGAAACGGGCGTTCACGGCATCCGGTACCCGCTCGCGCCGCTCAAAGCAACGTTTCACGACGGTGAGCGCATCCGAACCAAAACCTCTTGCCTCAAGATATTCCCTGAAAGACAGCGAATGCATGACAACCTGCCGCTCGAACCCGGCAGGAACTGACCGCGGCGTCTTCTTAAGTTTCCCCTTCTTGTATTTTATGCCGAGAAGCGAACCTGACGCAACGACGTCAAACGTGCCGTCGATGGCAAGAGGCTTGAACGCAGTCCGCGCGTTGGGGCAGTCCTGTATCTCGTCGAGAAAAAGCAGCGTCCGACCAGGAACGATCTTCACGTTGCCGCGAATCGCCGTCAACCGTTCGCATATCGACCTGACGTCAAGCGCCCCGTCGAATATCGACATGCATTCGGGCTCAAGCGCAAAATTGATCTCAATGAAACTGTCATAGTTCTCTCGCCCGAACTTTTCGATGATGTAGGTCTTGCCAATCTGACGCGCACCGTTCACCAGCAAGCATTGATGCGTATTCTCGGCTTTCCACTTGACAAGACGGTCATAGAATTCACGTTTGAGTTCCATTGTGTCGCCCTTCTTCTTTTTTGCAATACATGGTAGAATTATACCACAAACTGCCCGTTATAGTCAATATGCATCGTTTAGCACATGTCAGCCAATAAAAAATGCATCATTTTCCGTGTTTAGAATATCCGCTTTTGCATCATTTTTAACTAGTTGAGTTCCGCCAACGGGGACAGTCCCCTGCAGTTTCCCGTGACATCTGCGACCAGGTTCTGGCGGCTACTTGAAGTCGAGGACAAACCCGCGGTGTTTCGCGATTTTCAGGCCATGGGGGGTCTGGATGAGCCCCCATCTTTTCGGCAGTTCGATTGCCGGATCGAGCGTCAGTTCCTCGGACGGTGCGCCGCCCGCCGTGAAATTGAAGAGTTCCACTTGCTTGCGACCGTCAAGCGCGGCAATGTCATACCCCGTCAGCGACACCACCGCGCCTGGTGCGAAGGAGATATTCGTGAAATCGACCGTGGAGAGTTCGCCCGCAAGCGCCTTGGCGAAATCAATCACGAGACCGGAAAGCGTCACCGTGCCGTTCAGGATATCGCCACTCGAAGCATTGCCGCTCACGCTGGAGAACGTCGGCGAATGGCTGTCGAGATCCAGCTTGCCGCCGGCAAGGACGAGCGCCGACCGCGCATCAATCGCGTCCTCGCACATGAGCTTGAGCGTGCCGCCCTTGATCACAGTGTCGCCCGTGTACGTGTTCTGGCAGCGCAGCTCCAATCGGCCTGCTCCGGTTTTCGTCAGTCCGCCGGACTTCTGCTCCTTGAGCGTACAGTCGAACGTGGCGACAAGGATGCCGATCTCGCTGTACAGTTTCGCCGTCGCCCGCGTATAGTTCCAGCCGGGGCTCGTCACATGGACGTTTGTGATCGTGCCGTGGTCATCCACGTCGGCGAACGCGCTCGCGCCTGCGCCTGTGCCGTCGGGATCCTCGATCACGACGACCGGCGCGCCGGGCAGTCCCGAGACGGGCGACCACGCGATCGACTCCACGCCCTTGCCATAAGGCGCCTGGATAGGCACGTACGTATAGCCCGAGTCGCCAATCTCGATCGTCGCGCCCTTCTCGAACGACGTCACGCGATCCGGCCGCCACTCCCAAGAGCCGTCCACGACGCTGCCGAATGGCTGGATATAGTTTGCGGGCTTGAACGTGCCGCCATTGAAGTTGACGTAACCTCTTTCCGCGATGTTGGAATAGCTGCCGCAGCGCACAATGGCCTTGGCGGACAGCTTGCCGCCGTTGAGATTCACCATCGAGGTGTTTCCGTAGCCCCGGCCGCCATTCTGGGCGTCATTGACGCAAGCCAGATAGATGCTCTTGCTGGAATCCAACTCCACCTGCGCATCGTCACCCTCGACTGTCAAGATGCCGCTGGCATTGCAGTTGTAGTGGGGCATAACTATATTGTCGCCCGTGCACTGGAATTCGCCCCCCTTGATGCATACGACGCCGAGCGCACCGTTGGCGCCTCCGACACGGAAACCGCCTTCCCGGCGGAATTCACCGCCCGTCTGCTCGAATACGCCGTTATGCCCGTAGGCCGGGAACACATTGCCCGAGGCCGTCATCCGGCAGACGCCTCCATCGATTTTCGTGTAGGCGTATCCGAGTCCGGAGTAGTTGCCGGTGGTCGGATTGACGAACTCTCCGCCAGTCATGCGGAATGTGCCGAACGACGAACTGTTGGCCGCACATAAAAGTCCGCCCGTCACGCAGCCGCCCGTCATCTCGATGCGCCCTACGCCATTGCTGGCGGCGACGAAATACGCACTGTCAAGACAGCCGGACATCTCGACACGACCATTCGTCAGAATTGTGCTGAAGTTCCCGGATGCCAGCGCCCCCTCCGCGACCATCGTAGCGTTGGACGCGGTGAACGTCACGCAGCTGCCGCCGTTCGTAACCACGAGCGAACCACTCTGGACATCCATCAACCCTGTCGCCGGCCCTGCGAACGCGACCACGCCCGCACCTGCCTTGACGAGTCGCTTGTCCGCCGGAATCGCCACGGCGGCATTGACCGTCATCTTCGAGGCGGCGTCCTCCGTCTCAAGTTCGAGCGCCTCGCCGTTCGGTGCTAGCACACCGGTTCCGGCGGCCGAGCCGACCGTGAGCGGCTTCGCGCCGGACACGACCGACACGAGACCCGCCGACAGCGTCCGCCCGGCGGACATGTCGATCTGCACGTCATCGACCGCCTGCCGCTGGCGCAACATCATGACGGATGTGGCGTCCTCGGCAAGCGTCACGTACTCTGCCGCAGGACCGTTCGCAGTCGTCACGGCAACCGCGGAAGCCGAAGCATTCGGCACCACGCCGCCATGCGCGTCGATCGCCGTATCGTCCGCCACGGCATCCCGGTCTGTCAATTCGCCCGACCCCGCAATCACGCCGCGCCGTCCGTTGATTGTAAGCCACGCGGGCGCGAATCCGGCGGCAAGTCCGCTGAACACGACCTTGCCCGTGCCTGCGGGTCTGATGTCGAGCGTGTAGCCGTTGTTGTTGATTGCCGCAATCGTCGCCGTGACGCCGTCCTCCACCGGGATGGTCGTGTCGCCCATGAGCTTGAGCGAGGAAATGGCGAATGCCGTGTCGTCGGCGTCCGCCTTGCGGAAGGAAATCGCGGCATCGGCATCCAATGTCGTCGTGGCGGTGATGTCGGAGGCTATGGCCAGCCGCCCCTTCAGCGTCAGTGGGCGCGTCGTCCCCGCGACGCCGCCCGTGATCTTCGCCTCGTTTTCGCTTCCGCCGGCGATCGTGCCGGATCTGCTTTCAAGTATCGAAATCGCGTTGGTGAACACCATGCCGTCGGGAAGTTTCAGCGTGCCGCCAAAGAACTGGACGGGGGAGTCGAACGAACGGCCTGCCGTCAGGGCGAACGTTCCGGCGTTGTACGGGCTCCACGATCCGATCTGAAGCGCACCGCCCACCTTCCGCACGACGTCGCAGTCGAACGTTACCGTTTTCCCGGCGATTTCACCAAACGCGACCGTACTCGAAGCAGCGGCATCGAAGTCGCATGTGCCGTTGCCGTCTATGAGAAGGTCTTCGTTTGCATATATGGTCACGGAATTGCCGGACATTTTCAGCGTGACGCCATCGGAAAGCTCCAAGTGCTGCGGAACGTTCGCCGTGGAGGCGTCAATCGTGTAGATCGTAGCGGAGGCCTCCTGCACGAACTTGCCACCATTCATGTCAAGATTGAGCCTGACGCCGCCGCCGGAATTGATGTAAGTCCCCTTCTGTATAAAGCCACCCGTACCGCGCATGACAAGCCACATGGTTGACCACTCCGGAAACTTCGTGGCGACGCCCTGGAAACCCCTCATCGTAAACGGCGTGGAAGTATTGTTCTCAAAATAGAGCTTGTGCGGCGCCGTGCCGAGGACATACTTGATTGCCGCCCGCATTTCCGGCGTGGCCACAACAGACGCATCGATATAGATGCCACCGCCGTTTTCAAGGAAAAGGTTCGGATTCGTGTAATCCCATGGGCGGCCGAAGGTAATCTTCGGCACGGTCGAACCGGTGACGATGATGTTGCTAATCACCACGGTCTGCCCATAGATGAAATCTATCGCCGCGTAGGTACAGGGACGGTCAAACACGGCCGTACAGCCAAAACAGCCGTTCGTCACGTCATCCACGATGGCCATGCCCGGCACAATGCCCTCCGCCCAGTTGTCGGCATTCGTCCAGGATGCATAGTTGCCGTAGGTGGTCGTCCCCATCTTGACCGTGCCGATCCAGTGGCAGGTGACGGGCGTATCCGACCACGGCGCCGCGGCCGATGCCGCCGATACAACCCAAAGGCCTGCGCAAGCAAGGCACAGACGGCAGATATTCATCATGCTTTTCATAGCTTTCTCCAGATTGTTGGCCCGGGAATGAGCATTAATCTTCTTGAACCAGCAGAATTATAGCAGAATATCGCACGAACCGAAACCACCCAAACGGGTGGTTGCTAAAACGCATCACCTGACGGCAAACGCATCAACTCACTCCACGCGGACGATTTCCGCATCGTCCACCCAGCACACTTCGCCAACTTCCTGGTTGACGTTGAAAAGGAGCACGAGCGTCTCGACATTTTCGGGAACTGTCATGACAGCCCGGCCCGTGCGCCAGCCCCTCTCGTCCGGTTTGCCGAACGAAAGCGCGGACACCAGCGCGAAGTGCCGCCACTTCCCGCCGCGCTGCCACCCGACACGCGCATGGAATCCGCCGCCCTGCACCTTCGTCCGGACGCGCACGGCGTAGATTTCGCCGGTCAGCACGCCATCCACGGATGCCACCAGCCCACCCTTCCCGACGCCTTCAACCTTGACCGATGGCGAGGCCGCGCCGAAGACCTCGGTGTCCATGCTGAACGTACCAGGTGCGCGATCTTTAGGCTTTTCCTGCCAGACGCTCTTCGGCGAGAGATCGGACGAGATGAGATTGGCGGGCGCATTGGTCGCAGCCATCATGGCCGGATAGATTTCGTCGAGAAAGCGGACGGGGTTCTTGATTGCGATCAGGGCACGGGTGAATCCGGGCATCAGGTCTTCGAACGTCTTCTTCCGCCAGACCGGGGCAGGCCATTCGCCGGACGAGACGTTCGGCCGGCGGATGTACGGTTGCCAGCTGCTCCACGTCCAGAGATATTCATCGACGGAATCCAGCGCCTGCTTGAGGTCGCGGCGAAACATGCCGAGACGCGAACCCGCGAACGGCGGCCGATACCATTGCGTGGCGGAATTGGTCTGGCAGTACATGCCCAGGAAGATCGCGGCGGACGGCGAGACCTGCGAACGGTACTTCCCGCGGTTCTCGGGATAGGCGAAGCCGTCCATCTGACGGATGGCACCGGCATTTTCGAAGTATTCGAAGTCGCCGCTCTTGTATTCGTAGGAATGCTCATTGCCGTCGTAGATGCGACCATCTGGCGGCAGCGTGTCGAGTATCCCGTTCGCGAAGAAGGCCCAGAGCTTGTTGGCGTCGCGCAGCGCCTGCAGCGGCTCGTCGGCGCCGTTGAACATTCGGGCGTGCTCCGTCATGAACCAAAAGAAGAACAGCTTCGCGTCCGGAAACTCCTCAAACACGGGCCCGAAGATTTCGCGCCCGCGCCGACGGACGATCCCCTCCAGCTCCGCCATCGGCGGATCGCCGGGCAGCCGGTCGAACTGCCGCTGGCGCGGATAGTCCTCGTGGTCGATGCGAAGCCCCACGAATCCGGCCGCCTTTGCGAAGCGCGCCAAGAGGCGCATGTTGTCGCGCACACGCGCCCACGCCGCGTCGTCCGTCCAGGCGAAGCGTTTCTTCGGCACGTAGAACGACGTAAGGAAGCAGTCCGTCAACCCCGGCTTTCCGATAACCTTGCGATACTCGGCCGCCAAAGGCCGCATCGCCGCGTAGTCCCACGGCTCGGTACAGATGCCATCGGTCGAGAAGGACTGTTCCCCCTGCCGAAAGTTCAGGCCAAGGCCGATGCCGTCCAGACCGGCGGCGTAGATCTGCGGCTGTAGCTCCTGCAGCATCGCCGGGTCGGTTCGCTGCCATTCCCAGGCGAACGAAACGATCTTCTTCTCGAGCGGAAACGCCGGCATCGAAAGCAAACCTGCGATCAGACAGATTCTCCAGCATCGAATTGATCGTGTTTTCATTTTTTATCACTTTCGCTTTGTCCCAGGAGCAACGGCCGTTCGCCAAATAAGCCGTCAATCCTGTGGGACACATGGCATTATAGCAAAACGCCATGAGAACCTAAACTACCCAATCGGGTGGTCAAAGAGCACTTGCGTCGCGCGTGGCGATTTGGGATAATACGTTCCATGCAGTTCCTCTTGCCAGTTCTGTTTGCGGCGTTGCTGCCGACAGCGCATGTGAAAGAGATGCCGCCCGACAGCCAGGTGGGCGGTACAATCGCCATTTCAGAAGCTGCCGCACGCCGGAAAACGAGCGGCGGCGAACGCATTTTCTTCCGCCTGGAGGGAAAGATCTCCACAACGCGCGGAGAATCCTTCATTCTGCGCGACGGTTCTGGCGCCGCAAACGTGATGGTCTCATGCGATGATCCATGGGCGCCGGGCGACACCATCCGCGCCGTTTGCACGCATCTTCCCCTGGTGCCGTTTGACCCGCTTTTCATCGTGGAGGCCCTCTCCATCGAGGTTGTTAGCCACGGTTCGCCCGACAAGCCCGTTCCAGTCGCAATCCCCGAACTGGCAAAGGGCGGACATGACATGCGGCCCGTCACGATTGAAGGCGTTGTGACGGATGCCTTTCGGGACGAAGTCTCGCCCGACTGGAACATCCTTGTCGTCGAATCGGACGGTGCGTCGATTGCCACCTATTTCCGCGACCGAAACATGGATCAGGACAAGCTCAACGCCATGATTGACGGCAGCATCCGTGCGGAGGGCGTCTATTTTCCCCTGCACAGCGGCGCGAGGCGCTATCTGTCCTCCTGGATTTGCGTCGCTTCCAAAGAGTCGATCCATACGATCAAACCGCCGCCGTCCGATCCGTTTTCGGTGGAAGAGATGCGCGACGACGAGATTGGCGTCATCGAGACGATGCCCCACCGCCGCCGAATCGCCGGAACCGTGGTGGCGGCGTGGGGCGGTCGGGCGTTCTTTCTGCGCACCTCGAACGACTTGCGAATCGAAGTCCATCTCAGCCGGAACAGCACGCCGCCGCCCGTCGGCACGCCTGTCACGGTCGCGGGATTTGTACGCAAGAACATCTTCTATCCCTACCTGTCAAACGCCACCGCGCGCATCGACAATCTGCCGCGCGGCAAGCCGGAAAGCCCGATCGACACGACCCCGCAGCACATCCTCTTCAACGAAAACGGCGAACAGAACATACGCGCCAGAAACAATGGCCGGATTGTCAGGCTGGAGGGCGAAGTGCGCGACATCCTCATCACA
>JAEEGL013774616.1_pt1 | contig 15553 bp, 11 predicted proteins | sample 9134231 | NCBI WGS metagenome assembly JAEEGL01 (sample SAMN16246548, study PRJNA631951) | gut metagenome | biome: gut microbiome; feature: rumen; material: fiber-attached | host: Bos | place: Iran: Karaj | collected 2018-10
AGTGCCGCATAATAGTACTCCCTGTCTCCGTCGCGAAGGGTCAGCCCCATGCCGAAGTCTATCACGCCCTTTACGCCTGTCCGCACGCACTCATTAAGAATTGCAGTGATGTTTTCCACGGTATCGTTGATAAACGGCAGGATCGGCGTAAGCCAGACGACCGTGGGAATCCCCCTCTCCTGCATCTTCTCGAGTACTTCTATCCTGCGTTTTGTGTTGCAGACATTTGGCTCTATAATCTTGCAAAGATCGTCGTCATAGGTGGTAAGCGTCATCTGCACCACGCATTTTGCTTCTTTGTTGATCTCATCGAGCAGGTCTATGTCTCTTAATATCCTGTCGGATTTAGTCTGTATCGCAAGCCCAAAGCCGTTTTTTAAGATTATCTCTAGGCATTTTCTCGTTAGGCCCAGTTCTTCCTCACAATGCATGTACGGATCGGACATTGCTCCGGTGCCGATCATGCACTTCTTCCGCTTTGACTTGAGCGCCATTTCAAGCAGCTCCGGTGCATTCTGCTTTACCTCGATATCCTCGAAAGGATGCGTAAACCGATAGCACCGGCTCCTGCTGTCGCAGTAAATGCAGCCATGGCTGCACCCTCGGTAGATGTTCATTCCCACGTACCCGCCGCTGCCTGTAAGTATGCTCTTTGCATCGATGAAATGCATATGATATCGGATTCCTTTCTTGTAATTTAAGATAATGGCTGATGCTTTTATGATGCTATTTTACACTTTTACGACGGAATGCGCAATCATACAACATGATCAACATTTTGGAAAAAACGATTTTTCGAGGTTGAGGGCGACGTCAAAAAAATTATTGACAAACAATAATTTTGTATGTTATTGTGATTATCGTAAAACGATAATACAAATAAGATTCAAGGGAGTAATATTTATGAAACGCACTATCCTGGGCGTAATCTTAGCCTGTGAATTCATACTTTTGATCGTTCTGTTTGCTATTGTTAAAGACACAGCCGGCAGTATCCCATCCATCGTGGCTTATCCTTTCACCTTGCTTTCAACAGGACTTCTGTCGTTATCGGAGCTTGGGCAGTTAGGAAATGCTTTTGCGACTGTCCTCTGGGTCTGCATATCGCTTATCCCGTGCATCATTGCATTTTTATATACAAAAGGCAGAACGGCGCTTCCCGAACGTATTGTGCTTATTCTTTTATCAGCAGTGCTGTTCTTCGTGATCTATGGCGCGGCAAATCCTCATCTGATCGCACCTGTGGAACTTATTGAAAACGCAGACACCGTAACCGTAAGAGCTGCGGCCGCAATAAGCGTCTGGTCCATCCTGATACTATTTATAATACTTCGGCTTATACGGCTTTTTAATGCAGGAAACAAGCAACAGCTCATAAAGTACCTGAACCTGATACTTTGCGTTCTGTCTATATTCTATACGGCATCGATGGTCTATATCCCTGCAACAGGCTTCGCAACATCTTCACAGCCCGGCGTGACCTCTGTCGACAGATTAATTTCTTCTCTGAAGATCATAATTAACGCTTTGCCATACGCACTCGATATTGCTGTCATTTTCGCTGCTCTTGGCTTTCTTGAAAAGGCAATGGCGGCAGATAAATCAGATATTGAAAAAAGCATACAGAAACTCAATTTTATATGCGGACTTGCACTTGCGCTCATTTCGGCGTCTATAGCTGTTCTGAACATACTCCAGACGTTACTCGCAAGGAATTTGAGCAGTGTTTCGGCAGAACTCAGTTTTCCTCTTGACAGCCTTATTTTTGTTGCCGTGATCCTGCTTCTCTCAAGACTGATTTCCGAGAACAGACGTCTTCGTGAAGACAATGAGCTTTTTATCTGATTGGAGGAACATTATGGCGATAAGAGTTCATCTTGAAGACATGCTGAAAAAGCGGAATATGACATCAAAAGAGCTTTGCGGCTTGATCGGCATAACCGAAGCGAATCTTTCGATACTTCGTAGCGGCAAGGCAAAGGGCATACGATTCGGAACCATCAATAAGATCTGCTACCATCTGCAGTGCGATATTGGTGACATCCTTAAATTTGACGGAAATCTGGAGGAAGACAATGAAGAATAAGATAATCATCATAACTGTCTGCTGCATTATAGTGGCAGCATTTACGCTCGGATTAACGGGCGTGCTTAGTATCAGGAGCAAAAGTCTGCCCAGAGAACAGGGCGAATACATAGGTATCTATATGACAACCCGTGCTTTGCCGATGCATAACGCAATCGTTACGGAAGCAAAAGAGGGCACAGAATATCGATTATTTTCAATAGTTAAAGAAATCCCGGAAACTGATTCGAACGGAAATACCACTTACATACGAAGCGAGCATACTTTCAATGATGGCCCGGGTGCTCCCGACGGCGCTATTCTGATCAGTCCAACATATAGATTGGAAAACGCAGGAGCTTATGTTACGCTTGAATGCAATCCGGTCTTTTCCACATCAAAAATCTGTTATATCGGAGGTAATTCCGGGTCAAGCATTGAAATAAATGCCACAGTATATTTAGCACCCGAAATAGAGAATATCCATTTATATGTTTATCCTGTTTACCAATTGTCCTCCGGTGAAATCTACCTGACGGACTCGCCCACCCATCCAAAGGAAGTATTCGCTCTAAATCCCCAATTGTTATCCGATGGATATAGCTATCTGTTTTGGGAAACAATAAAGAAGCAGGTCGTGAGCGTGGATCCGGTTATTGCAAGCAACAATAATATAACCGTTAAAACCGCAACAACAGAGCCCGCCACTACTTTTTCAATAGAGTTAACTTTCAGATATGCAGATGTAAACGGCAGTGTTTCATTCCTTCAATATGACAAGAACGGCAACCTCCTTGCTGTAAGCGACTTCAACCTCGGAGATATCCCGGATGAGTTTTTGCAACAGACAGATACAGATTATATTGTTGTTAAAAGTGTCAACGATCACTCGAATGTGGCTGATCAGACGCAATACATCCTGTTCGACAAAGAAGAGCTCACTTCAAGCTCCTGCTACTTCGATTACTATATTCCGGAGAGCACTTATTTCTACTACAAAAAGAGATGCCGATTTGTTTCGGAATGAAGGCAGGGTAAGAATGAAACCACAGCTGTACACGGGATAACGTCACACATTTATGAGGGAAAGTTGCGAGTTTCGTTACATTTTTATGAGGGAATAGCTAAAAACCGGCCCCAAGGGACCGGTTTTTCGTTCACTTGCTGTTTGAATGTCACCTGGTATTTACCCATGCCTGCACGAGATAAAGCGGCACATTTGTGAGCCACTCCTGTTCCTTATATCCAGCCATGGAGAATCTTACAGGTTGCAAACTGTTATCGTTATCATAAATCGTCTTTAAGCTCTTTGATCTCAGGTTCTCCTCAGCCTTTACCTCGATCGGATATAATTCATCTTCCTGAAGCAGAAAATCAAGTTCAAGAGTTGAATTTTCTTTAGAGAAATAATAGAGTTGCTTATTCAAACCTGCTATTTCCTGCAAAACGAACTGCTCGGTGAATGCCCCCTTGTACTCGGTAAACGCTGAATCTTTTGCGATCACATCTTTTGCAGATACAGCAGTCATTGCCCCCAACAGCCCTATGTCTATCATAAACAACTTAAAACTGCTGATATCCTCATAGAATTTCAGCGGTTTCTCTACTTTATTTACCCGCATTACCTTATGTATCAAACCGGCATCCGAAAGCCATTGGATAGCTTTCTCAAATTCCTTTGCTCTTCCGCCTTTCTTTACGGCACCATAAACGAATTTTTTGTTTTCCCTGGCCAATTGCGAAGGGATGGAATCCCAGACAAGGTTTACTTTCGGTAAAATATCATCCGGAATATGCTTTGAAAAATCTTTTCGGTAGTCTGATAATATCTGATTCTGAATTGCTCTTACAGCCTTAAAATCCTGCTTTTCGACATATTTCTGAACTACAGCCGGCATTCCTCCGACATAATAGTATTGGCGCAGATGATCTATATACATTGAGGCTAGCGGGACGGTTTCTTCAAATCTTTGCTCCAGCATATAGTCTACCAGCTGCTCTTTGCCCAGAGCTGTCAAAAACTCGGAAAATGAAAGCGGATAAAGGTTTATCTCATCAATTTTTCCGACAGGAAAACCGGTGCCTTCGTGAAGACCTATTCCGAGCAAGCTGCCTGCTACAGCAATGTGATAATCTTTTGCTTTTTCACAAAAATACTTTAACGCAGTCAAAGCCGCAGGAACAGTCTGAATCTCGTCCAATACGATCAGAGTGTTACCGGGCTCAATAGCTGTATCGCTTAATACAGAAAAAAGACGGATCAATCTATCTGTTTTATAATCTGTGAAAGCATTCTTTATCTCTGTTGATTCATCACAGTTAATGTATGCAAGCTTTTCATACTCTCTTGAACCAAACTCTTTTAGCAGCCATGTTTTACCTGTCTGGCGTGCTCCGTTAAGTATAAGTGGCTTGCGGTCGGGCTTGTTCTTCCAATTAAGTAACTGATCGTAGGCTAATCTTTTCATTCCTGACACCTCCACAGCACTATTTTACACTTTTATGAGGGAATATTCAAGGAGTTATTACATTTTTATGAGGGAATGTTTGAAGATATCGCATTTTTATGAGGGAATATTTTGGGGCTTGTTACACTTTTATGAGCGAACATTCGATGGCGTTACATTTTTATGAGGGAATGTTCCGCTATACAAAGAACTTACAAAGAACTTGACATTGCCACCACGGCCTTCCTTGTTCAAGGTCAAATTTTATGACCTTGAAAGTTCCTCTGCTTGAGTCAGTGGGGTCGTTTCTCGGTGACTCACAATAAGATCAAACCGTGTCGATCCCTGTTTTTTTAACCTTAAACACCTTTATCGGAAACAGCATCCTCGTCTCATTTTTATATTCTTCGAAACCGGCCTTGTGAGACTGCCTTTCGTCCGCCATCGGAATACTCACAAACATAAACAGAAGCGTGTTCATCAATGCTCCGCCAAGAAGCCAAAACTCTCCCTGAGTGGAAAAGAATACCGAAAGCCCGACGCCCCACCACATAAGTATCTCGCCAAGATAATTGGGATGTCTCGAATTTTTCCACAAACCCGTCCGGATAAGCTCTCCCCTGTGCTCCTTTAAGAACATATGCATCTGATAGTCTGCGGTTCCCTGCAATATGACCGCACCGAGCGACAACAAAACGAAAAGGTGACTTAAAAGGCCGCCGTCCAGCCCGTGCTCTATGGCGAAGAGCGCAGGAAGTATGCATATATAAACTATCAGCGTCGGAACAAGATGTATCCCGAGAAGATTAACGGCAGGATACAGCCCGCCCGTTTTCTCCCGAAGCATTGTATAGCGCCAGTCCTGAAACCTAAGCCCTTTGAAGGTGTATGCCCAGTTTCCCGTCAGCCTTATCCCCCATATGCAGATCACGCCGATATGAAGGATGTTCAGCATGGTAAGCGGTTTTCCGATTGAAAACAGAATAACGGCAACTATCGGAAGAACGCTCCAGTACGGATCATATACAGAAGCATTGTCAAACATGACGCTGAAAACAAAGATAATGACCGTCGCAGCCACATCGGCTATCAAGATATTGAGCCAGTACGCATATGGCAGAGCTCTCGCCACCGCAATGCCCGCAACACCGGCGAGAAGGTAAATAACTGCTATTGTCAGGATGCCTTTTGCTTTTGTATCTTTAATGCCCATACCAAACCTCTCAGGATGTTTTTCCCTGTTCTTCATGTTCTTCTTCTGAACAGCTTTATTATTCTACACCCTTTTTCAAAACTCATCCTAAACAAAGAGTGATAAATTGAGTCACCGGGGTTGTTTCTCACTGACTCAGTCCAGATCCGCACGGTTGAATATAAGCGCCGTTACAGCCACAGCGACAAGGGCTATGACTATCACAGGGATAGTTGCAACAACTGACTCTTTAGCAGAAAAGCTGCCTGCAAGCAGGCTGTCTCTCATAGTCTTTGCACTTCCGACAGGCAGATATCTCATAAGTTTTTTATACCAAGAAAGGGTTTCGGTCACTGAAGATGCCGAATCAAGAAAAATATAAACGAAGGTAACCGCAATGCATACAAACATCGAATAAAGCCTGCGCACGATAAAGCAAACCGCAACACATACTGCAGCGAGCATCATGTGCCTTGCCCACATAAGCAGAAGATTCAATGTCACCATGCCCGTCTGCGTGCCTGTAAGTACAGCGTGTTCTTCTCCAAGGAAATTTATGATCAAAAAGACTGTGGCTGCAGCAAAGAGTTCAACCGTCACGGTCAACAATATCGCGAAAAGCTTTGAGAAGAAATATTTAGTTCTTCCCGCACCCGCAGCAATTATGTTGATATACGTCCCACCGGCAAAATCACTGACCGCAAGCCAGGAACACTGTGCTGCTGTCAACATTTCAATAAAGAACTCCCATGAGATGGGCCATAAGACCAGTTTTTGAAATGCGGACAAGCGCCCCTCGCCCAGGCTCATGACCCCGGCAATCACCGCAAGCGCCGCAAAAAAGATAGGGAACAGATATGAAACAGGTCTGTGTCTCAATTTGTAAAAGAAGTTGAAAAGCATTGTCTTTCCTCACCTGATCAGTATTCGCTCCTCTTTGACTGCAGGTAAAACACATATCCAAACACCGAAATATATATAACGAGCATAACCGTAGCAGGCAGGAACACCGCTTTTATATTATCCACCGTGATCCGGTTCACAACCTTAATAAAGATGCCTATCGGAGAAAGTATGACCGGTACATTCCTGAATATCACCAAAGTGATCAGATACTCTGAAAACGCAACAAGTGCGGATACGATCACCGAACTGATAAATTGGGATAGCAGCATGTAGAACACTGTCGCTATAAGGCTTTCAGCAAACGTCATCAAAAACAGCAGAACAAATGAAATGATATTGGAGATGATGATATCCTCCACCGGTATGTTAACATCTCCAATTCCTTTTATCAGCGGAAAAGCCAGCACAACAAGCGAAAGCATCAGTGGGAACAGGAAACTGTGTATCAGCAGCAAAATGCACTTGCCCGCAAAATATGCGGTTCTTCCTGTCCCGCATGACAAAACATTGATTATGGTCCCGTTCTTCAGATCTTTTTCGAACGCCTTCCCTGTAAGGAAGGCCACAACTACGCCGTAGAAGGCTCCGATCGCCGCCTGGGCCGCAAACCCCGGAGCCGCAAGCTGCATGGATGTCTCATACGGGAGCAAAACCTGCGCAAGGATGGCGATAAGGCAGATTGCTATATAAATGGCCCGTACAGATACCGACGAATAAAAGATCACTAATTCATTTTTGAGCATTTTCAGCATTATCGTAAACCTCATCCTTGGCATTCTTACCGGTTGTCCCATTGCTGTATGTGTCGCAAAAAGTAAGCTTCAAGATCCTCTCCGCCCGACTTCAGTTCATCTTCCAGTTTTTCGGATGTTATCTCTTTTCGAAGTCTTCCCCTGTGCAAAAAGCCATACCTTGTAGCAACCTTTGTCATCTCGGAAAGCGTATGGCAGCTGAAAAGTATAGTCAGACCCTCTTTGTTCAGTTCAAGGAGCAGCCTTCTGAAATCGTTCACTCCAACCGGGTCCAGCGAAACATAGGGTTCGTCGAGGATGATAAACTCCGGATCTCCGACAAGGCAAAGCGCCAGGCCAAGCCTCTGTTTCATGCCCATTGAAAATGTACGTACTTTTTTCCCTGCTGCGTCTGCCAGCCCCACCTTTTCAAGTATTTGCTTATATGCAGGTACATTCCGCTTCTCGTCAAGCCCTTTGTAACGCCCTTGTATCACGAGGTTTTGGAGCGCCGTCATATCCGTATAAAGTGCGGGATGTTCGATAAGCACGCCTGTTTTTCTCCTTGCAAGCTCAAGCTCTTTTCCGGAACTTGCGCCCATAAGCGAAAAACTGCCGGACGTAGGGAAAATGAGCCCGCATATCATTTTCATAAATGTAGTCTTGCCGGCACCGTTTACCCCGATAAAGCCATAAATATCGCCTTTGTTGATCTGCAGGGATATCCCTTCGTTGGCATTTATCAGCTTATACGATTTTGTGAGTTTGTCTGTTGACAATATGATATCGCTCATGGCTCCTCCGGGTTGATTCGTGTTTGCTAAATGTGTGATAATTTTACCCCCCCCTAATATTTTGTCAAGATAATTCGCAGAATTGTCTGTGCCTTTATTAAAAAAACCGGCCCCTAAGGACCGGTTTTAACATACACTATACAGATACTATTTTCCCTGACTGTTCTTGCGTTTTTTCGTTATTATCACTGCTGCGGCAACAGCGGCGATAACAAGCACCGATCCCACTCCGGCCACTATAAGGATCACCGGGAGCCAGTTGAATGCGTCATCGTTTTCGGGATCGCGCTCCGTCTTTCCGGGCTTTCCGGTAGGTTCCTGAGACGGTTTTTCCGTAGGCTTTTGCCCCGGATCCGCACCCTGTTTAGCACCGCCGTTGGCTGTAAGCATGCTGCCCGCAGCCTTTCCGTTGTAGCCCAAAACGCTGTCGGAAACGCTTGCGGTTATCCTGCTTTCGGCAGAAAGCTCGCCCGCATCTCCCGTAAGTCTGAACCTCCTTGCGAGGATCTGTCCGCCGCATACCGGAGTGTGTGGAGGGCTTATCTCGGCATCCATTGGTTCAAAGTTATAGTTTCCGTTGAAACCGTCGGCACTGAAGCTGATATTCTCCACTGTCACGGTATCTGCCTGCACATATTTATCAAAAACAAGATACCAGCCGCCGCCTTCATATGACAGGCTGCCAATAGGCCTTAAAGGTGATGTCAGCGCAATATTAACATCGAGCTGCGGCGGGAGCACAGGAAGATAGTTTTTTCCGTTGATAGTTACGGTTGCCGCGGGATCGTTACCCGAATCACCGGATTCATAACCCGGCTTGTAAACCTGAACAAACCAGTTCCCTTCGGGAACATCCCATGAGTAACGGCCGTCCCGGTCACTTGTCAGAGGGTTTTCCTGGCCGTAATTTCCTGCATCAAAATACTGTCCGTCCGCACCAATGAGCGTTACTGTTGCGCCTTCTATCCTGTTGCTCGCAACAGCCTCGAAAACATAGCCCGAAGGATCGATGATGGGCTCGAATTCCTCTGAATTCTCCTTATCCGCAGGCTTCTTGTTCTTCATGCTTTCCTCAATGCGTTTCCTTATGTCGTAACCCGTGATCTTCCCGGCCTCATAATCCCTGTAAAGCTGGAGCATCTGATCCTTGGTCATGCCAGTAAGGAGCTGGAATTCACGTTTTGCCTCGGTAGCACTCTGCATCGCGTACGCCCATGCCTGGTCCGAATGGCTTTTTACCTCATCCATCATGGGACCTGAGATCGTTTCGGTCATTCCGACGATAAGTTCGTATTCAGGCCCGAACTTTTTTAACCCCCAGTTGGCTACCGCAAGGGCTATGGACTGTCCGAGAGCGTCGCTTTGCATCTCGTTTGCAGTGTTGAGGTCGCCCATGGCGTTGCCGACGCTGTTCTGCAGCCTCTGGGTATCAACCTTGTCGTCTATCTCCCTTGCCGCTCTTGAGAAGAATTTGAGCATAGCCAGTTCTTCGTCGGCATTCTTGCTCTTCCTGTTGTAATCGACGCCGTATGCGCCTGTTTCGTAGATGGTGTAGAGGTCTCCGACGCCTATAACGTCAACAACCTTTGCAAACGGAGCTGTCGCCGGGCTTCTGAGCAGGAGCGATTTCACAAGGGGATTCAGCGAATCGAGAGCTTCATCCCTTACCTTGCCGCCAACCTGCGAAATAGCGTAGCTCTTCCCAAGTTCATAATCGCCCGAACCAAACAGCCTGATCTCGCTTTCGGGAAGGATCTGCGAGCCTTCAAGACTTGCGGTTGAAGAATCGGCTGAGTAAACATCATACTCGTTTATGGTGATAGTGTACTTATCACCATAAAGGTCATGCACGCAAAGGTAATATGTCAGTCCGTCAAGGATGGAGCAGGTCTCGTACAGTATGCTGCCGTAATCGTCACAGATCGTTACAAACGCAGCTCCTTTTGACTTTAATTTCTCGAATTCGTTATAGTTTGAAGTCCTGCTCGTAACGCTGATAACGCTCTTTACGGTGCCGGCAGGCACAGGCGTTTCACCGGCGGTATTCCCGTCGACTTCTTCGGCACCGAAAGTGTTGTCGAGCTTGTTAAGCTGCTCTTCGGTCGGCTTTTTGCCTGCATTGATCGAGACCGCGCTGTCAAGTTTAAGAGGCTTTCTCTCCTTTGTGGTCTCAAACCATACTTTTATAGGGCATTTATTCATCTCGCCGAACTTCACTTCATCTGTTGAATAAAGAGTCTTCGTCGCGCCTCTTGAGTCGATGTATCCGCTTATGTGGGCACTTAAGCGCATTGTCGAACCGTCTGAGCAGAGAACGACAAACGAAGGATCAGTGATCTCATCGCCGGCCACAACCGCATTGAAGGCAAACGAGGCGTAGGAAGTCCAGACGTAGGTCTTCGGAAGCTCTTTGCCATCCTGTGTCATGTAGATCTCGCCCACTGCACTTCCTTCCGGATCGTACACAACCGTTGCGTCATCCGAGAAAAATCCCTGGCTCTTGGCTCTGATCTTATGTATGCTTCTCCTGCCGGGAACAGTGAGCAGATTAACACCAAGCTGCCAGGTGCCGGTGCTGTTTGCCTGCGTGCTGCCTATAACGGTGTCACCGTCAAGTACATATACCGTCTCACCCGGAGCCGCCGTACCGCTGGCAGAAATATATCCGTCAACGGTTTCGTTCCTTACGGAGATCGTCACGGGTTGTCCGTTTATCATACATTCACCGACCGTATAATCTTCGAACGCTTCTCCGTTTAACGTACCGTCGGCAGATATCCTGACGATAACATCACCGTCAAAGAAGCGGCTCAGCGTAAGCGAAAAATCCGCCGGCCCGGGAATGGGAGGATCCAGTTTTATAAGCCTTCCGACATCCGTAAAGTATGTGACATCGGTCGCAAGCTTCTCAGACCTTGCATGTCCGTTGATAACAAGGCTGTTTTCCTTGAAACCGGCAGTAAGCCTCGTATATGAATTCGAAGAGCCGTGAGTATAGCCATAAGCCCTTATCGCCGTTATCTTAAGATTACCGTCGCTTTCGATATGTCCTTTGATCTTTATGATGTTTTCGCCATTCTCTGTTTTGGGGAAGGCGGAAATATACGACAGGCCGCTCAGGTCATAATTGCGCTTGAAAGCCGTTTCAACATTGCCAAGATCCACAGTTTTCCCGTTTTCAAGTGTTATGTCCTGTTCTGCGGCACCGGGTACTCTTTCAACAAGAGCCTCTCTGTCGAGCGACATAGGCTCCCTGTCGGCACTGACGATCGTAATGACATGGTATTGTTTTCCCTCTTCGGGAACATCGATAATTTGGTACACATCCCGGGTCAAACCCGAGATACCATAGACTAATTCATTACCGTCAAAGAAATATACATGTGGATAACCCGGGTAATCTTCCGCGGTAATAACGCCTTTTACGATCGCAAGGCCCTTGACTTTAAGTTCCGCTGTCCTGCCTTCTTCGACAGTAACCTCTGCCTCAGTGAAATAGCGTTCATCCGGGATGATCCTGAAACTTTCACCGGCTTTTGTGTCACGGTAAGGGAAGAACGCGAGCATGTTTCCTTTGTCCAATAACAGATCGCCGTCTACCGGTGCTTTTTTATCATCCGTAACAGTGAGACCTGTCCCGAGCACAATGGATATGATCTCTGACAGGACTTCATCCGAACTGCCGGACAGTTTCAGTGTAAATGCAGGTTTTGCGGCTTTAAGGGTACAATCGCAGGTTGCCCTTCCGTCTTTAACGGAAGCTGTTTCCACAGTACCGGAATACGATTCTCTCCCCTTTGACGCAAATATGTTTACATCATGATTGGTGTATATCTCATCAAAATAATAATAGCCCTCACTGTCGGCGCGCTTGCTTCCGGAGCTGCCTTCTGCGGTTGAATACGAAACGACGGCGCCTGCTGCGGCTTCGCCGTTTGAATCATATACATGGCCGCTGATCTCTGCCTTCAGGCCATATCTGTATACGGTAACCTCTGCCGCTCCGTCCTGCGGTACATCTATAACCCGTGGGGATCCCTTCGCAAGTGACGGGAAATCGTACTCATCCGTGTAGGGCGAGCTGCCGGCACCCGGAACTATATCAAGCAAAACACGGCCACCGGTAACATAACAGGGTGATACTCCGTAGCATATCGAGCGGTCTTCGCTGTAAATGGTAACCCTGACATTTTTATAAGCCGAATAACGGCCTTCAAGCTTCACTGAAACATCAAGAAGCGTCTTTTTTTCGGAAATGTACTCAGAAGGATCGCCCTTAAACCCGCCGTCCGCAGGGTTCGAAACGCATATCGGGAACGCACCGGAAAACAGCGTAACATCAATTTCCGCATCCCTGTTTTTAATGGGATCCCGATCGTAGAAAATAACATACGGAACATACAGGCCGCTTGCGATATCGCCCTCGGCAACAAGCTCCTCGGCCTCGAGTTCCAGGATATCACTGCTTTCCTTTACTGTCCTTTTCTGAGACCTTGCATAAAACAGACCCCCACTCGTGTAATCGCGAAAAGTCTCTATATAGGCCTCTACAAAGCCCTCCGGAGTATTTCTCGCATAAGGGAGCAGATAAATATAAGGAGTATTCGTCCCTCTTCCTCCAAGCAGCGAAAGCGGGATAGTTGCTTTCCCGGTAAAGGTGTCCGCAACGGAAATAAGCCTCCCGTCGCCAAGCGTAAAGTCGGCTATAGCCCCGCCGTAATAGACATTAAGTGCGGGTTCGTATTTCCCGGCCGGTATATGCAGCGGCATATCTCCGCCCACAACGGCAGTCTTTGCCGGCAGAACCGGCATAAAGCCAACCAGCAGAAGCAAACAAAGAAACAGAGCCGTAATTCTTTTGAAAACAGTTTTCCTCATAGAGATTGCCCTCCCTGCTTTTCCGGTTTCACCGGAGTATACAATTGCATTATACCACAGAAGGGGCATATTTTAAAGACGGACTCCGTGTTGACATAAATCCTGTTTGTATGATTCATCAACATTTTGGAAAGGTATTTTGTATGGTTCGTCAACATTTTGGAGTAAAGTATTATTTTCGACAGCTTCGAGAGCAGAGCTCGAGTGACAGTGACAGTGTGTGATGTAGCATCATGGAAAACAAAAAACCGGCCCCAATGACCGGTTTTTTAAGGAAAATAAATATCACTTTTTCAACACCCTCAGTGTCTCCTGCACGTTCTCTCCACTTCATACGCCACATATTCGTGCGCGAATTCGTAGCCGAGTTTTTCGGCGAGGTGCACGGATATCAGGTTTTGCGCGTCCCAGCTCGGGTACAGGCCTTCGTCAAGGCAGTTCAGGATCAGTCTTGCGCAAACTGCGGTGGCAAGACCTTTGCGGCGTTCTTCTTTATCGGTATCGACTTCGATTTCGATGCCCTCGCGGTACCTTGTGTAGGAAGATGCTCCGGCCACGATCTTTCCGTCCTTAAGCGCCACAACGCCGCGGCCAAGCTCCAGGTACTTTTCCTTGCTCTCGAACACGGAAACAAAGTCTTCTGTAGCAGGGTCTGCAAGGCACATATCGTAGAGATGTGCGTCTATCTTCTGCAGAGTGTAGCCTTCGGGAACGGCGTTTGCATACTTTTCAAGAAGGGCCCTGTCAAAGCTTGTGTTCTTTTTTATCGCGTAGCGGGTGACCTTTTTTGCTTTCGGAAAGCATTCCTCGATAAGCGCGGCCCACTTCTCGTTCTGCGGTGTCATTATGACAAAGCCTTCAGGCTTTCCAAACACCAGCTCGCGTTCGGGCTCGCCCGCAAGGAAAGCAAAACATCCCACAAAAGCCATGGCAGCCTTTGGCGTCTCCAAGTCTGTTACAAAAACCTTGCCCATCACCTTTTGCAGACAGGAGTAAACAAGAGTCTCCTCCCAGCCTGCAAAAACAGGCTTTGCAAGAGCTGTATTTTCTAATTCGTATATCATGGTTTCTCCCTATCGTACACTTAGCATCCCTTATAGACAACAAGCATACGAAATTGCTTGTAAAGGCAGGTTTCGTATGCTTGGAATCTGAAAGCAGCCATTGCCGCTCAATCCAGATGGAACAGCGGCTTCAGATTAATAGCGACGGGGCTGTTATCGGGGTTGGTCTCCATTATGTCAGCCATGAAATCCCACCACTTGCGGTTGATGGCGGTGTCTGCGCCCTGTGCCCACAGTTCCTCGTTCTCGATCTCAATGTAGCCAAAAAGGATCAGTGTCTCTTTGTCGAGGAAAATGGTGTAGTTCTTTCCGCCGTGCTCGTGGATCATGTCGATCATCTCCGGCCACAGCTCGTTGTGTCTCTTCTCATACTCTGCCTCCATGCCGGGGTAAAGCTTCATTTTAAAACCTTTGATCATTGTAATTTCCTCCATTTTATGCCCCTTGCGGGCTTTTTATTTTGTGTCACCGGGGACGGTTCTAAGTGACAATGTTGTCAAAGAGAACCGTCCCCGTGACAACTTCAACAATCCGTTATCACTGTCTCGAACGGCTTGAGGTCGAATTCCTTTACGCCGTCCTTTGTTGTTACCTTTGTATGCTTTTCTGCATCGGAGTTATTGATGACTACAAGCTTTTTGCTCTCAGGGTAGTAAGCGCACTCGGTATCTGCGTCATCTGTGATGTACAGCGCGTCCACGCCCTTTGCAAAAAGCAGGAGGTTCAGCAGCATCCTGGTGTTGGCGTTGTTCTTCGCAAAGCCTGCCATGTAGATGCCTTTGCCCTTGCCAAAGCTGTGCACCGTAAGCGTGGGAACGCCGTCTTTTTCAGCAAGTACGGTTGCTTTCCCGTCTGTAAGATACACGTCCTTTAGCCCCGGGATGTCGGAACCCGGTACAAACACCTTTGAAGCAGCAGCTTTATCAACGTCAAATGCCCACTTTCCGTGGCAAACCCTTGAACCGTCGTCTTTTCCAACGCCAAGGACTTCTGCCATTGCGAAGCCGTTCATGGAATCTGCAACTGTCGAAGGCTCCTCAACGCCAAGGAAGATACCGCCCTCGTAAACCCACTTCTGGAGCGTTGCCACAAGGTCCGCGTCCTTCCAGTTGTCGCCGCCGCTCCATGCGGAGCCTGCGCGGCCGGCGTTTATAACAATATCAACGTCCTCAAGCGCGCCATTCTTTGCTTCTTCGAAATCTATGAAGCGAACATCCACGGGAAGCCCTGAAAGCGCCTCATTGATGTGGATGAGGGTATGCATATACGTCTCATGGAAATGGCCGGAAAGCGTCCAGCTGCGGAGCTTTCCCCAGCTGTGGAGCACCGCGATCTTCACGGGAAGCGTGTAAACGCCGCCGTCTGCGTGCATCGCCTTTATCCTGCGGAATTCATCCATGATGTCTGCGATGGTATCAACGAAATCCGGGTAACCTTCCGTAAGATGCAGGTAGCCGCCAAGGCCCAGCCTGTCCA
>JAEEGL015577416.1_pt1 | contig 15553 bp, 13 predicted proteins | sample 9134231 | NCBI WGS metagenome assembly JAEEGL01 (sample SAMN16246548, study PRJNA631951) | gut metagenome | biome: gut microbiome; feature: rumen; material: fiber-attached | host: Bos | place: Iran: Karaj | collected 2018-10
CTTTAATACATCAGATATTTTTCCGCTAATATATTCTTCAAATGTTTTAGTTAATTCTCTTGCTAAAACAACATTTCTATCACCGAAAACCTCTAACATATCCTCTAAAGATTCATAAATACGATGAGGAGCTTCATAAAAAATAATTGTATGGTCGATAAATTTTAAATTATTTAATTCTTGAATTCTTTTTGATTTTTTAGAGTCTAAAAAGCCATAGAATGTATATGGCATTGGGGCAACACCTGATGCTACTAATGCTGAAATACCAGCAGAAGCTCCAGGAATTGTTGAACAAGGAATACCTAATTTTCTAGCTTCTTCAACAATTTTAAAACCAGGATCAGATATAACAGGAAGACCAGCATCAGAAATAATTGCTACATTTAAGCCTTCCTTAAGCTTATTTATAACTTCTTCTGTTTTAGTTTCCTGATTAAAATTATGATAAGTTTCTAATTTAGTTTTAATATCATAATGATTTAATAATACAATTGAATTTCTTGTATCCTCGGCATATATAATATCAACACTTTTTAATATATCAATCGCTCTAAAGGTAATATCCTTTAAATTACCAATAGGTGTTGCAACTAAATATAAGATTCCCTTATCATTTTTAAATGATCTTGTTCTCATTAATTCTTAATGATTCTGATGCCCTTTTCTCTTAGATCTCTATGAGCATAAACTAAAGCAATTAATTCACGCTTCTTTTCATCAGAAATATTAAATCTCTTCTTAACATCCTCTAAGAATAACAATTCCTTTGTATTATACAAATCATCTTCCATTGTTATAATTACAAGATTTAAGTAAACGATATTTTTTACAACTTGATTTGCTTCTTCAAAGAATTTTAAAGTGTTATCTACAGTATCAGCAAATCTAAATGTAAATTCATCCTTGATTGGCTCAAGTTCACTTACCATTTTTCTTAGAACTTTCTTTTCTACTTCAGTAGGCTCACCATCGATATCTACCATATAAATAGCTAAGTCTAAGAATTTTAGCATTTCCTTTCTATTTAAAAAACTTAAAAACATAATTCATCATCCTTTCTATTCGAAATTATATATTTTTAATATTTCTTTAGTCCATTTACCATCATTCTGGTAAACATATATAGGATTAAGCACCTTTAATCCAGGAGCTCCATCCTTAACACCCTCAATTAATATATGATTGCATTCAGCATTTTCCTTTGGATATATAAATTGTAATCTTTTTGGTTCTATTTTATATTTTCTAAATGTGTCAATTATTTCAATCAATCTAGTTGGTCTATGAACCATTGAAAATGTACCTTTAGAATTTAATAAAATTGATGCTTCCTTAACAATATCATCTAAATTAGCTAATATTTCATGCCTTGCAATAGCTTTTTTATCGTTAGGATTTATATTGTGATCTCCTATTTTAAAAAATGGGGGATTACATGTAACTAAATCAAATACATTTTTGCCTAATTTTTCATGAATATTAATTAAATTATCATTAATAACTTCAATTTGATTATCTAATTTATTTTCAATAATTGATTTATTTGCTAAATCAAATGATTCCTTTTGAACCTCAACACCTTTTATTAAAGCTTTAGTTCTTAAGCTTAAATATAAAGGAATAGGAGCATTTCCTGTGCATAAATCACAAATCTTATTAACTCTTTTAGTAATAGTTGCAAAGCTTGCTAAAAGCATTGAATCAATTGAAAAATTAAATGCATCAGTATCCTGATATATTTTTAAAAGAGGTCTACCTAATAATTCATTACAAACTATTGGCATCTTCATTATCCTCTTTCTTTTGATTTCCACTAACCTTTTTTCTTAAAAGTGTTACATCATCAAGCTTTAAATATCCAAATGTTCCATCCTCATCTAAATATTTAACCTTAATATTTCTATTTAAGATATCACAGCTTAAAACCTTAGCTTCACCCTTTTCAGTACTTACTATATCACCTACATCAGGAGCACCTTTTCTAAGCTCTGTATATATTTCATTTTCGTAACCTATACAGCATAATAGCTTTCCACAATTACCACTAATCTTTACAGGGTTAAGTGATAAATTTTGGTTTTTAGCCATCTTAACAGTAACATTCTCAAATTCTGTGATAAATGTTTGGCAGCAAACTATTAATCCACAAGGACCAACACCACCAAATACCTTTGCACCATCACGAGAACCAACCTGTCTTAATTCTATTCTTGTATGATATTCATCAGCTAAATTTTTAACAAGCTCTCTAAAATCAATTCTTCCTTCTGCTTCAAAATAAATAATTAGCTTTGAACAATCAAGTGTATATTCACACTCTAATACCTTCATTTCTAATTTATTATTTTTAGCAAATTCCTTTGTTTTTTCTAAAACACGAGGCTCTAATGATTTATTATGATTATATTGTCTAAAATCATCCTTAGATGCAACTCTTACAATATCCTTAAGCTCTGATGTTAATTCCTTTTCATCTAAATCGAAAACATCACCAACACAGAAGCCTAATTCTATTCCTCTTATTGTATTAACAATAACAGCTGTTTTATCCTTAACATGGTATTTACCAACACCGAAGAAATATTTCTTTCCTAGAGGCTTAAACTGAACTCTTATTACGTTCATATCCAATCCATCCTTATATTAAAAATCCATTACAACAAGCTCATAAAATACATTCTTAGGAGTTATATTATATTTTAACTTATTAAATAATTCTAAAACACTATTTATGCTGTTTTTTAAGCTTGCTTTTTTGTTTTTACTATACCATTTAATTTTATCATAGATAGGCTCTAAAATCAAACCAAGGCCCGAATCCTCTAGTCTAACAGCATCCTCTAAAAAGGCTAAGCACCATTTAAGAAGCATATTTAAATTAGCTGCTTCTGAAAAGAAATATTGATTATTTAAATTAAATAATACCTTTTCCTTATCTGTTTTTAAAACAATTAATTCTAAGAATAATTCTTTAGCAGTTAAGAATTCCTTAGTTGATGCTTTTAAAATTGCTTCGTCAATATTATTTGTTAATAATGATGCTAATATTGCATCTAATTCATCTATTCCACTTTCCATAATAGCTTCCTTTTCATTTTCAAAAGGAATGGCACTAAAATGAACAAGTGAGCATCTAGATATAATAGTTGACACAATATTTGAAGGCTCATTAGCTAAAAAAATACCTATTGTTTGATCTTTATTTTGAGGCTCTTCAATAAATTTTAATAAGCTATTTTGGGCAGCAGATGTTGCTGTATCTAATCCATCAACTATATAGATTCTTGGTCCTTCAACTAAGCTTGTTTTAGAAAATTCATCCTGCAAGCGTTGAATTTGTTCCTTAGAAATAGTTGATTTATTATTTTCAATACCAATGTAATATATATTCATATGATTTCCATCTAATATTGCTTTTACATCAGCTGATTCATAATCTATATCATTACCACTACTATATAAAAGGCATGCTAAAGCATATGCAATATCCTTTTTTCCAACACCCTTATCGCCATAAAAAAGATAAGCATGAGATAATCTATTATTAATTTTTGATTGTCTTAATGTATTAAAAATTCTTGATTGATTTTTAATTGCTAAATCTATATTAATCATTTTTACCTCCGCTTATTTCTTTAAATAAATTATATCATCTTAGCAGTTAAAATACATTAAAAAATGATAAAAATTTAAGCCTATACACAAAAAAACAATTAATGGATAACCACTAATTGCTTTTTATTATTTAATTCTTCTTTTCTTTATCATTAATAATCAATTTAGAAAAATCTTCAACAGGCATTGGTTTATAAAAATAATAACCTTGCATTTGAGCACAGCCTTCACTTAATAAGAAATCAGCTTGTTCTTTTGTTTCTACACCTTCAGCTATCATTTTTATATCAAGAGAAATAAGCATTTTAATAATAGAGCTTATAATTATATGACTCTTTTTAGGCTCACCAGTTGATGTTAAGAAATTTAAATCAAGCTTAATTCTATCAACAGGTACGTCCTTTAGCATATTTAAAGATGAATATCCTGAACCAAAGTCATCCATTTCAACCTGGAAGCCAAGCTTTCTTAATTTAATTGTAGCTTCAATTTGCTTTTGAGGATTTTCAACATATGCACTTTCTGTTATTTCAATTCTAATCTGATCTGGAGTTAAATTATATTTTTTAATTAAATTACTAAAAATCTCTGAAATATCATTATCATCTTTGATATCACATCTTGAAACATTAAGAGATATATATTTATGATATCCTAATTCATTCCATCTATTTAAATCCTGGCACGCTCTTTCCCAAACGAATGAATCTAGCATATATATCAAGCCTGTTTCTTCTAAAATAGGAATGAAATAAGCTGGAGGTAGGAAGCCATGCTCCTCATGTTTCCAACGAACTAATGCTTCTGCACCTGTTATTTCTTTTGTTTCATAATTATATTGTGGCTGATACCAAACATGAATTCCACCATTTTTAATTGCAAGTGGTATATAATTTATAACCTCAGCAATTTGTTTTCCTTTTTCCCATTGATCTTGGTTATAGAACTCATATCCTTCATTTCGACTTGCACGAACCTTTTTTTCAGCTAAATGAGCGTAATCAATCATACGGTCTATATTGATTTGGTTATAATCTAAAGGTGTTAATACATAAATTCCATAACATAATAAAACACGTTCATCCTTACCATGGTCCATAAAATAATTTTTAACAGGATCAAATGCTTTTACATAATCATTATGCATCTTATCACCATCTACACTATGATAAAGAATAACAAAACGGTCAGCATTTACACGTCCTACTACTTCTTTTTCTGTTGCCATTTGCTGAAGTCTTGTTGCTAAGAAGCAAAGTAGGTCATCACCTGCAGATTTTCCAAAGCTTTCGTTAATGTATTTAAAATTTTTAATATTAGTATAAATAAGTACATATTGATTATCTGTATTTTCTTTAAGTATTTCTTCAGCACGCTTTTTAAATCCAACTAAGCTTAATATACCAGTTAATGAATCATGGTCAACAAGCATTTGAAGCTTTTTTTCATGCCGCTGACGAATTGCTCTATTTTTCATTAAAGCAATAACTATTAAAGCTACTATTAGAAGCACAATTAAAACTATATAGATTCCATATTTATACATATAATCAAAAAAGTCATATTGATATAAATTTCTTGATGTATAATCTAATGTTATTGCCCGTCTTTTAGTATCAGTTATTTTAGCAATACCTTCATTTAAACGCTCTATTATTTCATGGCCTTTAGCTGTATCTAAGGCACCAGCCCTAAAGTCCATAGAAAACATTTCACGAGGCTGAACCTTTAAATCTTGATATGATGGCTTTTGAAGAACATAACTCCATACATATGAATTATGTAATAACGCATCAACCTTACCCTTTCTTAAGGCATCAACAGACTGAGCCATATTATCATAAAGTGTAATATTCATACCAGGATAAAGTTCTTTTACAGTATCTCCAGCTCCGGCTAAGGATTTAAGCATACCAACATGTATTTCATTTAACCGTGGAATATTTAAATTATTATTTGTAACAAGAGTAAAAGGTGTTTCAAATAAATTATCAGAAACTATTGTTGATTTACCTTTAGCACTTTTAATTGCACTACCAAAAGGCATAATAATATCATATGCTTCATTATCTAATGCTTCTTTTATTGTAGCTTCCTTTATGGCAATAAATGTTAATTTATATCCAGAATTTTCGGCAGCTACCCTCATTAAATCTACGCCAATACCTGTAATATTTTTTGAATCCTTATCAATATAAAAAATAGGACATCTATCGACTGGAACACCAACTTTTAGTTCTTCTAAATCATCTTCTGCATTCACTTTAGCATTAGAAAAACAAAATGAAAACACAAAAATACATAAAAAGAAGATAAAAATCCTTAGAAATTTTCTTTTTATTTTCATAATAAAGCACCGTCTTTCATAAAAGATTGGTTTAATGTATTATAAGTTTCTTTCTTTTTCACTTAAAATGCTATCTGTTATTATTTAGTATAACATGGATTTAGATAAAATTCTAGTTTACGAAAATTAAAAAGAGATTACCAAAAGATAATCTCTGAATAATTTTATTTTTTTAAATAATCTAAAACAATATCAACGCAGTCTTTAACAACCTTATCAAGCTCTTGATTACCATCAACTCTTTTAATTCTTTCAGGATATTTTTTATATACTAATTGATATCCTTCATAAACCTTTTGATGGAAATCCATTGTTTCTAAATCTAATCTATCTGCCTTATTTCTTCCGCTCATTCTCTTTAAAGCAACATCTGGTGTTACATCAATAAAAAGTGTTAAACCAGGTAAATAATCTAAAGCGAAGCTATTGATTGTTAAAACCTTATCGATTCCTAATCCTCTAGCATATCCTTGATATACTAAGCTTGAATCTAAAAATCTATCACAAATTACAACATTTCCATCATTAATTGCCGGTATAACCTTTTGGCTTAAATGCTGCATACGTGAAGCTGCATATAATAAAGCTTCACATTCAGGAGTCATTTCTGTATTTTTAACATCTAATATAATATTTCTTATATCCTCAGCAATTCTGATACCACCTGGTTCTCTTGTTGTAATATATTTAATATTTAATTCTTCTAGCTTTTTTATTAAAGATTCAATGATTGTAGTTTTACCACTACATTCTCCACCCTCAAGGGTAATAAAATTTTTCATATTCATACCAAAAACCTCTAGTCTATTGTATCATAAACCAAGCGGAGTTAAAAGACCAACAACCATAACTAATGCATGTTTTGCAGCCTCTTCTCTTATTTCGTTTCTTGTTCCTTCAAATTTCATCTTTTCTGTTATTACTTTATCTTCTAAGCAATAACAAAAATAAACAGTTCCAGCCTCTACTCCCTCATCAGGACCAGGACCAGCAACACCTGATGTAGCAATTGCTATATCAGATTTTGTTCTTTCTTTAATTCCTTTTGCCATAGAAATAACAGTTTCTTTTGAATAGACACCATATTTTTCTATATCAGCTAAATTTAACCCTAACAAGCTACATTTAGCTTCTTTAGTATATGATACTACTCCACCTTTAAAATAATTTGAAGCACCTGATATTTCGCATATTTTTGATGCAATTAAGCCACCTGTAATTGATTCAGCAGTTGAAATTGTAAAATTAAATTCTTTTAATCTTTCAATTATATTCATAAATTAAATAGCTCCTTAGTATTTTTTTCTGTAGCTTGTTCTAATTCGTGAAAGCTTATTCCTCTTAAATTAGCTATTTCTTCAGCAACAAGCTTTACATAGCTTGATTCATTCCTTTTTCCTCTATATGGTGTAGGTGCTAAAAAAGGACAATCTGTTTCAATTAGCAATTTATCTAAAGGTATATTTTTAGCAACCTCCTTAGGCTCTTTTGCGTTTTTAAATGTAACAGGACCACCTAATGAAATATGAAATCCTAATTTAATAAATTCATATGCCATTTCTAAAGAACCGCTATAGCAATGCATAACACCTTTTAATTTACCTTTATATTCCTTTAATATATCATATGTATCCTTAGTAGCATCTCTCATATGAATAATTAAAGGCAAATTTTTTTCAATAGATAATTCAATTTGAGCTTTAAATATTATTTTTTGAATTTCTTCATTTTCCTTAGTGTAATGATAATCAATACCACATTCACCTATAGCATAAACCTTATTATTATTTACGAAATCCTTTAATTCTTTTATTTTTTCTAAATAATTATTATCAGCCTCATCAGGATGAATTCCTGCAGTAGGATAAAATATATCATATTCTTTTGAAAGCTTTTGAGCTAATCGATTAGTATCATATGAAAAACCAACTAATATTATTTTATTAACATTATTTTCTTTGCATCTTTTGATGCAATCATCTAAATCATTATTAAATTCTTCTTCAAATAAATGTGAATGTGAATCAATCATTTTTCTTCTCCAACTTATTCATTCTTATAATTGTTAAAATAAATTCAATGAATAACACCATTGAAATAGCACCAAATGTATCAATTAAAACATCTTGAAATCTTGGTGTTCTATCTGCTGAAAAGCTTTGATGATATTCATCTGATATTGCATATATAAAAGAAATTAAAACAACAAAGAAATACCTTAATCCATATTTTTTTATAAATGCTAAAGCAAAGAATAAAAAGAATCCTAAAATGGCATATTCTAAAAAATGAGCTGTCTTAGATACAAAAAAAGTTGTATTTGATAAAATACTATTTTTTAATTCACTATCTAAATTATCAAAATTCTTATTTACCACATGAACAATTATATTTACTATGAAATTATTTTTTAAATCTAATTCACTTGCAGATCTTGCTGAAAAACAGAAAATAACAATCATCCAAGCGATAGATAAAATTATACCAATTATAACTTTCTTTTTCATGTTTAACCCTCGGAAATTATTATACCAAACAAAAGAATAAAATTAAATTATTTTTACTTAAAAAAGTCCCATTATTGGGACTAAAGTTATCATTTTAAATCTTTATAATAATATTTAAAAACATCATCAGATTTTTCATATATAAATCCAACTTTTTCAAAAACATGGATACTTCTTTTATTATTGTGTAATATAGATGCTTTAATTCTTTTTAATTTAAGAGTGTCGGATGCATAATTTAATGCTTTGAAAATAGCTTCAGTGCCTATTCCTTTTCCTTTATATTGATCATTTTTTAAAATGATACCTATTTCTGCAGAATCTGATTCAATGTTTTTAAATCTAATTTCACCAACAACTTCATCATTATAAATAATTGCAAGCAAAATATATCCTTTATCTTTTTGTTTTTTTAAATAATTATAGGTCGATACATTATCACATAATATAAGACTATCTTTTTTCTCATTATGTAAAATGGGATCATCAATAAAACCATTAAAAAATTCATTAGCATAATCTTGATTCATTAATTCTAGTCTTAATGAATTAATTTTGTTTTCTAGATTAATTTTTAAATCCAATGCTAAAGCAATTTTTACCAAAGTATCTAACCTAGGAATTGATTCGAATTTTTCTATTCTAGCAATCATTGGTTGTTTGATATCAGTTCTTTTAGCTAATTCTCTTTGTGAAACACCTAACTCTAATCTCTTAGATACTAATCTAGCAACAATTTCTGCAACTATGTTAGAAATCTCAAAATATTTTTCATTTTCTTTATTTAAATTTATGTCCTCAAATAAATCGAACTTTTTTTCGCTCATAAAATACATCCTCTTTGATAACTTATTAGTTATCTAAAAAGAATTATAAAGTAAAAAATAATAATTGTCAATTAAATTATTTTTAGTTAAAAAGTCCCATTATTGGGACTTAATATTTTTTAATTTATGTATTTTTTCTTAAAAAGATCTAAAGGTATTGGCTTATCATAATAATATCCTTGTAGGTAATCACAGCCTATATCAGTTAAATATTTTTCATATTCTTCTGTTTCTACACCTTCAAACAATACCTTCATATTTAATTTTTTAACAAGCTTTGTCATAACTCTAACTATCAATGCTTCCTTTTCATTAGAAGGTGATGTTAAGAAACTTCTATCAAATTTAATAATATCAAAATTTAATTGTGATAAGGCTGTAATGTTTGAATAGCCTGAACCAAAATCATCCATTGATACCTTATAGCCTATAGAATGTAGCTTTTTAATGAAATTTTCAATCAATTTTTCATTTTCAGTATACATTCCTTCTGTTATTTCTATTTCTAATAATGAAGCATCAATATTATATTTATTTCTTATTGCTTCTAAATCGAATAGATATTTATCAAAATCCTTAACGCTTCTTGATACATTTACAGAAATAGGAACAACCTTATAGCCTTTATCTATGGCTTCTCTTTGAAGCTTACATACATTTTCAAACACCTTATAATCTAGTCTTGAAATATAACCATTTCTTTCAAGTAAAGGAATAAATGAATCTGGATACATTAGCTTTTCAAAATTATAATTCCATCGTGTTAAGGCCTCAGCTCCAGATAATTCTTTATTTGTTGCGTTAAATTTAGGCTGTAAATATAATAAGAATTCATCTAGATCTAAGGCTTTTTCTATGTGAGATTCTAATTCAAGCTTAAATAATTCTTTTTCATACATCGCTTGAGTAAAGATAGTTACCTCATCAAAATTAGATCCTTGCTTTCTTGCAATTACAGCTTTATCTAAAGCTTCCTTTAATGATGTTTTATCATTATTTAAAAAAGCACCTGCTTGTAATAATACATTTCCTTTTTCTAAGATAATATTTTCTTTTACATATTCCTTTAAATCTTTAAAGAATGATTTAATTTCTTCTTCATCTATATTTCTAAATAAAAGACTAAATCTATTTTCTGATGTTCTTCCATATATTACTGTTCCGCCTTCAAATCTTAATAAATAATCCGCAATTGTTTTTAAGATATTATCTATAACAACAATACCATATAAATTTAATATATTTGTAAATTCATATATTTCAATATCTAAAATAGAATATGGTGGATTATCATTTGCTTGAATGAATCTTTCACCTTCTAATGTCCATTTTAATAAATTAAATACATCAGTTGTGCTATCATAATACATTTCTTTTTCATGAATGTAATCTAAATATTCCTTATCATATTTAATTGAAATCATTTTAGAAATTAATACGAAGCTTGAGATAATTGTTGGCTGCCAAATTCTATCTATTGATGTCATTTCAAATCTAATTTGACCATAAAGTCTGCCTTCATGCTTCAATTCGATTGCAACGCAGGCTGTAATATTTGATGCTGCTAATATATCTTTTAATATTGTAGCTTCGCCTTCTTCAACTCCATTAATAACTAATAAATTAGATGACTCATAAATAGATTTCCATACCTTAATATTTTCTGTATTATATTTTGGTTCTTTCTTTTTACTTCTTGGATTATACCAAACGATTAAATCTGATATATTCTTATTTGTTACCTCAGATACAACTATTCTATCTAAATAGAAAAAATTACCAATTAATGAAATTGAATCCTCAACCCTTTTTCTTAAGGTGTTATTTGTATTTAAAATTTCCATAACACCAGTTATTACATTTATTTTTGATGATTCACTTGATGTATCATTTTTTCTTTCTTCAAAAATTGTATTTTCATCAATATATCCACATTTCTCTTCTAAGTAAATAATGAAACAATTACGAGCCTTATTCTTACCTCTAATTAAGGCTGCCTTACTTCTATTTTCAATTTTCTTATAATTATCTCCATCTAATGGGAAACGAGAAAGACCAATTGTTGCTGTTAGCTTTTTTTCAACATTAACAACATCATTAATAACTTCTTCTATTTTAATTAAAAAATCTCTAATAAAATTATAAGTAGTATCATAATCATTTTCTATTTTATAAAAGAATTGGAATTCATCTCCACCACTTCTAGTAACTAATCCATTAGAACCTAAAAGCTGCTTCATAATACTTGCAGTTTCAATTAAGGCGATATCACCTAAAACATGATTATAGCTTATATTAAAATCCTTAAATGAATCTAGATTTAAAACACCTAATATGAATTGAGTATTTGTTTTAATTAATTCATCTACATTCTTTTTAAAATCATTATATGAATCACATTTTGTTAATTCATCTGGAGTATCATTTGATTCAACAACCTTATCCTTAAACATATTAACGATAATATTTTCAGAATCTAATCTTCCACCTCTAAAATTAATTTTAATAGGAAGACCACCTGTTGTTTTATAAATATCTGAAAATTCAAAAACATCATTTTCAGATAATATTTGAGATAGCGCACTTAAAAAACGACCTTTATCAATGACTATATCAACAACCTCACTTAACATTTTAGAATATTCATCTAAATCAATAGGCCCATTTTTAAGCATATTATTAGCACCATAATAAGATTCTGTTATTTTTCTAAGTTTTAAATTATAACAGCCCATTATGGAATTTTCCGCTTTTGCTAAAAGCTTAGCTACATCAAAATCAACCATATAACCCTCTCCTTGTTAAAAGGTGAATTTACACTCTTCTAATAAGTCAGCATAACACTAATGATAAAAAAATGAGCATTAATATGCTCAAAATAGTGTTAAAAAGATTAATTCCCTATATTAACCTAACTTTTGACCATATATATTTCTTTTTAAAAACGCTTCTTACAGGGTCATTATAGCATTTAAAAATATATATGTCAAAATGGCAAAATTAATACTCTTCATCTTTAATAACTTTTGTGGAATTTGGTTTTACAATTTTATAAATTGTATATATTAATTCTAAGATCAAAATACATATAATTGCTGCTGATGCATCAATCAATATATCCTGTGGTCTTGCGGACCTATCAGGAGTAAATGTTTGATGGTATTCATCGCTTATAGCAAAAAGCACTGAAATTATAATGCTAAATAAATAATTTAAATATCTTTTCTTTACCATTATGAATGCCATAAATAAGAAAAAAGTTAATGCTCCATATTCTAAGACATGAACAACCTTTGAAATATAAAATTCATAATCATTATCCATTAATACTTTTTCTTCTGGTGTTGCATTTTGATAATTATCATTTGATTCAGTTATTACTTCAATAATTGGGTGTGCCTTATCATCAACCTTTGTACCATTATAGCTTGAATATGTAAAAATGGTAATCATCAAAGAAATTGATAAGATTATTCCCAAAATCATTATTAATTTTTTCATAAAAATATCCTCTTTTTTCATTATATTCTAACAATGAGAACATTGCAAACCAAATTAAAAATGATTATAATATTTATATACATATTTTTCATAAAGAAGGAGATTATAATAAAATGAAAAAATTATGGCAAGATTTTAAGGCATTTATTACTAGGGGAAATGTCCTTGATTTAGCTGTTGGTGTAATCATTGGTGGTGCATTCAATGCCATCGTTACAGCATTAGTTAATATCTTATTAAGCTTATGTACATGGGCTGTTCCAGGAGGCTTAAAAGGATTAGTTACTGTTCTTCCTGCCGCAAATGATGTACAAAGAGGTATGAATGAAGGTATTGGTCTTGGACAAAAATTCGCATCAGGCGATTTACAAAAATTAGGTGAAGCTTTAGCAAAAGCTAACTATTCAACTCAAATTGCTGCAAATCCTAATTATTTAATCGAAAATCCAAACCTAATCGAAGCATCAAAAACAACAATATTATCAAAATATACATTACATGGTACTACATACACTTACAATATGAGTGCTGTAATCGATTGGGGTACATTCATTAATGCTATTATTTCATTCTTAATTATCGCATTAACATTATTTATCATTATTAAGGTTGCTGCTGGTATGGCTAAGAAGAGAGCTGAATTAAAAGCAAAAGCTGAAGCTGCTGCATACCAAGCATGGGCTAAGGCTCATCCTGAAGAGGCTAAAGCTAAAGAGGAAGCTGAAGCAAAGGCAAAGGCTGAAGCTGAGGCAGCTGCTGCTCAAGTTATCGCTCCTGCTACTTTAAATGATGTTGTTAATTCATTAGGTGAAATTAAGGAATTATTGGCAGATAAAAAAGCTGAATAAAAAGCTAAAAGAGGTCTTTCGACCTCTTTTTATTTTGCTTCTTCAAATCTTTTTTCCCAATATAATTTATCTTTTTCATCTATTTTTCTAATGAATTTAGCTGGATTTCCTGCAACTATAGTATCTTCTTCTACATCCTTAGTAACAACAGAACCTGCGCCTATTACAGCTCCATTTTTAATTGTTACACCAGGTAAGACTATAACATTTCCACCTATCCATACATTATCTTCTATTGTTATAGGCTTTCCATATTCTAATCCCTTATATCTATAATCTTTATGAATTGGATGGCATGGTGTATATAAGCTAACATTAGGACCAATGAATACATTGTTACCTATTTTAATTTCGCACACATCTAAAAATGTGGCATTCATATTGATGAATGAATTATTACCAACACTTATATTAACACCATAATCTGTGTAAAATGGTGGTATTAATGCTGAATTATCACCAAATGATTTAAACCATTTTTTTAATATTGGTTTAACATCATCATTATAAAATGAATCCATATGATTAAGCTTATTCATATTTTGTCCACTTATTATATGTAAATTTATTAATTCTTCATCTTCAGGCTTATATAATAAGCCATTTACCATTTTTTCAAATTCCGTCATTTTAATCACCAAAAGTAATTATATGATATTTAATAAAAAAAGAAAAGACATCCTTGCGGATGTCTTTATTTATATATTGATACTAAATTATTCAATAACTTCTACTACTGAACCAGCACCAACTGTTCTACCACCTTCACGGATAGAGAACTTAGTACCTTGTTCCATAGCGATTGGGTGAATTAATTCAACAGTCATAGTTGTATTATCACCAGGCATTACCATTTCAGTACCTTCAGCTAATGTGATTACACCAGTAACGTCTGTAGTACGGAAATAGAATTGAGGACGATAGTTAGAGAAGAATGGAGTATGACGACCACCTTCATCCTTTGATAAAACGTAAACTTGAGCAGTGAACTTAGTATGAGGAGTTACTGACTTTGGTTTAGCTAATACTTGACCTCTTTGAACTTGGTCACGGTTGATACCTCTTAATAAAGCACCAATGTTGTCACCAGCTTCAGCATAGTCTAATAACTTTCTGAACATTTCAACACCAGTTACAACTGAAGTTTGAGTTTCTTTAATACCAACGATTTCAACTGGGTCATTAACTTTGATTTGACCTCTTTCAACTCTACCAGTAACAACTGTACCACGACCAGTGATTGTGAATACGTCTTCGATAGGCATTAAGAATGGCTTAGCTGAATCTCTTTCTGGAGTTGGGATATAATCATCAACGATGTCCATTAATTCTTCAACTTTAGCAACCCACTTTGGATCACCTTCTAATGCTTTTAATGCAGAACCTCTTACAACTGGGATATCATCACCAGGGAAGTCATAAGCTGATAATAATTCACGAGTTTCCATTTCAACTAATTCGATCATTTCTTCATCGTCAACCATATCACACTTATTTAAGAATACAACGATACGAGGTACACCAACTTGACGAGCAAGTAAGATGTGTTCACGAGTTTGAGCCATAGGGCCGTCTGTAGCTGCAATAACTAAGATAGCACCATCCATTTGAGCTGCACCAGTGATCATGTTCTTTACATAGTCAGCGTGACCTGGACAGTCTACGTGTGCATAGTGTCTCTTTGCTGTTTCATATTCAACGTGTGCTGTATTAATTGTAATACCACGTTCCTTTTCTTCTGGAGCTGCGTCGATTTGGTCATAAGCCTTAGCTTGTGCTAAACCCTTCTTTGCAAGAGTGTTAGTGATAGCTGCAGTTAATGTAGTTTTACCATGGTCAACGTGTCCAATTGTACCAATGTTTACATGTGGTTTGTTACGTACAAATTTTTCCTTTGCCATATTA
>JAEEGL017134942.1_pt1 | contig 15553 bp, 15 predicted proteins | sample 9134231 | NCBI WGS metagenome assembly JAEEGL01 (sample SAMN16246548, study PRJNA631951) | gut metagenome | biome: gut microbiome; feature: rumen; material: fiber-attached | host: Bos | place: Iran: Karaj | collected 2018-10
ACAGTAACAGGATCAGATGGAAAAACATATACAGCAACATTAAGTGGAACAGGAAATACTTGGACACAAGAAGTTGAAGTAGAAAAGTATAGTCAAGGAGCTGAAGTAACATTCACAGTAGATGAAGAAGCATCAGTAGAAGCATTAGGCTATACAAAATCAATCAACGGATTAACAATCACAAATACTCGTGAAGTTGCTGTTAGACCAATTTCAGTTGAAAAGATTTGGGATGATAAAGACAATTATAATAATTTGAGACCAAGCAGCATTACAGTAAATATTCTTGCTGATGGACAATTATATAAGAGTGTTGAATTAAACGAATCTAATGGTTGGAAATATTCTGAAAATCTTCCTGTTAACAATGAAGGTAAGGAAGTAACATATACTATCAATGAAGTTGAAGTACCTGAGTACTACACTGAAATTGAAGGAGATATGAATGATGGATTTGTTATAACAAATAGTTACTTTGGTGAAGGTGGAGATGTACCTCCAGTTAACCCAAGAACTGCAGATCCAATATTTACTTATTTAGCTATGTTATTGATTAGCTTAGCAGGATTTGTAAAATTCACTTATTCTTACATTAAAAACTTATAGTTTAAAACTATAAGTTTTTTGTTTGACAAAAAAATGATAAAATGATATCATACATGACTGACTGAAAGGGAGAATAAAATGAAAAATAGTAAAAAAGTAAAATTATTATTCCTTATTATTATGAGTGCTATTTGTTTAGCAGGTGTTTTATTCTCTGCTTATAAAATATATATTTGGAGAATTAATGATATTGAAAGTGATATTATTCAAGATGAACTTAGTGAATTTGTTGAAGTGACAAATAATACAAATGAAACAAGTGAATTAAATATTGATTTTGATAGTTTAAAAAAACAAAATAAAGATACAGTTGGTTATATAAAAGTTAATAATACAAGAGTTGAATATGTTGTTGTTCAAGGTAAAGACAATAGTTATTACTTAAGCCATAACTTTAAAAAGAAGTCTAGCAAAGCTGGATGGATTTTTGCTGATTATCATAATAAAATTGATGGAACAGATAGAAATTTAGTTATATTTGGACATAATAAAAAGAATGGTAGTATGTTTGGAACTTTAAAAAACACACTAGAAAAAGAATGGTATAAAAATGAAGAAAATCATATAATTACTTTTGCTAAAGAAGATGGTATTCATCATTATCAAATTTTTTCTATTTATTCTGTACCAAATGAGGATTACTACATAAATACTAGTTTTAAAAATGATGATGAATTTGGTAAATTTCTTAAAACAATTAAATCTAGATCAATATATAAATTTGATACAAAAGTTGAAAAAACTGACAAGATATTAACATTATCTACATGCAATAATTTTGGTAGATATAGAATAGCAGTACATGCTAAATATATTGATTAAACCACATAAAAATTGAATTATAATTAGGTTTATTGTATAATACTTTTAAGAGGTGCAAAATGATAGGAGTTTATGATTATACAGTTATATTAACGTATTTAGGATTCGCATCAGGTGTATTAGGAATCATTGAAGCATTTAACGGAAAAATTTTCCCTGCAATTATATGTTTAATGTTTGCAGGTTTATGCGATATGTTTGATGGAAAAGTAGCAAGAACAAAGAAAAAAAGAACAATTGAAGAAAGAAATTTTGGAATGCAACTAGATAGTTTATCTGATCTAGTTTGTTTTGGTGTTTTACCTGCATCTATTGGATATGCAATTGGTGTTAATCAAACATATATGTTACCAATAGTTATATTTTTTCCAATAGCAGCATTAATAAGATTAGCATGGTTTAATGTTTTAGAAATAACAAGAAATAGTAATACACCAGTAAAAGATTATACTGGTTTACCAGTTACATCAGCTGCACTTATATTTCCGATTATTTTTGTTTTTAAGAAATTCTTAGAAAATAATTTTATGTGGTTATATGCAGGAGTTTTATTATTAGTTGGAATTTTATTTATATCAAAAATTAAAATTAAAAAACCAAATATGAAAACAATGATTCTATTTATATTAATTGGTGTAATAGAATTATTAATAATAATAACTGTAAAGGTATTGTCATGAAATATATATCAAGGGACAGAAATAGTAAAGATAATATAATTATGGAGTCTCCAAAGTCTCTTGATTTTTTTTATGGGACATTTTTAGGTAGACTATTATTAAGAATAATAATAACAAAACCAATATCAAATCTATCTGCTGTTTATATGAATAGTTCTCTTTCTAAACATAAGATAAAAAGATTTGTTGATAAAAATGATATTAATGTTTTTGAATATGATGATAGGAGATATAAATCATATAATGATTTTTTTACTAGAAAAGTATTAAGTGAAAAAAGACCTATTAATATGACTAAAGGTGTATTAATAAGTCCTTGTGATTCAAAATTATGTGCATATAAAATTGAGGATGATTTAACATTATATATTAAGAATTCATATTATGATATAGATACTTTAATTGAAAAGGAAATAATGAATGAATACAAGGGAGGATATGCCTTGGTTTTTAGATTGTCTACTGATAATTATCATAGATATTGTTATATAGATAGTAGAAGTAAGGGGAAAGATATTCATATTAAAGGTGTCTATCATACAGTACAACCAATTAGTTTAAAAAAATATAATTTTTATAAAACAAATAATAGAGAATGGACAATTTTAAATACAAATAATTTTGGTAAAGTTATTCAAGTTGAAGTTGGTGCTTTATGTATTGGAAGAATTAAAAATAATCATGAATCTTATATATTTAAAAAAGGTGAAGAAAAGGGTTATTTTGAATTTGGAGGTTCTACAATAGTTTTACTATTCAAAAAGAATACTATTAAATTAGATAGTGATATTGAAGAGAACTCTAGTTTAGGAATAGAAACTAATGTTAAATATGGAAGTAGAATAGGAAAAGCTAAAGTATTAAACATTTTATTAAATAAAATAATAGGAAAATAAAAACAATTTTGTAAATTTGTCATTAATATGTTATTATATTTATGATAGGAAGTGAATATAATGGGGAAGAAAGTATTAATGCATATTATATTACTAATAGGATTTGTTCTTCCTATTTTTTTAAGTGCATCTTCTTTTAGTATGTCAATGTCCTGTCCAGCAACTGCCAAATTGGGAGCTACTGTATCATGTACAATTAAAACAACAGTAGATAATACAATAACTGGTATTCAAGGAAAATTTGAATTAACTGGTGTTACATATTCAAGTTTTGATTATACAAAATCAAAATATGATACTAATAAAGTTGAAGCAAATGGTTTTGCTCTTGGTAATACAGAAGGTATAGGAGCAGGTTCTTTTACTTTGGGAACTTTAAAAGTAAAAATACCTAGTAGTGGGTCAGGTCCATTTGAAGTAAAAGTAACAAATATAATTGCTTCTAATTTTGATTATGTAGATACACCACATAGTAATTTATCAGCAACTATTAATGTTGCATCTACTGATGCTACATTAAAGAGTTTATCAGTTGATAATATGACATTGTCACCAGAGTTTAACCCAAATACAACAAGTTATACACTTCCAGAAACAAGAGATGATTCAATTAAAGTAAATGCCGAAACTAATAATAGTGGAGCTACTGTTTCAGGAACTGGAACTAAAACATTAAAATATGGTAAGAATACAATAACAATAACTGTTAAAAGTTCATCAGGGTCAACTAAAAGTTATACAATAACTATCAATAAATATGACCCTAGAGAATCAACTAAAACATTAAATTCATTAGGTGTTAAGAATTATTCAATATCTCCTGGTTTTTCTTCAGGAACTACTAAATATACTTTAACTGTTCCTAAAGATGTATCTAGCGTTGCCCTTGAAGCAACACTTACATCAGATAAATCTAAATTTAAGAGTAAATATGGACCTAGAACAGTATCTTTAAAATATGGTAAGAATGAAGTAAAAGTAATAGTTGTTGCAGAAAATGAAACAGAAAATACATATACAATTACTATAACAAGAACCGATCCAAGAGATTCAAATAATTTCTTAAGTAGTTTAACTACAAGTATTGGATCTATTAATTTTGATAAAAATGTTACATCATATACAATTAAAGCAGATTCAAAAGTAACTGAAATAAAAATATCAGCGACAGCAGAAAGTTCTAAGGCTAAGGTAAGTGGAACAGGAACTAAAAAAGTTAAAAAAGGGAAAAACACTTATGAAATAACTGTTAAAGCAGAAAATGGAACAACTAAAAAATATAAGATAATTGTTAATAAAGGAGAAGTTGCTCCTGAAGAAGAAAAAACATATATTAAATCTTTACAAATAGGAAATTCTGATATTACATTTGATCCTAAAGTTACATCATATAATGTAAAAGTTGGAGCAAATGATACTACTCTTGATTTATCATACGTTTTAGAAGACGGAGTAGAAGCTGAAATTGAAGGAAATGAAAACATTTCAAATGGCTCTATTGTTAAACTAATTTTAAAAACTAGTGAGGGTAATAAAGAATATACATTTGTAATTGAAAAAGAAGAAGAGGCAATAGTAGCGCCACCAGAAGAACCAGAAGAAAAAAGTAATCTTTTGCTAGCTATTCTAGTTGGTGTAGTTACTGCAGTGACTGTGTTTGTTGTAGGTTTAGCTATCATGAAAAAGAAGAAAAAGAAACCAGCTGAATCATATGAAAATAATACTGTAAGTGAACCAGTATTTGTAAATCCAAATGCTGAACCAAACAATAATATAGTAGAAGAACCAGTGCCAGTAAATACTCTAGATAATAAAATTGAAAATGAAGTTGTTGAAAATACAGAAACAGTTTCTGAAAGACCACCTGTATTTATACAAAATAGTGAAGATATTGTACCAAGTAATAATAGTTTGCTAGATGGAGCTACTCCTTTTGTTCAAAATACTGAACCAGAACCAATAGTAAACCAAAGCGAAGCTGAACCTGTTGTTACACAAATTGAACCAGAGCCAGTAAGTGAACCAGAACCTATTGTTCCAAGTATTGCTCCAGTTGCTCCAATAGAACCTACACCAATCGCTGAACCAGTGGTACAACCTAGTAGTTTTTCATTACCAGGTATAGCACCGGTAGGAACACCTGCTCAAAGTACACAATATCTTGCAAATACAATGGATCTTTCTAATTTACCAACATTAGAAGAAAGTATATATAATCCTAATAATATTGACAATAATATTAGATTTTAAATAAAAGATATATTCTTATAAAAGAGTATATCTTTTATATTTTTTTGTTTTAAATAGAGTGCATACATGTTATAATAAAAACGAATTAGGAAAGAGGAGAAATTTTATGAAAATATTAAGTGTAAATGCTGGAAGTTCATCATTAAAATTTACTATGTTTGAACTACCAGAAGAAAAGGTTATTATAAGTGGAACTTTCGAAAAAATAGGAATTGATGGAAGTTTTTATACAATTAAATATGATGGTAACAAAGATAAGAAAGAAGTCAAATTAAAAGATCATACAGCTGCTGTTAAAATTCTTTTAGATGAACTTATTAACTATAAAGTTATTAAATCATATGATGAAATTGATGGTGTAGGTCATAGACTTGTTCATGGTGGAGATAAGTATACTGAAAGTGTATTAATTGATGATGATGTATTGGATACAGTAGAAGAGTTAATACCATTAGCACCTCTTCATAATCCAGCTAACTTAGTTGGTGTTAGAAGTTTTAAAAAGGTTCTTCCTAAGACTCCAATGGTAGCTGTATTTGATACAGCATTTCATCAAACTATGAGTGAAGATGAATTCTTATATGCTCTTCCATATGAATGGTACGAAAAATATGGAGTTAGAAGATATGGTTTTCATGGAACTAGTCATAGATATATTAGCTTAGAAATGCATGATATTTTTAAGAAAGATAAAAAGATTATTAGTTGTCACATCGGAAATGGTGCATCATTATGTGCTATTAAAGATGGTAAGAGTATTGCTACATCTATGGGATTCACTCCAATTGCAGGTGTAATTATGGGAAGTAGATGTGGAGATATAGATGTAGGTTTAATTCCATATGTTATGGCTCAAACAGATAAATCATTTGATGAAGTAATGATGGATTTAAATAAAAAGAGTGGTATGCTTGGAATTAGTGGTGCTTCAAGTGACATGAGAGATGTTGAAGAAGCTTATGAGAGTGGAGATAAGAGATGCACTACTGCTATGAACATGTATGCTAATAAAATAGTAGAATACATTTCAATGTATAACGCTAAATTAGAGGGAGCAGACGCTATTGTATTTACAGCAGGAGTAGGAGAAAACTCAAATGTTGTACGTGAAATGGTTTGCAAAAGATTGTCATTTATGGGTGTAAAGCTTGATGAAGAAAAGAATAATACAAGAGGAATTGAAGGAGAAATAAGCACTAAAGATTCAAGTATTAAGGTATTTGTAATACCAACAAATGAAGAATTAATGATTGCTAAAGATACTTATGAACTTATAAATGAATAGAAAAGGGTAAAATATGAATAATATTTATAAATTAGTCTTTAATGAGATTAAAAAATATAAGAAGATATATATTGCTAGACATATTGGACCAGATCCAGATGCTTTTGGTAGTCAAATGGCTTTAAAAGCATCTATTCTTCTTACATTTAAAGATAAGGAAGTATTTGCTGTAGGTACTACTGTATCAAAATTTAAATATTTTGGAAAAGTAGATAGAGTAAATGATTATGATTATGAAAATGGTCTATTAATTGTTGTAGATACTCCTAATAAATCAAGAGTAGATATTGATGGAATAGATAAATTTAAAAATGTTATTAAAATAGATCATCATCCTTATGTAGAAAAATTTGGAGAAGTTGAATATGTTAATGATGATGCAAGTTCTGCTAGTGAATTAGTTTTTGATATACTTGAAAATACTAAATTAAAAATAGATCAAACAGTGGCAGAACATATCTATGCAGGTATTGTATCTGATACAAATAGATTTTTATTTAATTCAGAATCAAAGCTTTTTATAAAAGTTGCTAATTTAATTAAAAAATATAATGTTGATACTAAACATGTATATAAAAATGTTTATTCTAAACCATTAGGTGAATTAAGATTAATGGGTTATATAGCATCAACATTAAAAGTAGATAAATATGGCTTTGCATACATTGAATTGGAAGATGATATAATTTCATCATTAAAAACTGATTCATCAGCAGCTTCTAATATGATAAATGATTTTAATAATATAGAAGGAGTGTATGTTTGGACATTTATATCACATGATGAGAAAACTGGACAATATAGAGTAAATATTAGAAGTAGAGGACCAGTTATAAATGAAGTAGCAGCTAAATATGGCGGCGGTGGTCATAAATATGCAAGTGGAGTTAGAACAACTGATAAAGAAGTAGTTAATAAACTTATTTCTGAATTATCAAATGAATGTAAAAAATATTTAGAGGAGAATGATAAAAATGGAGATAACTAGTGTAGAAGAACCAATTATAGCAGTTAGAGTATCTCAATATCCAGAAGATAAGAAATGTGAATTTCTAATATTGGGAAGAAGTAATGTTGGCAAAAGTAGTTTTATTAATACAATAGTTAATAGAAAAAGTATAGCAAGAACTTCATCTAAACCAGGTAAAACACAAACTCTTAATTTTTATCTAATAAATAAAGCATTTTATTTAGTTGATGTTCCAGGTTATGGATATGCTCTTGTTAATAAAAAACAACAAGAAAAATTTGGTAAAATGGTAGAAGAATATATTAAACAAAGACTAAATTTAAAGCATATATTCTTACTTGTAGATTATAGACATAAACCAACTGAAGATGATATTTTAATGTATAAATTCTTAAAATATTATAATTTACCATGTACAATAATATGTACAAAATATGATAAAGTAAATAGATCTCTTAAAGCGAAACAGGATGATATTATTAAGAGAACTTTCGATTTAGATTTAGGCGATGAAATAGTTAATTTTTCCAGCGTAACTAAGGTTGGAAAAGAAAGAATTTATGAGATTGTTGAAAATGTTTTAAATAAAAATAATTAACACTTGATATTTTCAAGTGTTTTTATTATAATTGATAATAGAGAATAGAGGTATTAGATTATGAATAAAAAAGGTTTCACTTTAACAGAATTATTAGTTGTTATTGCAATCATTGGAGTTTTAAGTGTAATTATTATTCCAAATGTTGTAAAAGTAAATGAAAATATTAATGAAAGATTATACAACCAAAGAGTTGAATACATAATTGAAGGTGCTGAAAACTATGCAAATGCTAATCCAGATATTTTCAATGGTGGAGATACTGCAGAAGTATATGTTTGGGAATTAGTATTAGGAAATTATCTTGATGCTGATAGTAGTGATTCAGAAATATGCTCAACAAAAACTGGTGGAGGTACTGTAGAAGGAACTCTTAGCGTTGGATGCGTATCTAACCCAAAAGATCAAACATCTATGAATGATCAAAAAATAATACTTACAAAGAAGGCAGTTGGAGTTGTAGCTGAATTGGATGGTAATCCAGGGGATGAAACAGTTAGTGATGGTTCTGCATTCTTAGTAGACAAAGTATGTGAAGGATGGGATAAAGGTCAATTTTTAGGTAAAAGTGCAACAGGAGATTCTTATTGTAAGTGTACTGGTAGATTGGCTACTAACAATTTAAAAATAGAATCATATAATTTCTCAAATGGAGAATATGGTACAAGTAAAGGATCAGCTGTTAGTTCATGTATTATAGTAAGTAAAAATGATAATGGAGATGTTAATAACTGGTTAAAGTATGGAGCATCAACAGCTAACTGGAGAGTACTTGGATTATATAGTATTCCAAAAGAAGGTGGCGGCGGTAACGAAATCGTTGCTAAAATGATTACAAGTACAATCGTTGATTAAGATAATATAAACTATTAAATAACTTTATTTAATAGTTTTTTTATGTAAAAAAATTAAAAAATGAATATTAAATAAACATATATTATTGTATAATAAACATATGTAAGAAGGTGAAAGATGAAAATAGTTAGAATTAGTTTACTCGGATGTCCTTCATGTATAATAATGAACAAAGTATTCAAAGACATAAAAAACGAATATACTTTTGATTATGAGGAATTAGATTTTGACATGGATTCTATGGAAGAATATAATCCTGGCAATATATTTCCAGTTTATATATTTTATAAAGATGGGAAAGAGATTACTAGATTAGCTGGTGAACATAAAAAAGAAGAATTTGTTAAGATACTGGAGGAGAATAAATGAAAAAGATAATATATACAATACTAATTACATTATTATTTATTCCAACAATTGCTTTCGCAGCAAATAAAGATATAGATATTTATTTATTCTATGGTGATGGTTGTCCACACTGTGCTCAATTAGAAAAGTTTTTAGATAAATATTTACCAAAGAATAAAGATGTGAAATTACATAAATATGAAGTTTGGTATGATAGTGATAATGCAAAATTATATAAAGAAGTTCATGAATTATTAAATGATAACTCTAGTGGTATACCATATCTAGTAATTGGAAATGATTCTATTGTTGGGTATATGGAAGATTATACTGACGAGTTAATTAGAAATACAATTAGTTATTATAGAGCAATTAGTTATACTGATAGAGTTGGAATACTCTTAGGAGTAAAAGAAGGAACATTAGAAGAAAATACAACTAGTGAAAATAATACAACTGAAGAAAACCAGACAAATACTACTGATCCTAAATATTCAACAGGTGAAGATATAAATGTTCCATCATATTTAGAAGGAGTAGTTAAAAATTCATCATTATTAATATCAACAATAGTTATAGGTTTTATAGATGGATTAAATCCATGTGCAATGTGGATATTATTATTTCTTATTTCAATGCTATTAAGTATTAGAAATAAAAAGAAAAGATATATATTAGGTAGTGCATTTTTATTCTCATCTGCAATAGTATATTTCCTATTCTTGATATCATGGATTGATTTAGCAAGTCTTCTAAGTTCAATAACATATATTAGATTAGCAATAGCTATGATGGCAGTTATACTTGGTGGATATTCAATCATTAAATTTGTTGGATCAATTGGTAAAGATGGATGCGAAGTAGTAAATGCTAAAAATAGAAAAAGAATTATAACAGCTATTAAGAAAATAGTAAAAGAAAAATCAATATTTATAGCAGTACTAGGAATTATGCTATTGGCTGCTTGTGTAAATATTATTGAACTATTATGTTCTTTAGGTTTACCAGTATTATTCTCACAATTACTTGTTATGAATAATGTAAGTGGAACAATGAAGTTATTATATTCATTTGTATATGTTTTCTTCTTCTTAATAGATGATATTATTATATTTATAATAGCCATGAAAACTTTAGAAATTAAGGCAATTTCAAATAAAGTAGGAAAGTATGCACATTTAATTGGTGGAATAATAATGCTTCTAATTGGAATATTTATGATTTTTAAACCAGAATGGTTAATGTTTAATTTCTAATATAAAAAGAATAAAAGGAGTTTAATATGAAAAAGATATCAAAGATATTATTATCAATATTAGTTATAATAGGTTTAACCGGATGTGTTAAATACAATGTTAGTATGGATGTTAAAAGAAATAAATCATTTGAATTAGAACTAATATATGCTATGGATTTAGAGGTATTAAATGCCGTTAGCAATACAACTGCAGAAATATCAGAAAGTAAAGAAGAGGATAATTCTAGTAGTGAAGAGTCAACTATTAATAAAGAAGATTATAATTGGCTTGCTGAAAAAGGATATAAAGTAGAAACATATAAAGAAAAGAATAGTAAGTCAAATTATGTAGGAGTAAAAATATCTAAAAACTTTAAGTCTATAGATGAAGTTACTAAAGAAGAAGATAAAGTAATCGATTTTAATAATTTATTTGATGATAAAGATAATTTTGATGATAGTCAATTTTTTAGTAAAACAGGTAATACTTATAAAGCAAATTTCATATTTGATATGAGTGATTCTGATGCTGAAAATACAACATCTAAAGATTCAGAAGAAGATTTAAATTCTTTAGCTTTAGCTAGTATGTTAGATTTAAAATATTCAGTAACATTACCAAATAAACCAGTAACACATAATGCATCTATTGTTTCTGAAGATGGTCTAACACTTACTTGGTTATTAGAAAATAATAAAAAGAATGAGATTAAGTTCTCATTTGAAATAGATGAAAATGGAACACCAGTTATGAGTAAAGATAGTGCTCAACCAACAACAGGTGTTAGTAATATGAAATTTTATATTATTATAGGAGCACTTGCTATAATTGTAATAGCACTAGTAATTATTCTTACAAGAAAAAAAGAAACAGGTAATACAATAAACACAAGTAATGCAATTGTAGGTGAAATAATACCTGAAAACGCTGAAGAAACACAAGCCCTTGAACCAAAAGAAATATCAGTTGAAGAAGCAATTGATGAAACAATAGACGAAGAATCAAAATAAAGAGAACAATTAAAAATTGTTCTTTTCTTTTTTTATCATAAATTATATAATTTTAGTAGGTGAAAAAGTATGAAATTGGGATATTATATAATAGTCGTTGCTGTATTATTTGTATTATTATTTATATCTTATTATGTATTTAAAAGCATTAATAATTTAAGTTTTATACAAAAAATTCATAATAGATTTTTAAGAATAATAATAACTATTATTATATTATTAATTCCTCTTCTGTTTTTTAGTTTTATAAATTATATGGTAATAATATTACACTTATTTACATTTATATTATTATCTAATATATTAATTAAAATATATAATATTTGTTTTAATAAAAACAAAAGAAAACAAAAGAGTAATATAGCGCTAAATAATAAAGCTGTATTAATTGGACTTGTTCTAACAGCTATATATTTGGGTATTGGTGCTTATTTAAATTATCATATATTTGAAACTAGTTATACTGTTAAAACTAGTAAAGATATTGGACAAGATAACTTAAAAATAATACAAATATCTGATAGTCATTTAGGTACTACATTTGATGGAAATGGTTTTAAAAAACAAATAGAAAAGCTATCTAAAATAGAAGCTGATATATTTGTTATAACAGGTGATTTTGTAGATGATAGTACAACGAAAGAAGATATGATATTATCATGTGAAGCATTCTCAATATTAAAACCAAAATATGGTGTTTATTATGTAAGCGGTAATCATGATAGAGGTTATAGTAATAATAGAGGATTTACTTATAATGAATTATTAGATGAACTAAAAAAGAATAATGTAATAGTTTTAGAAGATGAAGTAAAATTAATAAATGATAAAATATATTTAGTTGGTAGAAACGATGCATCAATGTCTAGACAAACAATTGATGAATTAACTAGTAATATAGATAAAACTAAATATATAATTGATTTAAATCATCAACCAAATGATTATGATAACGAGAAAAAGGCGGGTGTAGATCTTGTTTTATCTGGACATTCACATGGCGGTCAATTATTATTTCTAGGACCATTTGGAGTAGCAATAGGCGCTAATGATGAATATTATGGTTTATCAACAAGAGGAGATACTACATATATAGTAACTTCTGGTATATCTGGATGGGAATTAGATTTTAAAACAGGAACTAAATCAGAATATGTAATAATAAATATAGTAAAGGAGTAAAAATATGAATGATAACTATTTTAAATACAGATTCACAAATGATATTGAATTTAATTTAGATTCAAAAGAATTTGTATGTATTTTAGGAAATGCTAATGATTTAATATTATATACTCTTTTAAATGGACATAGAAAATGTAATATATTTATTGGTGATTTAGAACTTAATAAAGATAACATAATGGAAATTAGAAAAAGAATGAGTATTGTTGCATACAAACATCTAGATATATTTCTAGGAGAAACTGTTAGAGATGAAATAGCTTTTGGTTTAGAAAGTCTGGCATATACAAAAGATGATATAACTACACTTATAGAAAGTGAAGCTAGAGTATTTCATTTAACTGAATTACTTGAAAGAGATTGTTATAGTCTAGCAGCTTCAGATAAAGTTAAAATGAAAATCTTAGAAGCATTAATAACTAATCCTAGAATAATTGTATTAGATAATGTTTTATGTGAGTTAGATTATAAAGATAGACTAATAGTATTTAATAGATTAAAAGAGTTTAAAAAACAAGGTGGTATTGTTATTAATTTAACTAATAATGTAGAAGAAGCTCTTTATTCAGATAAAATAATAGTTATTCATGATAAAAAATTAGTGTGTATGGGTAAAACACTAAGTGTTTTAAATGAAGAAAAATTATTTAAAAGATTAGGTATAGGACTTCCATTTATTGTAGACTTAAATAGATATTTTATGGACTATGGAATGATTAATAAATATTATTTAGATAATGATAAGTTAGTAGGTGCATTATGGAAGTAGTATTTGATCATGTAAGTTTTGTAATTAATGAAGGAACCCCACTTGAAAAAACAATATTAAATGATGTATCTTTTCAAATATATGATAAAGGTATTTATACATTTTTAGGTGCTTCTAATAGCGGTAAAACTGCTATAGCTGATATTATAAATGCACTAGTTTCACCAACTTCTGGAACTGCTCATATATTAAGTAAAAAAGGTGGAAAAAATAAAAAAGAAATAGTTAAAAATATTAGATTTGAAACTGGATATATTTATAAAAATCCATATGATATGTTCTTTAATAAAACTGTTAAAGAAGAAATAGAATTTGGTATTAAATATTTTAAATATAGAACTAATTCTGTTGATATGAGAATAAATGATGCATTAAAACTAGTTGGTTTAGATGAATCATATTTAAATATTAATCCAAAAGTATTAAATTTAGTTGATGCTAAAAAAGTTGCATTAGCATGCATTTTAGCATACAATCCAAGTATTATAATACTTGATGAATATACAAATGGTTTAGGTACAAAAGATAAAGAAGATTTAGCAAGGTTATTAAATATGTTAACAAGGAAATATAATAAAACTATTATATTGTTAACAAAAGATACTTCTTTTGCTTTTGAAATAAGTAATAATATATATATTCTTTATAAAACTAAACTAGTTGCTAGGGGAGATAAAACTCTATTAATGGATAGTGATTTATTAAAGAATGTTGGTCTTGAAATACCACCAATAGTTAAATTTGTAGATATATGTCATAAACATCATCATGATATTGACTACTATACAAATATACAAGATTTAATAAAGGGGGTATATAACGATGCAAAGTAGAAATTCATTTGGATCTTATTACCCAATAGATTCACTTATTCACAGATTAAATCCTGTAATGAAATTAGTTAATTTCATATTAATGGTTATATTAATATGTTTACCATCATCTATATATGTACATGCTTTTGCATTAGCATTAGTAGTAATAATGATATTTATGTCTTATGTACCATTTAGATTCTATATAAGAACTATTTGGGCTCTTAGATATATTTATATCTTAATAGCTTTCTTTTGTTTATATTTTGATACTGATTTAACCACATGTTTAACATATATAATGAAATTTACAATAGTTGTTGAATATCTAAATATAATCGCATTTACTACTAGCCCAAGTGAAACAATATATGGAATTGAAAAGTTCTTATCATTATTTAACTTCTTATATTTACCACTTGGAAAAATATCATTTAAAATAAATTCATTACTTAGAATAATACCTTTATATCAAAGTGTAGAATATAAAATATATAGAGCTGCTTCATCAAGAGGAATAGATTATTTTCACTCCAATATTTTTGGCAGAATATATGCAAGAATAAAAGTAGGTTCAAGTGTTAGAAGATTAGCAAAATATAAAAATCAAGAAATAAATGATTTTAGTACTTTAAGATTATATAGCGATAAAAAATATAGATCTAATTATAGAACAAATAGAGTTAGTTATTTTGATATATTCTTCTTATTATTCCATATTGCTTTAATAATAGTTTTTTTAATAGAAAGTGGTAAAATATGAGATATTTAATTAATTTAAGTTATGATGGTTCTAAATTTTATGGATATCAAGTTCAAAATAATAAGATTACTGTAGAAGGAGAACTAGAAAAAAACTTATCCAAAATATTTAATAAAAAGATTAATACTATCGGAGCATCTCGTACAGATAAAGATGTTCATGCATTGAATCAATATGCTCATTTTGATGCTGATAAAATAGATACTAAAAAAATAGCTCATTCATTAAATTCAATGGTTAATGAAAGCATATATATTAAAAAGATAATTAAAGTAGATAATGAATTTAATGCTAGATTTGATGTAAGAAAAAAAGAATACATTTATAAAATTAATATGGGAGAATATAATCCTATAGAGAAAGATTATGTATATCAATATAATAAAAAGATTGATAAAAATATACTTGATGAATTTGTTTCTATTATGAGTGGTAAACATAATTTTAAGAGTTTTACTAGTGA
>JAEEGL012122162.1_pt1 | contig 15552 bp, 13 predicted proteins | sample 9134231 | NCBI WGS metagenome assembly JAEEGL01 (sample SAMN16246548, study PRJNA631951) | gut metagenome | biome: gut microbiome; feature: rumen; material: fiber-attached | host: Bos | place: Iran: Karaj | collected 2018-10
ATGTCGACCTTGTAGAAGTGAGGGTTTATGAGACGGCGTTCGGCGGGGCTGAGATGCCTCAGGTTGTCGTCGAAGAATGCCTTTTTCTCAAGCAGTGAGTGGTAGGGGGCGCAGCGCTTGCCGTTGCTGATAACCTGGTTCTGGAGCGGTCTGGCGCTGTATTTCCCCTCTTCAAAAGTCTTGTATTTGAAACTGTCGAACTCGTCCCTGATGGTGAAGGAGCGGCCTTCCTGGATGGCCTGGTCCAGGGCATCTCCCCTCAGGCAGGTGACATCAGCCTTGAATGCGAACCCGTCCAGGCTGTCGCCCTTGTAAGGGTCTTCGGCGGAAATCCTCCAGGTAATCTGGAAACCGGGGTTGATGAGCTTGATTTTGTCTTCCGAGCGCTTCAGGACGGGCTGGTTTCCGATCTGGACGAGTTTGTAGACATTGCCGAAGCAGGGGGCGGCCTTGGAAGTGGCGATGGCGTCACCGACTCCGTAACTGTCGATCCTGGCGCCCTGGCGCTCGAGGTCCGTGATCAGGTATTCATCGAGGCCGTTGGTAGCGAAGATACGGCATTTCGAAAGGCCGTGCTCATCGAGGGTCTTGCGGACCTGCTGCGAAAGGAAGGCGAGGTCTCCGCTGTCGAGGCGGATCCCGTATCCATAGGGGTAGCTGTCATCTATCCCGCTGTCCCTGAATGCCCTGATGGCATTCTTTACTCCGCAGCGGAGAGTGTCGTATGTGTCGATAAGGAGTATCAGGTTCTCACCCCTGTGAGTGCGGATGTAATCCATGAACGCCTTGTATTCTCCCTCTACGGTGCTGCCGTAAGAGGTGATGAAACTGTGGGCCATGGTTCCTGTGGAAGGCACTCCGTTGAGGACTCCGGTGATGATGTTGGACGAACTTGCGCAGCCTGCTATTATGGCAGCCTTGCCACCGTAAACCGCAGCCCAGGGTCCGTGCGCCCTCCTGGATCCGAATTCACTGACAGGCTTGTCCGTGGCCCTGCAGACGCGCGAAGCCTTGGTGGCTACCGCCATCTGGTGATTCATTATGCACAGCATCGGGGTTTCCAGGACCTGAGCCTCGATGAGCGGTCCCACGACTGTGATGACAGGCTGGTTGGGGAAGACGATCTCACCCTCTCTCATCGCATAGACCTGACCTGTGAACTTCATCGTAGACAGGTACTTCCGGAATTCGGCATAGTCGTCGCCTGGAAGGAATCTCTCGTAGAAATCCGCCGTCTCGCTGCCCAGCCGGGACACCATTTCGATGACTTCATCGGTGCCGCTGACGACCGCCCAGTTGTTGTTTTCTGGGGCCTTGCGGTAGAAAAGGTTGAAAATGGCGGTTTCGCCGCTTTTCCCACATTCAAGATAAGATTTGCCCATCGTATACTGGTACTTGTCCGAGCAGTATGCGTTGTTGATTTTGTCCATCGTAGCCATATTTTATAAGTCTGAATATACTCGAAAAGGCAAGTTCCATATTTTTCGCTATATTTGCAAGAGAAAGGTTATTTTTTTACGATGGAAGAAAGCTTAAGGCAACTTTTCGAATCATATACGGGCGTGGAACTGTCCCAGTGGACCGAGATCAAGACTTCCGGCAGCAACCGCCGTTATTTCAGGATGAGGGGAGGGAATCTCTCCATAATCGGCGTGGCGGGCAACTGCCTCGAAGAGAACAACGCATTCATCCGGCTGAGCGCCCATTTCCGTGAGAAGAGGATCCCTGTCCCGAAGGTCCTGGCCGTTAGCGAGGACGGTATGTGCTATATCCAGGAGGATCTCGGGGAGAGGATATTGTTTGACGAGATAGCCCACGGCCGCGAGACCGGAAACTACAGTACCTATGAAAAGGACCTGCTATGCAAGACCATCGAGCAGCTTCCGAAGGTGCAGGTCAGGGGAGCGGAAGGGCTGGATTTCTCGGTCTGCTATCCCCAGAGCGCCTTTGACGGCAGGATGATAGACTTCGACCTCAACTATTTCAAGTACTGTTTCCTCAAGGCGACGGGAATGGAATTCAACGAGGTCCTGCTGCAGGATGACTTCGAACATCTCAAGGCCGACTTGCTTAAGGAAGATGACAATACGTTCATGTACAGGGACTTCCAGGCGCGGAACGTGATTATCAGGGACGGGGAGCCGTATTTCATAGATTATCAGGGCGGCCGCCGCGGACCGGTCTATTATGACGTAGCGTCGTTCATATGGCAGGCCCGGTCCAGGTACCCGGACGAGCTCAAGGACACCCTTGTGAAGACCTATATCCGGGCCCTCAGGAACTACCGTGCGGTGGATGAGGACGAGTTCCGCTCCCGTCTCAGGCTGTTCGTCCTGTTCCGTACCCTCCAGGTCCTCGGCGCCTACGGTTTCAGGGGCTATTTCGAAAAGAAGCCCCATTTCATCGCAAGCGTCCCGTACGCCCTTTCGAATCTGAGGAGGCTGATCGCCGATCCCTTCACGGAGTATCCCTACCTGAATTCCATACTCGGCCGCCTGGTGGACATGCCCCAGTTCTACAGCAATGCGGAGGACCGCAGGCTGGAGGTGCACGTATGGAGTTTCGCTTACAAGAAGGGCATCCCGCCGGACAAGTCCGGGAACGGAGGCGGCTATGTCTTCGACTGCCGCTCCATCAACAATCCGGGCAAGTACGAGCATTACCGCCAGTTCAACGGGAACGACCCCGAGGTAATCAAGTTCCTCGAGGACGACGGCGAAGTGCTGACTTTCCTGGATAGTGTTTACAAGCTTGTCGACGCTCATGTCAAACGCTTCATAGAGAGGAAGTTCACTCATATGCAGGTAAGCTTCGGATGTACCGGCGGGCAGCACCGGTCGGTGTACTGCGCCGAGCATCTGGCCGCTCATCTGGCCCACCGGTTCGACGTCAAGGTAACCCTCTCGCACCGGGAACTCGACATAGAAAAGATGCTGTAGATGAAAGCTATGGTTTTTGCGGCCGGGCTTGGAACCAGGCTCCGTCCGCTCACTGATTCGATGCCGAAAGCCCTGGTAAGGGTGGCCGGCGAACCGCTTATTTCCCACGTTATACGGAAACTCGTCTCGGAAGGTTTCGACGACATCACGGTCAATGTCCATCATTTTGCCCCGATGCTGGAGGAATACCTGGCGGGGACTGACTTCGGAGCCGCCATCCATATTTCGGACGAATCGGAGGAACTGCTTGACACCGGCGGCGGCATACTCAAGGCCGAACCGTTCCTCGCCGGAGAGCCTTTCCTCGTCCATAATGTCGATATCCTTTCCTCCGCACGTCTCGCCGAGTTTGCGTCAGGATGCATGAAGGGGGCGATGGCGACCCTTCTCGTGAGTTATAGGAAAACGTCCAGATATCTCCTTTTCGAACCCGGGACGATGCGCCTCGCGGGATGGACAGACCTCAGGACCGGAGAGGTCCGGTCGCCTTATCCGGATATCGACCCGTCAAGATGTATAATGCTGGCATTCAGTGGAATACATTATATTTCGGAGGGTATTTTCGACGCTTTCCGGGCCGAGGGGCTCCATGGAAAGTTCCCGATCATGGACTTTTACGTAAAGTTCTGCGACAAGTATCCGATATATGGTGCCGAGGACCCTTCCCTGACGCTTGTGGACGTGGGAAAGACGGGGGCGGTGCAGCTGGCTGAAGCTTATCTTTCTTCGATATAGACATCGTCGCCGGGGGCGGCGAAATGGAAATTCTCCCTGGCGAACTTTTCGAGTGAATCCTTGTTCTGTGACAGGGACTCGATCTCTTTGTCCATCCTTTCAATGTCCTTGCGGTAGAACTCCATCTGTTTTTCCTGATACTTGATCTTCATGCCGGCCCTTACCCAGTTGATGACGCTGTTGCCGGAGAAGAAGCAGGTGAACACGATGAATAAGGCAGTGGCGACGACGGCATATTTCGAGAAGGAATTATGGTCGCTGTTCCAGAAAGGATTGCGCCGTCTGGCGCCGTCATTCTTGTCTTTTGCCAAGGCCGGGATTGTTAATTCGCCGCTAAATTAGTAAATTTGCCTGATTTGAAAAAGAATTTATACTTGTAACGTTACAATTATTCATATGAAACCTGCATTGCTTGTACTGGCCGCCGGAATGGGCAGCCGTTACGGAGGCCTTAAACAGATGGACGGAGTCGGCCCGTCCGGGGAAACCATCATAGACTATTCGATCCACGACGCCGTGGAAGCCGGATTCGGCAAGGTGGTGTATATCGTTAGGGAGCATTTCAAGAATCAGATGGAGGAGGCCGTGAGGGCCAAGTACGATGGCGTGAAATGTCCTGACGGAGAGCCGATAGAGTTCGTTTTCGTGACACAGGAACTCGACAGGTTGCCCGAGGGGTTCACGGTCGGCCCGGACAGGGTGAAGCCCTGGGGTACCGCCCATGCTGTCTTGATGGCGAAGGATGTCATCAAGGAGCCGTTCGTTGTCATCAACGGGGATGATTTCTATGGCAAGGATTCGTTCCGTATCGCGGCTCAGTGGTGCCGCGCCCACGAGAACACTTCCGGCGATTATGCCATCATCGGCTTCGCCCTAGGGAACACCCTTTCTGAAAGCGGCGGCGTGTCCAGGGGAATATGCCACTACAGCGCCGGAGGACTTCTGGAAGGGATAGTCGAGCATCTGGACATCAGGACTGAGGCGGACGGTGTGGTCCGTGGCGACAATTCCGTTACCGGAGAGAGGGTGGAACTCGACGCCAAGGCTCTTTGTTCGATGAACATGTGGGGCTTCACTCCCGATTACTTTGACCTTAGTCAGCTGATTTTCAAGGACTTCCTGAAGGAAAACATCAACAGCCCGAAGAAAGAGTTCTACATCCCTTATGCCGTGGACCATATCATCGCAGATGGAAACGGCAGCTGCACGGTCCTTTCCACTCCGTCCCGCTGGTTCGGGGTCACCTATAAGGAAGACCGCCCCGCCGTTGTAGAAAAGTTCCGCCGTCTTGCCGAGGAAGGCGTCTATCCCACCCCTCTTTACAGGTAAGGCCATGTTCAGGAACCATTCTTATTATACCCCTTCATGGGGCGGGCTGTTCGCCCTCCTGCTGATGTATTTCGTCGGGCTCCTCGTCGCCGGGATCGTGCTTGTCGCCCTGATGGCGATACCCGGCGATTTCGCTTCGACTTACGGTACGCTTATCACATATCCGGTCCAGTTCGTTCCGATCATCCTTTATGTCGCGGCCAAGAGCCGTGCAGGATCGATGTTCCTGACGGGATATCTTCCTGACAATGATAATTTCGGGAGAGTGGGCGGTCTTGGCGCTGCAGTCGCCGCCGCATTTCTGACAATCGGCGCCGCCCTTATGACGGATCCATTGATGAAGGTGCTTCCTGAGATGCCGGAACTTCTTGAGGAAACGCTTAAGAAACTGACTGAAGGACCGGTATGGCTTTCTCTTCTCTGCGTCTCTTTGATGGCTCCTTTCTTTGAAGAGTGGCTATGCCGCGGAGTGCTCCTGAGAGGCCTCCTGCAGCATACCCGTCCCGTCTGGGCCATACTGGTATCGGCGGCATTCTTCGCCTTCATCCATATGAATCCCTGGCAGGCGCTGCCGGCGTTCGTACTCGGCTGCCTGTTCGGTTATGTCTATTACAAGACCGGCTCGCTGAAACTTACGATGCTGATGCACTGCGTGAACAACACCATGGCCGTGGTTATCTCCAATATCCCGGCGCTGAAGGATGCGGATTCTTTCTCGGAAGTGCTTCCTATGGGGCAATACATTGCACTGATCGTGTGCGGGGCCCTTCTCGTAGCCGCGATGGTATGGGTGTTCAGCAGGATTCCGCTGAGCGGGGAACGCAGTTCCTGCGAGAGCGTGCCTCCATTCCTGGCTCAGTCTTCCGAAAGCGACCTGTAGAGTTCTACGGTAGCCGCTGCTTCGGCGACATCGTGTACCCTGAGTATATCGGCGCCCTTTTCGAGCGCCGTCAGATGCGCCCTCTGAGTGGCTTCCAAAGCCTCTTCGGGGGCTTTTCCGAACATGCTCTTGCGGGATACCCCGACGAGGGTCCTGTGCCCGGAAAGCCTTATGGCATCCAGATTGTCAAGCAGCAGGAAGTTCTGTTCCCGGGTCTTGGCAAAGCCGAAGCCGGGGTCCAGTATCCACTCCTGCAGGCCTTCCAGAATGGCTTTTCTGTCGAATTCCAGGAAATATTCCCTGACTTCCCTGACTATGTCCGTGTAGTACGTGAGTCCCTGCATGGTCGAGGGTGTTCCCCTCATATGCATCGCTATGTATGGCAGATGGAGCGACGCGGCGACGCGGAGCATCCCGGGGTCCGCCTCTCCGGCGCTTATGTCATTGACGGTGAATGGGCCGATAAGGGAAAACACTTTTTCGACAACCTTCGATGAAGATGTGTCGATGCTGAGGGGAAGGTCTTCGAATTCCTTCCTCAATTCCAGGAGAGGCTTTTCCAGGCGGCGGATCTGCTCGTCAGGAGGGACGGCCGGGGCGCCGGGCCGCGACGAAAACGCCCCGATGTCTATAATGGAAGCGCCGTCTTCCGCCATCCTTTCCACCTTCCGCAGCATTCCAGGAATGTCGCCGAGGAACCTGCTGCCCCGGTAGAAGGAATCCGGGGTCAGGTTGATGATGCCCATCAGGTCTATTTTCCTGTTTCTTGGCTCCATTTCTTCGATAAAATTTCCTGTCGAATCCAAAAATAATTATTTTTGTAAACATTATGAAGAAAATTATCATACCCATCATCTGTGCGATCCTCGCCCTGACCTCCTGTTCGGAACAGTTCAATGCCCAGAGGGCGCTTAACGGCACCATGCTGGCCGCCCAGGCAATGACCCTTTCCGATGCCGAGATCCAGGCCTATGTGCATCAGTATGTCACCAAACTCGACGCCTCGTCCCATATCGTGCCCTCCGGACACGCCTATACCAAAAGGCTTCAGAAACTCACTGCCGGCCTTACCCAGGTGGACGGTATCCCGTTGAATTTCAAGGTATACCAGACATCGGATGTAAATGCATTCGCGTGCGCTGACGGCAGCGTCCGGGTATATACCGGCATCATGGACCTTATGACCGACGATGAGCTTCTGGGAGTCATCGGCCATGAGATCGGCCACGTGGCCCTGAAGCACACCAAGAAGCAGCTCAAGGCAGCCATGCTCCGGGCCGCGGCGATGGAAGGCCTGTCTTCGACGAGCGAACTTGCGGCGACGCTGACGAATTCGCAGCTGGGTGCCATCGGCGAGGCAATGATGAGCGCCAGGTATTCCAGGAAGCAGGAGACCGCAGCCGATGATTACGGGTATGAGTTCCTGAAAGCCGCCGGAAAGAACCCCTGGGCGATGGCAATGTCCTTCGAGAAGCTCAAGTCTATTTCCGAGTCCGGCGGAAGGCAGAGCTCGATGGTGAACAACCTCTTCTCTTCCCACCCTGACGTCGAGGCCAGGATCGAAAGGATGGCCGCCAGGGCTACCCAGGAGGGATATACCCGTCCCAAGACCACTACTAAGAAATAGTTCCGATGCTGATCGTTATCGAGGGGCTGGACGGCTCCGGCAAGTCAACGCAGGTTGCCCGGCTGAGGGAGTATCTCGAGCAGAGGTGCGGTTCAGTCGATTACATCCATTTTCCAAGGTATGACGCTCCGGTTTACGGGCCGCTCATCGGGAAATTCCTGCGCGGGGGGTTCGGCTCTATAGATGAAGTCCATCCGCAGATAGTCGCCCTGCTTTTCGCAGAGGACAGGCACGGGGCCTCCGAGGGAATCCGTGAGACACTCTCTAGAGGGGGAACGGTCCTGCTTGACAGATATGTCTATTCCAATGTGGCCTATCAGTGCGCCAAGTTGTCCGATTCGGAAGAAAAGGAGGCGCTGATGCGATGGATCATAGATACCGAATTCGGCGATTTCGGAATACCGAAGCCAGACCTTAATATTTTCCTCGACGTCCCCATAGACTTTGTCCGGGACCGCCTCTCTGCATCCAGGGAGGGCGGTGACAGGGATTATCTGGAAGGGGAGTCCGACATCCATGAAGCCGACATCGCGTTCCAGCAGAAGGTCCGTTCCATCTACGGCTCCCTCGCCGCCGGCGACAGCAGTTTCCGCAGGATAGACTGCTCTTCGGCAAGCGGCAGGATGCTGCCTCCCGATGTCATATTCCAGAAGGTGAAGGAGGTCGTGGACCAATATCTAGTTGATTAGTAATGAAGCGTTTCCATCAGGGTATAAGGCGTTTCTGCGCCGTTGTCATAGGCTTGGTCCTGGTTGCCTCGGGTTTATTGAAGCTGCTGGATCCGGTTGGGACATCCCTGATAGTTGACGGATATTACAAGTTCCTGCATATAGGATTCCTGCATTTCAGCGCGATGGCTGTCGGGGTTATCCTCGCGTTTGCGGAGACACTCTGCGGATTGGCCCTTATTACAGGGGTCAGGCGCCGCCTCGTCGCCCTGATAACGGGAGTGCTGCTGCTGTCCTTCACGGCTCTTACCGCTTTCCTTGTCATCTTCAATCCCGAGATGGACTGCGGATGCTTCGGCAAGGCTTTCAAGCTCACCCACGCGGAATCTTTCATCAAGAATATCGTGCTGTGCGTCCTTGCGGCCGTTGCCTTCCTTCCCCCAAAGGACTTCGGCACACCCCGCAAAGACAAGCGGGTGGCGTTCTGGCTCTCTGCAGCCAGTATTGTAGCAGCGTTCATTTTCAATGCGTTGCGTCTTCCGGCGGTAGATTTCGGACAGTTTGCACCGGGCGCTGAACTGATGTCGTCCCAGGACAATCCTTCCCAGTATATGGACGAATATGTGGCTTCATATATCTATGAGAAGGATGGCCGGAGAGGTTCGTTCAGCCTGAATGCCCTGCCGGATTCCACTTGGACTTTCGTCGGTGTCGATACCTTGAAACGCAATTCTTTACCGAGGACGGACAGTACTCCGGTCCTGTCCATTTACCGGGACGGCAAGGACCTGGATACCCTTGCCGCTACGGGAAAGGTCATGCTGATATCTTCATATGCCCCTTCACGGCTCTCTGCGAGACGCATACGGACTGCCGGCAAGGCTGCTGAAGCGGCTGAAGCGGCGGGCGCAACGGTCCTGGTGCTTCTTTCGGAGCCTGCAGAAGGGCTTCCGCCGGACCTTTCGGCCAGAGCAGCCTATTCGGACTATAAGACCCTGGTGTCGCTGAACCGCTCCAACGGAGGCTTTACATGGCTGGATGATGGCATGGTACTGTGGAAATGGTCTGCTCTCAGGGGCCCCTCTTACGATGAACTCCAAAGGATATCCACGCGCGACAGGCTGGATTCCGTCATAAATAATGTTTCCCACGGACGTATAAAGTTCTATGGGTTTGTCATTTATCTGTTTGCAATACTTATACTGATATGAAGAATTTCATATACATTCTCTTGTCTTTTGTGATTTTGGCTGCCGGCTGCGGCGTTACCGACGATACCGGAGGTGATGTCAAGGTGGGGGACCGTCTGCCCCATTTCGCCGTCACTCTCAGTGACGGGGCAATCGTTACTGACGCAGACTTGCTGGGAAAAGTCAATTTAATTGCTTTCTTCACTGTTACCTGCCCCGACTGTCAGGAGACTCTGCCGGAACTGCAGAAGATTTATGACCGTTATTCAAAGCAAATCAGCGTATTGCTGATCTCCAGGGCCGAGGACTATGAAGTCGTGATGCCATACTGGAAGGAAAACGGCTTTACGATGCCTGTCTCCCCCCAGAAGAATCGTTCGGTTTATGAGCTCTTCGCAAAATCAATTGTCCCGAGAGTCTATATCTGCTCCCGGGACAATGTGGTGAAAGCTATCCATACGGATTCACCCAACCCTACCTACGACGAGATGTCGGAGGAAATAAAGTCTCTACTTTAGAGGTTCCTCTTTATTTCGACTATCTGGAACGCCTCGATAATGTCTTCGGGGTGGATGTCGTTGTACTTCTCAAGGGCACAGCCGCATTCCATTCCTGCAGGGACTTCCTTGGCGTCGTCCTTGCCCCTCTGGAGAGAGGCGAGGGCTCCGGTGTAAACCACGATGCCGTCGCGGATGAGGCGGACCTGGGCCTTGGAGGTAAGCTTGCCTTCCTTGACGAGGCAGCCTGCGACTGTTCCGACCTTGGAGATGCGGAATGTCTGCTTGACCTCGGCGGTGGCGGTAACCTCTTCCTTCTTCTCGGGCTCGAGCATACCTTCGATACCTTCCTTGACCTCGTTGATGGCATCGTAAATAACTGAGTACAAACGGATTTCGATTCCTTCTTTCTCTGCGGAGCGGCGAGCTTCGGCGGAAGGACGGACCTGGAATCCGATGACCACGGCGTCTGAAGCCTCGGCCAGAAGTATATCGGACTCGGAGATCGCACCGACGGCCTTGTGGATGACATTGACCCTGACCTGCTCGGTGGACAGCTTGATGAGGGAATCGGACAGGGCTTCGACGGAACCGTCCACGTCGCCCTTGACGATAATGTTGAGTTCCTTGAAGTTGCCGATGGCGATACGTCGGCCGATTTCCTCGAGAGTCAGGTGCTTCTGGGTCTTGATGCCCTGGATGCGGATGAGCTGCTCGCGGCGGTTGGCGATGGACTTGGCTTCCCTTTCATCGGCCATCACGTTGAATTTCTCACCGGCTGCGGGGGCTCCGTTGAGACCCAGCATGGAAACGGGAGTCGAAGGACCTGCTTCCTGGACTTTCTGGCCTCGTTCGTTGAACATGGCCTTGACACGTCCGTAGTAGGACCCGGAGATTATGACGTCGCCGACTTTCACCGTTCCGTCCTGTACCAGAACCGTGGCCAGATAGCCGCGGCCCTTGTCCAGTGAGGATTCGATGACGGCGCCGCTTCCCATCTTCTTGGGATTCGCCTTGAGTTCCAGAAGGTCGGTCTCGAAGAGGACCTTGTCGAGAAGTTTGTCGACATTGATGCCCTTCTTCGCCGAAATCTCCTGGCACTGGTACTTGCCGCCCCAGTCCTCGACGAGGATATTCATCTCTGAGAGCTGCCTGCGGATAGTGTCAGGGTTTGCGCCCGGTTTGTCTATCTTGTTGATAGCGAATACCATGGGTACTCCAGCTGCCTGGGCGTGGGCGATGGCTTCCTTGGTCTGGGGCATGACTGCGTCGTCAGCTGCCACGATAATTATGGCAAGGTCGGTCATCTGGGCGCCGCGGGCACGCATGGCCGTAAAGGCCTCGTGTCCAGGGGTATCCAGGAAGGTGATCCTGCGGCCGTTGCGGAGCTTGACATTGTATGCTCCGATGTGCTGCGTGATACCACCTGCCTCGCCGGCTATGACATTGGTGTTGCGGATGTTGTCAAGCAGGGAAGTCTTTCCATGGTCGACGTGTCCCATAACGGTGATTACAGGGGGGCGCTCCACGAGGTCTTCCTCGTTGTCGGGCTCCTGCTGGGATATCTCTTCCGTCAGTTCGGCGGTTACGAACTCAACCTTGTAACCGAATTCTTCAGCCACCAGGACGAGAGTCTCCGCATCCAGCCTCTGGTTGATGGAAACCATCATTCCGAGGCTCATGCATGCACCGATGACCTTCACGACAGGCGTGTTGTTCATCAGGGTGGCCAGATCGTTTACGGTAACGAACTCGGTGACTTTCAAGACTTTGTTCTCGGCCATCGCGGCTTCCATCTCCTCCTGGCTGCGAAGTGCGGCCTGCTCCCTCTTCTCCTTGCGGTACTTGGCTCCGAAGTTGTTCTTGCTCTCGTTCATCTTGGCGTAAGTCTCTTTGACCTGCTTCTGGATCTCCTTCTGCATCTCTTCCTGCTCCTCTGCAGTCAATGCCGGCTTGAAGCGGTCCGAGCCTTTCTTGCGGCCCTTTCCGGTCGCTTCCTGCTTCTTTCCGCCTTTTTCGGCGGCCGCCTTCTTTGGAGCCTTCTCCGCCTGGACCTTGTTGACATCGACCTTCTGGGAGCCCTTGATGCGTTCGCGCTTCTTCGCGGTCTTCTTGGGCTCGAACTTGGAAAGGTCTATCTTGCCAACGATCTTGATCCCGCTCTCGGCTTTCGCCTGGCCTTCTGTCTCTTCCTTCTTTTCGGGGACGGTTTCCGCAGGGGTCGGTCCGGTCTGCTCCTCGGAAGCGGTTTCGGCTGGGCTCTGGCCGTCGGTTTCACTTTCCTGAATGGTTTCGGGCTCTTTCTCCGGCTCGTGCTCGGGCTCAGGTTCCGGTTCGGGCTGAGGCTCGGGTTCGGGCTCAGGTTCCGGCTGGGGCTGAGGTTCGGGTTCGGGCTCAGGTTCCGGTTCAGGCTCCGGCTGAGGCGCCGGTTTCGGCTGGACGATAGGATCACCTATCAGGCTGGTACTCTTGATGATAGTCTCCCTGACAGGCTCTTCTTCATCCTCTTCATTCTGCGCGGAGCTCTGGCGCTTGGATGTTTTTTCCAGGATTTCGGTCAGTTTGACATCGACCTTCTCGGCCTGTTCCTTGAGTTCAAGGTCCTTGCCGAATTTTTTCTGGATTTCGCCCATCCATTCTTCCGAAATCTTGGCATTCGGATTGGCATCGACGCCTACGCCGATGCTGTTGAGGAAATCCACCAGGTTCTGAAGACCGATGTTATATTTCTTGATGATTTTGTTTAGTCTGATTTCTGCCATATATTAACCCCTGTATTTTTAAAAACTGTTTGGAAATCAGTTTCTTGTTATTCTTCGTCTTCAAATTCGGACTCCAGGATGCGGAATACTTCCTCAACCGTCTCGTCCTCGAGGTCGGCCCTCTTCGCGATATCGGCCGGTGAAAGCGCAAGGACACTCTTGGCAGTGTCGCAGCCGATGGCTTCGAGGCGGTCGATGACCCACTGGTCGATCTCGTTGGAGAATTCGCTGAGGAGGACATCCTCTTCCTCGACTTCGCCTTTCGGGAGTTCCCTCCAGACCTCGATTTCGCGGCCGACGAGCATGCCGGCGAGCTTTATGTTGCATCCGCCTTTGCCGATACCCTTCTTGACTTCCTCGCTCTGCATATAGACCTTGATCTTGTCGTCAGGTCCTTCCCCAAGGTCGAAGGAGGATATCCTTGCAGGACTCAAAGCCCTCTGTATCAGGAGCTGGGTGTTGTTGGTCCACTGGAGGACGTCGATGTTCTCGTTGCGAAGCTCACGGACGATGCCCATGATCCTGGAACCTTTCACGCCGATGCAGGCGCCGATAGGATCGATCCTTTCATCGTAGGACTCAACGGCGACCTTAGCCCTCTCGCCGGGGATACGGACAACCTTCTTGATGGTGATGAGCCCGTCGTAGATTTCGGGAACCTCCTGCTCGAAGAGTTTCTCAAGGAATTCTTCGGAAGTACGTGACAGGACGATATAGGGCGTGGTGTTGTTCTTCATTTCCACGCTCTTGATAATGGCCTTTACGGTTTCATTCTTCTTGAAACGCTCGCCGGGAATCTGCTCGTTCTTGGGCATGCGGAGCTCGTTTCCGTCCTCGTCGAGGATGAGAACCTCGTTCTTCCAGGTCTGATAGACTTCTCCGGTGAAGATTTCACCGATCTTCTCGCTGTATTTCTTGAAAACGTTGGCTTTTTCGATGTCCATGATCCTTCCCTGAAGGTTCTGGCGGATGTTGAGGATACCCCTGCGACCGAACGAGGCAAGGCTGAGCTTGCGGGTATAGGTGTCGCCGATCTCGTAATCGTCGTCACCGGTCTCCGCCGCGATTTCATCGATGGTAATCTCCGCCGACGGGTTCTCAACCTCTTCGACAACCTCGAAGTTCTGGTAGATTTCGCAGTCTCCCTTGTCCACGTTGATGATGACGTCGAAATTGTCAGCCGATCCGAAGGTCTTGGCAATCTGGGTCAGGAACACGTCCTTTAGAACGCCCATCATTACGGGCCTGTCGATGTTCTTCTCCTCCTTGAAGTCCTTGAAGGCATCGATCAAAGTGATGATTTTTTCTTTTTCCATTGTTTTATTGTATCTATTTTATTCAAAATCAATGTAAGGGGTGACTGAATTAATCTCGGCGAAAGGAATGGTTTCACGGTGGAATACATTCTCTTTCTTCTTTCCGCCTTCGGGAATCTCCCTCGCTGTCCAGCTGAGGGTAACGCCCTCGCTCTCAGATGCTTCCTCAAGCGTTGCCACGAAACGGCGGCCACCCTTCAGGCTTACGGTCACCTTGCTGCCGGCGGCCTTTGCAAATTGTTTCATAACCTTGAAGGGCCTGTCGAGCCCGGCGGATGAAACTGTAAGGGAATAGTCTTCGGCATCCTGGTCGAATACTTCGTGGAAGGCTTTGTCGAGGGCCGAGCAGTCGTCCCAGTCCACCTGTCCTTCTTCTTTTTCGAAGTAGATCACGATGTCGTTCTCGGCGCTTACGGTCAGTTCCACCAGGAAACATCCCATCTTCGTGAGCATCCCTTCAAGGGCTTCAATTATGTCTTTCCTTGTCATATTGGGCCGTTTTTTAATCGTTTGGGGCCGGTATATCAAAAAAGATAGGGGACCCTGCGTCCTCTATCTCCTCAATCACGGCTGCAAATATAGCAAGTATTGATGGAATTACCAAATAATCCTACGGATTTGTCTCCGGCTTGGATATCCAGTTGGCCTCAGGGAAGGCAAGGACCCCGGGAAAACACCGTAGCCCCGGCCATTTCAAGGACGCGACATATCCTGCAGCTTAAAGACAACGATACACCCGGGTTCCATAGTCGGATGAGGCATTAATTTTGATTATTGAAAGGAAATCCGGTTTGTAATGGTTATATTTGCAAACTTTTTGAATCGAGAGAATTTTTATGGAGTTGACTGCAAGGCAGATTTCGCTGATGCTCGGGGGAGTGATTGAAGGAAACCCCGATGCGGTGGCGGTCAGATTTGCGAGAATAGAAAACGGCACGGAAGGGGATGTCTGCTTCTACGCCAACCCGAAATACGAAAAATATGTCTATACGTGCAGGGCTTCGGTCCTGCTGGTTAACAGGGATTTCTTTCCGAAAGAGAGTGTCAGCTGTACCCTGGTGAAGGTGGACAATGCCTATGAGGGCTTCGCCACCCTGCTTTCCAGGGCCTCGAAGGGTGAAGGCCGCCGGCCTCGCCGCAGCCTCCTTTCGCTGCGCCGCCTGTCTTCGAAACTCGGTTCACGAGTCGGAGTCGGAGCCTTTTCCGTGATCGGCCGCAGGACCGTTATCGGAGATGCAACCATCATTCATTCAAATGTTTCCATCGGCGATGATTGCCGTATAGGGAAGTGTTGCATCTTCTATTCCGGCGTCCGTATCTATCCCGGTACCGTAATCGGAGACAATGTAATCATCCATTCCAACGCTGTCATTGGCTCAGACGGATTCGGCAATGTAAAGGGAGAAGACGGAAAGTGGACCAAGATAGAGCATCTTGGTAATGTCGTTATCGGGAACGATGTCGAAATAGGAGCCGGTACCACCGTCGACCGTTCGGCCGTCGGGGCCACGGTCATAGGTAACGGGGTCAAGATTGACAATCTCTGCCATATCGCCCACAATGTGAGCATCGGCGACAATACCGCCATTGCTGCACTCACAGGCGTTGC
>JAEEGL012963730.1_pt1 | contig 15552 bp, 11 predicted proteins | sample 9134231 | NCBI WGS metagenome assembly JAEEGL01 (sample SAMN16246548, study PRJNA631951) | gut metagenome | biome: gut microbiome; feature: rumen; material: fiber-attached | host: Bos | place: Iran: Karaj | collected 2018-10
CCTTCGGGCATTACCAGGTCGGCCTCGCTTGCCTGCATCAACAGTGGCAGCAAGGACAAACTTAATACGGAAAATAACTTTTTCATCTTATTAAAAAGGTTAACAATTACATTCAAATTAGTTGTTAATGGTCATCTCATGTATTCCATAAGAGCGCGTAAAGGTAGACACTTTTCGCTTAAATAACAAATTTTAATAATTAAAAAATATTTCATGGTTGTATTTTTTTTGTTCACTCACTGATAGTGAGGATTTTTAACTTAGCAAAAAAAATCAGCGAAATGTGCGTCACTGCAACTCATTCACGCATTTTCAAGCACAAAAAACGCACCCAAAAAGATACTTTTCCCTCAATCATGCTTACATTTTTAAACCCGCAGGGCATTTTGCCACCATTTTGAGTTTTTTCCTGTCATTTGTTTCAAAATATCCGATAATATTTTGCTCGATGACTATTTTTTTCTAAATTTGGTGTGACAACGATGACCATATTTTATGATTAACAAATATTAACTCTCAATAATCCACATGCTTATGAAACCCAACTCACTGTTACTGACCAGCATCGCGCTGCTTTGCTCGCTCGGCGCCGCAGCTCAAGATGCCCCTCCTGTAGAACTAACCTACATGGCTCAAAACATTGAAACGATACAAAAAGTGATGTGCAGCGACGACTACTTCGACCAGCCCGTGCACTACACCCCCGACAAATATCAAATTCTGGATGTCGACGGCGATGGACATTATGAGTTGTGGGTGCGCAACGGCAACAACGAAGAAGGCGCGCTGTTCACCTTCAGCAACGGCAAACCCGTGTTGGTCACGCACGAGAACTACAGGATGCGCATGAGCATCAACGGCAATCTCGTTACTGTGGGCGGTGGTGCCGGAACGGGTGCTTTCGTCAACAAGTATTACCTCATCGAGGGCAGCAAGGCGGTCAAAGCCCCCTTCATCGAGATTATGGAGGCCACGCCCGATGACGACCTCAAAACCTATTACCTCGACGACCAGGGAAACAACTATCCCGAGTCGAAGGCCAAGGCCTTCCTGAAGCGTGCCAAACCCACACACGAGTATGACCCCGACGACATGGGTTGGCAAGAATTCAACATGTGCGGGAAGTATCTGAAAGCCAGCACCGACATCACCCTGCGCGAGCGGCCCATCTTTGTGGAGCCCGACATTGCCAAAAACAAATTCGTGGCACTCAGCGAAGATCCAGTGAAAGATGCAAGTGCCTATAACCGCATGATTTTCAAGCCTCATGTGGGCAATATCACTTTCACGGGAAATCTGGGATATGACAACGACCTATATCGTTATGGCTACAAGCTCAACGACCCCAGCTTCACCAAGAAGATGTTCCGTGGCTACCAGAGCCATGAGGCCTGCCCCGTGGTGGTCAAGGAATCGTTCCTGCGCACCCACAATCCTCTGCAGTTCAGCCGTTGGAAAGAACCCGAACAGATTGTGGGCCTGGGCAATGACTATTTCCTGAAACAAATTGCCGACCGCTACGAAAACCGCCCCATCAAGGAAATCAGATGGATTGCTGGATGCGAGGCCAACGAGCGCATGTTCTATGCCGTCCAGTTCGAGGACCAGGGCGGCGTGGCGCTGGGCAGCGTGGTGTGCTTTGCCGAGGGCGAACTAGTGTCGTCGTGGGACAATTATGCCGAACTCAATGGCGAGGAAGCCGAGGCGCACCAGTCGGTGTGGCATGTCGATGACGAGGGCGACTATTTCGGCATCGCTCCAAGCATCCACTGCATGATGGGCACCAATGCGGGCCTCGAACTCTATGTGGTGCGCTATGGTGCCGAGAGCTACTCGACCATGATTCTGCGCGAGATTGGCGACCAGTTCATCTGCATCCAGAGCGATTATCACTACATCCAGTATTAAACTCTCTCACCTCATTTATAGTCTAAAGCAAGAATTAATTTTTCTCGATTATGAAACGCATATCTCTCATTATCGCCATGCTCATGGCCACATCGTCGGTCATGCTGGCGCAAAAGGTGCAGAAAGGCACCTTCTGGCACGATGGCTTCACTTTCTATCACGCCAATGCCATTGACCGTGATGGCACCATCCACTTTATGGGTGGTTCCTTGCACGAGGGTGGCTCCCAATTCGCGCTCAAGACCACAGCCAAGGCGGGTGAATACACCCTTGCCGAGAATGTACCAGGCGACGAGTACTCGGTGAATGTGTCGTATCTGCTGCACCCAGGCAATCGCGTGACGCTCAACACTGTAGCGGGCATGCAAGTGCTCATGTTCTATGACGGCAAGGGCGCCTTGAATACCGTGCTCTATCAATTCGACGGCAGTCTGGAACAGGTAATGCTCGATGACTATCACACCATCTACGCCGGCAACTATGTCGACCATGACGGCAACAAGTTCGTTTTTTCTACCGATGGCAAATGCCAGTTGTCCGGCGAGAGCAGTCTCAAGCCCTACAAGATAGAGGAAATGTATGAGATTCCCAGCAATGTGATTACAACCGCTGGCGGTGCACAGTATGAGATGCATATCACCACCAAGGGCATTGACCTGTGGCATGGTAAGTATGATGCCTACAATGAGGCGTTCGCTCCCGACGACAATGTGACCTCACTCACCCGCACCATTTCGCCTTACGGCCAGGGTATGTGGGCTTGGGCTTCGACTCAACTGGTCACTCCGTCGTTGCTGGGCAGCTTCGACAAAGCCACGCTTCGCCTCATTCGCAACGAGATTTGGGCACGCCACGGCTATCGCTTCTCGGCTCCCGACCTGCAGCAATACTTCTCCAAGCAACCCTGGTACCGCCCAGTGGCCGATAATGCCGCCGTCCAGCTCAGCGACATCGAGAAGTTCAATGTCGACCTCATCAAGGCCACCGAGAACCTCCCCAAGGAGTAAAATGCAACTTGTGTTTTGAGATTTAGTGCAAATATGTTGTCGCTGCAACATATTTGCACTAATTTTGCTCTAAAAACAGCGAAATCAGGTTGCACCTCGGCATAAAAAATGAAAAACTTTGTTTCTCATTTTGTTCTGCGCTCGGTTTGCACTAATTTTGCAAGTGAAATGATAGAGAAGAGAGAAAGCATATTCAAGTATGCCGCCCGATGTGGCCTACCCATGGGCGGATACTTGTCGTTGATGTCGGTGTCCATGATTTTCAGCGACAAGTTGCCGCTGCTGTCGCTTGTGGTGCTTGTCATGCTCATCTTCACACCAGTGCTTGTCTACAAATTGCTGCGCACCCGCTATGTGGCCGACAGTTGCACCACCGACTTCTCGTCGCTGTGGATGATAGGCATTCTAACCTTCATCTATGGTTCTCTCATCTGCACCGCCGTCACCTATGCCCTGCTCGAATGGCTGCGTCCCGACTTTTTCTACGACATGGCGCAAATGGTGATTGACCAATACAAAACGATGCCTGCCGCCAAAGAAATGGTCGATACCCTGCGCACCATTGTCGACAAGGGGCTGTTGCCCAGCACGCTAGAATTCCTGTTCCAGATGTTCTGGCTCACATCGTTCCTGGGCTCGCTGGTGAGTGCCATCGTGGCCGTTATCGTGCGCAAAATCAAACCCAAACCCTGACAATCAAACTATCAACACTATATATGGACATTAGCATAGTCATCCCGCTGTACAACGAAGCCGAGTCACTGCCCGAACTGGTCGAGTGGATTGAGCGCGTCATGAAAGAAAACAACTTCACCTACGAGGTGCTGATGATTAATGACGGCAGCACCGACAGTTCATGGCAGGTGATCAAACGGCTGCACAACAGCAACCCATGCGTGAAGGGAGTGAGTTTCCGCCGCAACTACGGCAAATCGCCTGCCCTCAACACCGGTTTTGAGCGCGCACAGGGCGATGTGGTCATTACCATGGACGCCGACCTGCAAGACAGCCCCGACGAGATTCCCGCCCTCTACAAGATGATTACTGAAGAGAGCTATGACCTGGTGAGCGGATGGAAGAAAAAACGCTACGACCCCAAGAGCAAAACCATACCCACCAAACTGTTCAACGCCACGGCGCGCAAGGTGAGCGGCATCAAGAATCTGCATGACTTTAACTGCGGACTCAAGGCTTATCGCAACGAGGTGGTGAAACACATCGAAGTGTACGGCGACATGCATCGCTACATCCCCTATCTTGCCAAAAACGCCGGTTTCACCAAGATTGGCGAGAAGGTTGTGCAGCACCAGGCCCGCAAGTATGGTTCCACCAAGTTTGGCCTTGACCGCTTCGTGAACGGCTACCTCGACCTGCTCACTCTGTGGTTCCAAACCAAGTTTGGCAAGAAACCCATGCACTTTTTTGGTTTGCTGGGAAGCCTCATGTTCCTCGTGGGCTTTATTGCAGTCATCATTGTGGGCGCGCTGAAACTCTACAACATGTATAGCGGACACTCCTACCGTCTGGTGACCGACTCGCCTTACTTCTATCTGGCCCTGACTTCAATGATACTGGGCACACTGCTTTTCCTGGCAGGGTTCCTGGGCGAACTCATCATACGCCACTCAAGCGACCGCAACCACTACGAAATCTCAGACGAAATCACCGCGACCCATGAGAATGAAGAAAGTAAATAGCGCAATCGCACTCCTCACCATCGTGCTGGCAGCCATCACTGCGGCATGCAGCAACAGCGGATGCATAGGCAACGGCAGCAGCATCCCGCTCGCAGCATTCTACGACTATGCCACTGGCAGGCAGGGCAGCATGGAAGGAGTCACCGTCAAGGGCGTGGGTGCTCCTGGCGACAGTCTCCTTGCCGACAATGCATCGCTCACGCAAGTCTATCTGCCGCTCCAGGTGAGTACCAGCACATCGAGTTTTGTGTTTGATTTCAACATCGAGGGCATTGCCCCCGACACCCTCACGCTGCGCTACGAGGCAGTGCCCTACTTCCACTCCGAAGAGTGCGGAGCCATGTACATCTTCAACATCAGCGAGTTTAAGGTCACACACAACTTCATCGACTCAGTCGCCGTGCCCAATAAGGTGATCAACAACGAAGACAGGATTTCAATCAAACTCTTTATTTAGCGCCACACACCTCACCGCTACACAAAATGAAACACAGGATTTTCATCATATTAACCCTTCTGCTGGCAGGCTTTTCGCTCTCGGTTCATGCTCAACAGTCCGAGCCGCAAAAACGGCACATCACGCCCGTCAAGCCCTCGACCAACAAGACGCTCTCTCCTGAGCGAGGCACCGACGACAAGATCATCGAGCGCTATGTCATGGGCGACACCCTCTCGGCACTCGAGGAGATTCACAAAGACTCGCTGCGACGCATCTATCCGCATTATCCCAAACTCACCGATGTGGCGTTTGGCATTAACATTATAGACCCGCTGCTCATGGCATTCGGACAGAAATACACCAGCATCGACCTGAGTGCGACCCTCAACATGTGGAACAGACTGCAACCCGTCATTGAGTTGGGTGTTGGGTGGGCCAAGAACAGCCCCGACGGCATGAACTTCACCTACAAAGGTAAAATCTCGCCTTTTGTGCGCATTGGCGCCAACTATAACTTCCTGTTCAAGAACGATCCCAAATATCAGTTCTATGCTGGCCTGCGATTAGGTTTCTCTTTCTTTAAATACGACATCACCAACATCTCCTATCACAACGGCTATTGGCACGAAGATGTGCCGCTCAGCATCAAGGGCGAGAGTTCGCATGCCCTGTGGGGAAGCCTTGTGGCAGGCATGCGCGTGCATGTGTGGCAAAACATCTCGGCAGGTTGGCAAGTGAAATATCAGGGCGTGTTCAACTACAAGAAGAACACCCATTCCGACCCCTGGTTTGTGCCCGGATTCGGCAAGCGCGACCGTAAGTTTGCCTTCGGATTCAGCATCTATTACACCCTGCCCCTCATGCGCGACAGGTGGCCCGTGAAAGACAGCAACAAGCAAACCGGGCAGAAGGAGAACGCAACCCCTTCAACATAGCAAATCTAACCTGTTAAACCTTGCAACTGTTTGCCGTGGAGCGAGCGGGCAGGCGCCGACGAACGGCACCGACAATGCGGTCTTTCCAATACTTCATCCAGTAAACTCCGTACAACAGATGGACTATTTGAGGGAATTTTCCATTCGCCTTTGCTTTTTCATACAGATCTTTCGCAAAGACGGCATCATCATTCTTTGAATCACCTTTCTTGGTGTGCAAAATCTGAAAATACGAGTAATTACGATGATTCCGGAAATAATCTATATCAAAAACATCCTTGAACTGATCGACTTTGTCGATGATATCTAAAGTCACCAAAGTTCGAATGCATTTGGAGCACTTGCCACAGCCATTGAAACAGAAACACACATCAAGATACTTCTGGGCCAGTTTGTCATCGGCAATTTCAATTGTCTTTTCTAAGCGGGTGGCGTAATCCGAAAGAATGAACGATAGAGATTCTGTGCTCAAGCACTGACACAATAGTGCTTCGTAGTGTTGAGAGCCTTCGGTGAGCGTCAAGTCAAAGTAGCCGGGCCATCCGCCTGAAGAATTGTAATAGACCGAAAACAACCCCTGCAACGATAAGGCCATGGCACAATTACGATACACCCCGGTGTGACCGTAGGCGCCTCGATAGTAATCAGAATCCAGGTTTGATTTAACATAAACCAGTGGCAAGTTCGACTGTTCAGCTACCTGCTTCGCATTTTCGCGTTTTTCTTCCGACATGCGGTCGGTAGTCTCATAAAACTCTTCAAGTGTGTAAGTTTTGTTTTCCGAGCGGTTAGGATGGAAAATGGCACCCATATTAAAATATGCCAGATGCGTTAACTTGTAGGGGGCAGGAGTGTCGTCACTTGAATACTGGTGAAGGGTATAAAAACTATCGACACCGCACGACATGCCGGTTCCCACTCCCAATGCATTGTTCACAGGCACATTGGTGGTTTTGCCCTTGATGTCAATTCGTCGGTAACCATTTTTTTCAGTACATAAAGCGGGAATGAGGTATCTTTTGATATTAAATACCATTTTCTCTGACAATGGAGCCTCTGACTCAATATCAGAACCAGTAATCATGGCATACCACAAAAGTGCCACAACAAATGCGTCACCGCGTTCAGCGCACAGATACTGCTTGTACTCTGCGGGAACTTCAAACCACAAACCACTGTTTTCGTCTTGCCATTCCTTGGGAGGGTAGTTATCTGAGGTGCGCCAATGCACTTTCTTGATAGATTTTGATGCGGTAAGGTATGCCGAGGCTGTGTCCTCTGAAATTTCTACATGAGCTTTCAGATATGCATGTCCGCCTTCTTCATAAATCTGTGGTATCCTGATCTTTATCATTGACTTGAAATTAATTATTAAAAACAATAGATTTGATTTGAGCATTGTTTCACATTATTTGGACATATATGCTCTCTAAGTCCTTAATGTGGTGATATGCTTTGCAAAAATACAATTTTTTTCTTTAAAAATAAGTTTTTTCAAACAAAAACCCTTTTGTGCATTTCTTGCTCAATCTAAATCGCTCAGTGTGGCAGGGCGTATAGGCATCTGTGCGATTGGCATTGAGGCAGAGGTGCGATTGCAGGTAATTTTGGGGCATGAAAAACACAAAACTCAATCATCAAGATAAAACTCCGGCAAATGATTCACTTGATAAAGAAATCACTGCCATCGAGATTCCCGAGAATCTTGTGGAGGAAAACGCCAGGCGCAACGAGGCACTCAAAACAATCTACGACCCTATCACCGGCCAAGGTGCTTGTGGCAATCGTATTTGCACACAGGTCGAAGGGCTCGGCAATGTGTGGGTACCTGAGGAAATGCTCCAGGAACAGCCGCACGACATCACTGCCGACCACAAATGCTTCAACAAGGCACGAATGCACTACGACTTTGAATTCTGGTGCGCCACCTGTGCCACAGTGCGCGACAAGGTGAGCGGCCGCAATGTGAAACTGCACCTCAACGCAGCACAGCGTCGTGTGCTGGCCGAACTCGAACGCCAGCGCAAGTCGGGCAACGGCATCCGCCTCATCTTGCTCAAGGCTCGCCAGTGGGGAGGTTCCACCCTGATACTCATGTACATGGCATGGATTCAAATTGTGCTGCGCAAGAACTGGAATAGCCTCATCTGCGGGCAAAAGCGCAACACTTCAAACGCCATCAAGGGCATGTACACCAAACTGCTTCGCTATTATCCCAAAGAATATCTCGAAAAGGGGAAACCACTCCGATTCCGCAACTTTGAGGGCAGCAGCCAAACCCAACTCATTGAGCCTCGCGACTGCCTCGTGATCATGGGCTCGGCCTATAGCGAGGATGCCGTGCGCGGATACGATGTGGCAATGGCACACCTGAGCGAAGTCGCCTTTTGGCCCAAGGGAGCGCATCACGACCCGCTCGACATCATTCGGTCGGTCGATGGCACCATCCTGCTTGGCGACCTCTCCATGGTTGTGCTCGAATCCACTGCCAACGGCATGGGCAGTTTCTTTCACAGCCAGTGGCTTAATGCCTGCAACGGCAAGAGCGACAAGCAGCCCGTATTTGTCCCCTGGCACGAGATTGAGATCTATTGCCAGCCTGTAGCCGACCCTTATGCGTTGTGGATGTCGCTCGACGAGTATGAGCGCAACTTGTGGAACCATCACGGCTGCACCCTTGAGAAGATTCAATGGTATCACAATAAGCGCAAAGCCTACCCCAGCCACCACCTGATGATGGCCGAGTTTCCTACTACCGATATCGAGGCCTTTGCCAACTCGGGCACTTGCATCTTCGACCTTGAAAGGCTCGATGCCATGCGCCGTGACTGCCGCCCGCCCCTTTTCATGGGCGACATCATCTCTAACCCGCCTTACACCTTGTGCAACATTGCACTCAATAAAGATTTGACCCGACAACTCAAAATCTGGGCGCAGCCCGTGAAGTCACAATTCAAGTCGCGCTACATTGTCGCCGTCGACATTGGCGGACGCACCGACAAGGCCGACTACTCGGTCATTACCGTGCTCGACCGCAAAGAGGACCGCGCCCTCAAACCCGAGGTTGTGGCGCAATGGCGCGGCCACATCGACCACGACCGGCTGGCATGGAAAGCGGCGCAACTCGCCACCTACTACAACAATGCGCTGCTCGTTTTTGAGAGCAACTCGCTCGACCGCGTCAAGGACGAGAGCAACGAGGCCAATAACATCCTTGATTTCATCAGGCACCGCTACAGCAATTTCTATCTCAGGAAAAACAAGCAGCCTGGATTCCACACCAACAAGGACACTAAGGGCCGTATCGTGGACCTGCTCATCGCTTGGATTCGCGACGGTCTCTACATCGAGCATGACCACGACGCCATCGACGAGTACAGCTGGTTTGAACTCAAGCCCAGCGGCAAGCATGGCGCTGTCGACGGCAAGCACGACGACATTGTCATGTCGCGGGGCATAGCGCTATTGGTCGCCAGCGAGACGCCAATCACGCCCAAACTCAATCCCGCCGATTTCATGCGGGCATAATTAAACCCGAATCGCTCGTTGGAACGATTCGGGTCTCTTATCTATTTTTCAACTCTTGTTAAAGAGGATTTATATTTTTCACTTTCTTCCAGTTCTTGGCGTTTCGGTAGGCGTCGACCGATGCGGCCGGAACAAAGAGTTGCACCTTGTCGTTGCTCAACGCATCGAGTTCGGGCGGCACAATCGCCTTGCAGTCGATGCGCTGCAAGCTCTTGCATTTCTCGGCAACCTTCTTCCCGATTTTAGTGACGGTCGAAGGCAGCGACAGTTGCTGAATAGCGGTTTCGCGCAGGGCATTGTCGCCAATCGTCTGCAGACCTTCGTTCAGGTCAATGTGGCTCAACGCGCTGCACTCGCGAAATGCCTCCTTGTCGATGTTGGTCACAGCCGATGGCAGCTCAATGCCAGCGAGCGCCTTGCAGCGGCGGAAAGCCTCTTTGCCTATGCTTCGCACACCATTGCCCAAGTTCACACTGCGCAGAAGCTTGCACTCAAAGAAAGTCTTCTCGGCGATTGAAGCAACACCGTCGGGCAGGTCAACCGACTCCAGCGCAAAACAACGGTCAAAAGCCTGCTTGCCTATTGAGGTGAGGTGCTCGCTCAATACCAGGTCGACGAGCGAGTTACACTCGTGAAACGCCTTCTCGCCAATAGTTGTCACGCTCTCGGGCAGCTCCACACGCCTCAGATTGGTGCAATACTCAAATGCGCCCTTGGGCACCGTGGTGAGTGTGCCAGCAAGCGTGAACGATTGCAACGACTGGCAATTGTAGAAGGCATAGGCGCCCATTCTGCTGACGGCACCCATCTCAATGTCGCGCAGCGATGTGCAGTCGCTAAATACGCTTCCGGGCAATTCTGTCACACCATCGGGCAACGAGATGCTGGTGAGTTTACTGCAACCCGAAAATGCCTCTTCGCCCAGCACAGTCACCGATGCGGGCATATCCACAGCCGTCACCTTGCTCTTGTAAAATGCCTGGGCAGCAATGGTCTGCACACCGCTCGGCAGGCGACATTCGCCTGTGCGACCTGCCGGATAGAGCAGCAGGGTGGCACCGTCGCGGTCATAAAGCGAGCGGTCGATGGAACTGAACTGCGAATTGCCGCGCTCCACCTCTATCGACTGCAACTGGCTCATGTAGCCCAATTCGGCATTTGCTATCTCGCAATAAGCGGGAATATACAATTCTATCACACCACACTTATTAAAGGCATTTTTCCCAATGTAGCGCACTGAGCGGGGCAGCGGCAGCTGGCGCAGCGCACTGCAGTCCTCAAAACACTTCTGCCCAATCGTCTCGAGTGACGACGGCACCGTGAAGTAGCGCAATTCGCTGCAGTCCTCAAAGGCATAGTCGCCCAGTTCCATCACGCTTGGGGGCATAATCACCTCTTCCAGATTGCTGCACGAGTGGAAAGCCGACGAGCCAATGCTTTTGAGCCGGTCGGGAAGCACCACCGAGCGCAGGCGTGTGGCATTTTCAAAGGCGCCTGTGGGCAGCACATCGCGGCTACTGCCAAAGAGGCCTTTTCCCTGCACGCGCACCAATTCCAGGTCCACATCCAGGTAATTGTCAATCTCCTTGCCTTCGTCATTGAACACCTTGCTGCGCTTGGCAAGCTTGGTGATGTACTTGAAGTCATTCTCGTTGAGCGTGCCCTCGATGCGCAACACGCGCACGCGGTCGTACATGTCCTTAGGCATGCGGTCGGCAAGTTCACCAGGCGAAGTTACAAACACCTCGACCATGTCGCCATAACTGTGATTCCTCGAGCTATTGTAATGCCGCGACATGCTGCGGCTGTACTGGGCCTCACAAGGCAGTGAAGCCACCGTCAGCAACAATACCAGTGCAATCAAAAACTTTTTCATAACTGTAATTACATCAATGTTTTTTGCAAAATTAAGCATTAATGACCAATTACGCATCCCTTAACCTCGAAAAAACTCATCATGCCACAACAATCGCTGCAAAACACAACAAAAACGGGAAGCAGTCTGCTGCCTCCCGTCTTGTGCGTTATTACTGATTGTTCAGTTTATTTCACTTTAATCTTCTGACCTTTCTTGATCTTGTCGCCTTTGATGCCGTTCATCTTCTTGAGCTGGGCCACAGTGGTGCCGTTCTTGGCGGCAATCTTGGCGAGGCTGTCGCCATTCTTCACCTCAACCGACTTCGATTCGGCATGCTTCTTGCCGTGCTTGCCACCCTTGTCGCTCTTGCGAGAATATGACGACGAACTGTGGCTGCTGTGATGCTTCACATTGTCGTTGCGCGAGGCGGTGTAGGTAGTCTGGCGAGGAGTGCTGCGGCGATAGCTGCGCGACTCGGTATAGTTGCTCTTCGTGAAGGTGTAGTAGTCGGTGTGAGTGGTGCGGTTCTCAAAGTCGAAGATGGCTTCGGGATTAATGGCATAACCCATGAAGCGGGTCTCGAAGTGCAGGTGAGGACCTGTGCTGCCGCCCGTGTTGCCGCTCAAGGCGATGGGCTGACCGGCCTTCACAACCTGATCGGGCTTCACAAGGAATTTCGACAAGTGACCATACACCGTCTCCAGTCCATTGTCGTGACGCACAATCACATAGAAACCATAGCCACCACGCTCATACTTGGTGAGCCTGATGCGACCGCTGAAGGCTGCACGCACCGTGTCGCCAATGGCTGCACGCAGGTCCACGCCCTTGTGCACACGGCCAAAGCGCGGGCGATAGCCATAGTTCGAAGTCACGAAGTTGTTCTTGACGGGCATCACATAGTTGCGCACATCAAGTTTCTTGGTGGCAGGCACATCGCTCTCCTTGAAAGGATTCACCAGGCCGCTCTCCCAACCTTCGGTGTAAATGTCGATCTCAGGTTCAACCTCGCCATAGAGGTCCTGAGCATATTGCTGAGTTTCTTCGAGTTTAATCTGTTCGTTGATGCGTTTCTGTTTAGCAAGCAGGTCGGCATGCGCCTTGCGGTAACTTGAAACTGACTGAAGGCTCTGCGCCTGAGCCATAAAACCAACCGCCGATATAGCGACGATTGTTGCGCTGAATATTGATAATAATTTCTTTAAATTCATTCGATCTTGATTTTAATCGTGCATAACAGATAGGTGCCAAAAGGCCTATGCTCGATTTTATTAACGCACAAAAGTACTTATTTATTATGTGTTACACAATTATTCGACACATAAAATTTGTAAACTTGTGTTTAAAACTCCAAAATCACCATCGCAACACCCTGACCCACAACCCCTTACAAATTTGTCATAATAAGACACAACATTCGTCAAAGAACCTTAACATCCCCAATTAGCATGTGGGTATTAGCTGATGAGGCCCCAGTGCTGGGTGCGGTTGAAGCGGGTGCGCAATTCGGCGTCGAGCCGGCGGCCTTGGGGGGTGGTGAGGTCGGGGTCGGCATCGAGTATCTGCTGGGCATCGTCGCGGGCGGCCTGCACGATGAGTCCGTCGGTGGCGAGGTTCGAAATCCTCAGGTTGAAGGCAATGCCGCTCTGCTGGGTGCCTTCCAAGTCGACAGGACCGCGCAGTTTCATGTCTTCCTCGGCCACGACAAAGCCGTCGTTGGTCTGCGTCATCACCTCGAGGCGGTGGCGGGTATCTTTCGAGAGTTCGTGCTTCGACATGAGTATGCAGTAGCTCTGGTCGGCACCGCGCCCCACCCTGCCGCGCAGCTGGTGCAGTTGCGACAGGCCAAATCGCTCGGCATTCTCGATGACCATGACGCTGGCGTTGGGCACATTCACGCCCACCTCAATCACCGTGGTAGCGACCAGGATATTGGCCTGCCCCGATGCGAAGAGCTGCATCTGGTGGTCTTTCTCGGCAGGTTTCATGCGGCCGTGCACATAGCACACGCGGTAGCTCGGGAAAGTCTCGCGCACAATCTCGTAGCCCTCTTCAAGCGCCTTGAGGTCGAGTTTCTCGCTCTCCTCGATAAGGGGGTACACGATGTAGGCCTGACGGCCCTTGCGCAGTTCGGTGCCTATGAAGTGGTACATCTCCTGGCGCTGGTTCTCGTAGCGCAGCCGCGTGGTGACGGGTTTGCGGCCCGGCGGCAGTTCGTCGATGACCGACACATCGAGGTCGCCATAGACGGTCATGGCCAGGGTGCGCGGTATGGGGGTGGCGGTCATCACCAGCACATGCGGTGGCGACACATTTTTCTTCCACAGTTTGGCCCGCTGTGCCACACCGAAGCGGTGCTGCTCGTCGATGACGGCGAGCCCCAGGTTGCGGAATTTCACCTCCTCTTCGATGAGGGCATGGGTGCCTATGAGAATCTGCAGTTCGCCACTGCGCAGCTGCTCGTGAATGGCTTCGCGTGCCTTTTTGCGCGTGGAGCCGGTGAGCAGGGCCACCTTCACGCCAATGTGCTGCGCCATGGTGCTGAGCGATTCGTAGTGCTGCGTGGCAAGAATCTCGGTAGGCGCCATGATGCAAGCCTGGTAGCCATTGTCGAGCGCAATGAGCATCGACAGGAAAGCTACGATGGTCTTGCCGCTGCCCACATCGCCCTGCAACAGGCGGTTCATCTGGTGACCCGAGCCTGTGTCGTTGCGAATCTCGCGGATGACGCGTTTCTGCGCCCCGGTGAGCGGGAACTCGAGGTGATGCAGGTAGAAGTCGTTGAACAGCTGGCCCACATGCGCGAAACGCAGTCCAGGCAGTTTGCGGCTCTGTCCCTTGATGTTCTTGAGGATGTCGAGCTGCAGGAAGAAGAGTTCCTCATATTTGAGTCGGCGCTGCGCTTGTTGCAGCGAGGGCACATCGGTGGGGGTGTGTATGTTAAACAAGGCCTCGCCCAGCGGCATCAGGTGATGGCGCTGAACGATGCTCGGTGGCAGCGTTTCGGGCAGACGGCGCACCGCAACGCTCTCGAGCAGCGTGGTCACGAGCTTCTGCATGGTGCGCGAGGTGAAGTTGCGGTTGCGTAGCTTCTCGGTAAGATTGTAGATGCCCAATAGGCCCGTGGGGGGCGCGTCGGGCTTATAGACATCCACCTCGGGATGAATGATGCTGTAGGAGTTCTTGAACAGTGTGGGCTTGCCGAAGAGGATGTACTCGGTGCCCGTGTGATAGGTTTCGGCAATGGTTTTCACACGGTTGAACCACACCACCTCGATGGTGCCGGTGCCGTCGGTGAAGAGCGCCACCAGGCGCCGCTTGGCGCCCTCGCCTTGCACATTGAAGGTCACAAAGCGGCCCTTGAGCTGAATGGCGGGCATATCGCCCTGCAGGTCGGCAATGTGGTAAATGCTGCTGCGGTCCACATAGCGGAAGGGGAAGTACATGAGCAGATCGTAGAACGAGTGTATGTCGAGCTCCTTGGCGAGCAAATCTGCCCGCTTGGGCCCCACACCATGCAGGTACTTCACATCTTTGCGCATCAGCTGATTCATGGCCTATACTCGTTCAGTTAATCGTTTTGTTGCTGCTTCAGTATCGCTTCGGCACGTTCCAGGTCGGCAGAACGGGTTATCTTCAGGTTGTCGAGATTGCCATCAACGGGGTGAATGGCGTGACCGGCAGCTTCATAGACGGTAGCATCGTCGGTAAAACGCGGGTCAAACGGCACCTCATATGCCTTCCGCAGCGCCAAGGCGTCGAACACTTGCGGCGTGAGCACCACGCGCAGACTGCCGCGGTCAATGGGGTGTGTGCTGCCGTCGGGCAGCATTTGGCGCAACGAGTCGCTGTAGAGGAACTGGGCCATAGGCACTGCCGAGCCATGCTCCGCTGCCATCATGCAGGCCGCCTTGATGTCGGCGGGCAGCACCAACGGACGCACACCGTCGTGCACAGCCACCAGGTCACCGGGCTCGATGGCCATCGCCACCAAGCCGTTTTTCACCGACTGGAAACGCGTGTCGCCTCCCGCTACCACCTGGTGGGGAATATCAAAACCGTGCTTGCGGCACAGTTCCTGCCACTGCCCTATCTGGCCCTCGGGAAGCACCACAATAATGTGGGTGCAAACGCCCGACTCATGGAATCGCCCCACCGTGCGCATGAGCACCGGTGTGCC
>JAEEGL014055568.1_pt1 | contig 15552 bp, 16 predicted proteins | sample 9134231 | NCBI WGS metagenome assembly JAEEGL01 (sample SAMN16246548, study PRJNA631951) | gut metagenome | biome: gut microbiome; feature: rumen; material: fiber-attached | host: Bos | place: Iran: Karaj | collected 2018-10
GTGTGCCGTGTCTAGTCTCTGCACCTTCCTCTTTTGGGAGGCTTGGCTCAAGATTACCATCAGCATTACCTGTTAAGGCTTCCTTGAATTTACGGCATTCTACATCTCTCTTTTCAGAGAGCGCACTCAATTGACGGGAACAAGCCCGTCGTCTAAGTCCCTCGTGTCTACCATTCCACCACCAGGGCTGGGTGTGGATGCAAAGGTAATAAAAACGAGTTATATTTGCACGGATGAAGCGGATTTGTAAGTTCATATCGGATTATATGTGGCTTCTGGTGCTGCTTTCTGCGGTGGCGGCGCTGGTCTTTCCTGAGGTCCTGGGTCACCTGACGCCATCTCTGATAAACCCGATGCTTGGGGTGATAATGTTCGGTATGGGTCTCACGCTGAAAGGTGAAGATTTCCGCGTCGTGTTCAGCCGGCCTAAAGATGTGATAATCGGTTGCGTGGCGCAGTTCACGGTGATGCCGCTGCTGGCGTTTGCCCTTTCGCGGCTGTTTGCCCTTGACGAGGCGCTTATGGTGGGGGTGATTCTGGTGGGCTGCTGTCCCGGCGGCACTGCTTCCAATGTGATAACCTATTTGGCCAAGGGCGATTTGGCGCTGTCGGTGGGGATGACGGCCGTCTCTACGCTGCTGGCCCCTCTGCTGACGCCGCTGCTGGTGCTTCTGTTTGCCGGCCGGGCGGTGGATGTAAATGTCGTAGGGATGTTGCTCAGCATACTCTGGGTGGTGATTCTCCCAATCGCGCTGGGATTGCTGGCAAGGCGTCTGTGGCCTTCGGTAACGCAGCATGCTGCGGACTATCTGCCTGCCATATCTTCCCTGGCTATCTGTGTGATAGTTATGATAGTGATTTCCGCCAATGCCGGCAGGCTGCTCTCCGGCGGCGCGGTGGTCGTGGCGGTGGTGGTGCTCCACAATGTCTGCGGCCTGGCCCTCGGCTATCTGACGGGGTGGATGCTGGGCCTCGATAAAGCCAAGCGCCGCGCCATCAGCATTGAAGTGGGGATGCAGAACAGCGGCCTGGCGACATCTCTGGCTGCCATCCATTTCGCGGCCCTGCCGATGGCCGCCATCCCGGGCGCCATTTTCAGTGTGTGGCACAATATCAGCGGCGCAGTTCTGGCGCGCATATATTCCCGGAAGTAGAAGGATGCGGAATTATTCGTATCTTTATGCAATCGAACCGAAAAAATTGATATGCGTAAAGATCTTGAACTGTGCCCCAACGAGGTAGTGGCGTGGCTGAAAAAGTCGCCCCGTGATTTTACCAAAGAAGACATTATCAGTTTTGTAAAGGAAAAGGAAATCCAAATGGTGGATTTTATGTACCCGGCCGAGGACGGCAGGGTCAAGACCTTGAACTTTTCCATTAACAGCCAGGAATATCTGGAGACTATCCTCTCGGAGGGGGAGCGGGTGGACGGCTCCAGCCTGTTCCCCTCGTTCGTAGAGGCGGGCCGCAGCGACCTGTATGTGATACCGCGCTATAGCACCGCTTTTGTGGATCCGTTCTGCGATATTCCCACGCTGTGCTTTATGTGCAGTTTCTTTGACGGCGAGGCGAATCCTTTCGAGTGTTCTCCTTTTGCTACCCTGACGAGGGCGGCAGAGGCTTTCCGCCGGAGCACGGGTCTGGAGTTTGAAGCGATGGGCGAGTTGGAATATTATGTGATAACCGAGGCCGAAGGTCTTTTTCCGGCCGGCGACCAGCGGGGTTATCACGAGAGCGAACCCTTTGCAAAACTCAATGATTTCCGCCGCGAATGTATGCACCACGTGGCCAAAACCGGCGGACAGATCAAATACGGCCACAGCGAGGTGGGCAATTTTACCCTTGACGGCAAGATATACGAGCAGAACGAGATAGAGTTCCTGCCAAATCCTCTGGATACCGCCGCCGACCAGTTGCTGCTGGCCAAGTGGGTCATCCGCAACCTGGCCTACAAGCGTGGCCTGGACGTTTCTTTCGCCCCCAAGATTACAGTGGGCAAGGCGGGCAGCGGTATGCATATCCATATGCGCCTGATGAAGGATGGACGCAATGTGACGCTTGGCGCCGACGGCAAGCTCTCTGACTATGCCCTCAGGGCGATTGCCGGCCTTATGAAGATGGCTCCCAGCATCACCGCCTTCGGCAACAAGAATCCCACGTCATATTTCCGCCTGGTGCCGCACCAGGAGGCTCCGACCAACGTGTGCTGGGGCGATTGTAACCGCAGTGCGCTGGTACGGGTGCCCCTGGGCTGGTCCACCGGCCGCGATATGTGCCATCTGGCCAACCCTGCGGCGCCTTCGTCAAGACGGGACACCACCCATAAGCAGACCTTCGAGATGCGCAGTCCCGACTGTTCGGCCGATATCTATCAGCTGATGGCCGGCCTCTGCGTGGCTGCCCGCATAGGCCTGGAGATGCGCGAAGAAGAGGCGCTGGCTATTGCCCGCGACAAATATGTGGACATAGACATCCACAAGGCAGAGAATGCGGGCCGTCTGGAGACGCTGGACTACTTGCCCGCATCGTGCCGCAAGTCGGCCGATTGTCTGGAGAAGGTGCGCGCGATATATGAGGCAAAAGGCGTTTTCCCGCCGCGTATGATAGACGGCATCATAAAGGCCTTACGCTCTTATGGCGACGATGACCTGCGCCAAAGGCTGGCGGTCGATCCGACCCTGATGCAGGCCCTTGTGAGAGAGTATTTCTACTGCGGGTAAAACTATTCCTTAACGGGCGGCATTGCGCCGTGGCAGCCGCAGACCCAGGTGGATACGTCCACGGCAATCCGGTGAGCTTCGGGTACGCTCTTTCCGCTCAGGATGGAGCGGACAAAGGCTCCGCCAAAGGAGTCGCCGGCGCCGACGGTGTCCACGACTTCGCTGTCGGGAGTGTTGAGGAATGACATTCCGCCATCATAGTAGATGTAGCTGCCGTTTATGCCGCAGGTCAGGATAACCATCTGCAGGCCGAAGTCTTTGCGCAGGTGACCGCACACAACCCCTTGCTCCAGCCCGGCACAGCCCAGCATACCGGCCACTGTCACCAGTTCTTCGTCGTTGATTTTGAGTATGTCGCACAGGTGCAGGGAGTCGCGGATGATGGCCTCGCTGTAGAAGTGCTGCCTGAGGTTGATGTCGAATACCTTGAGGCACTCCCCGGGTACGGTCTTCAGGAACCTTCGGATGGTCTCCCTCGAGACGGGGCTGCGCTGTGCCAGCGAACCGAAGCATACGGCACGGCAGCGGGCTGCGATGGCCTCCAGCTCGTCGGTCCAGGGGATGTTGTCCCAGGCCACTCCTTCCATAATTTTGTACTGGGGGATGCCGCGGCCGCTCAGGGTCACCTGTACGGTGCCGGTGGGGAAATCTACCTCGGCCAGGTTGTAACAGAGGCCGTGCTCTTTGAAAGAAGCCACAATCTCTTCGCCCAGTGCGTCCTTGCCTATTGCGCTCACGGCTATCCCCTCGAGGCCGTCTCCGCAGGCGTGATATGCAAAATTGGCCGGCGCTCCGCCAAGTTGCTTGCCCGAGGGGAGCATATCCCACAGGGCTTCTCCGATACCTGCTACATAGTGTTTCATATCCTGACTTTTAAGAAGATTGCTCAGATACCCGTCCACCACTTCGGGAAAATGCTCCTGCTCCAGCAGGTGGATCTTGGCCGCCACATCCATGGCCGTGTCGCAAGGGAGCACATCGCATTTGGCCTGGAACAGCGTTTTGCCGTGATCGTACTGCTCGTCTACGAGATGTATGGTGATGCCGCTCTCCTGTTCTCCTGCCGCAACCACAGCCTCGTGGACGTGCATTCCGTGCATTCCGCGTCCGCCGTATTTGGGCAGCAGGGCGGGGTGGATGTTGATGATGCGGCCGCTGTAGGTGCGGACGATCTCCTCCGGCACCATCATCAGGAAGCCTGCCAGGATGAGTGCCCAGGCGTCATATTTTAGAAGCATTCCTGCCACCCGTCCGCTCTCCAGGTCGGCCTTGCAGAAAACCTCTGTGGGGACGCCCAGGCGCGCTGCCCGCTGCAGCACGAAAGCGTCGGGGCGGTTGCAGAAGACCGCCGCGATATTGAAGTCCTTGGAATTGGCAAAGTATTTGATAAGGTTTTCGGCGTTTGTGCCGCTGCCGGAGGCAAAGATGACCAGGTTTTTCATAACAGCCACAAAGTTAGCAAAAGGCACGGATTTGTTAAAACGGAAATATTGATTAACTTTGCAGCCTGTCAATAGATACAAAACAAACTACAAATAACTATTTATTAACAAATTAACTATCAAAATGGAAGATATAGCTTCAAAAGTAACCGCCATCATAGTTGACAAACTTGGTGTGGACGAAAGTGAAGTCCGTCCCGATGCAAGCCTCACCAACGACCTTGGCGCTGACTCGCTTGACACTGTCGAGCTGATTATGGAGTTTGAGAACCAGTTTGGTCTCGCTATCCCCGACAATATTGCAGAGAAGATTTCCACTGTTGGAGACGCTATCAAGTACATTGAAGACAACGTACAGTAAGATATGCAATTAAGGAGAGTCGTCGTAACCGGTATCGGTACGATAAATCCGATAGGTAATAATGTCCCCGCTTTTTTCAAGTCCCTCGACGAAGGAAAAAGCGGGGCATCTCCTATTACCTGTTTTGACTGCTCCCTTTTCAAAACGCAGTTTGCCTGTCAGGTCCTGGACTTTGATATGACTGCGTACGGCTTCTCGAAAAAAGATGCCAACAAAAACGACCGGTACTCGCAAATGGCCCTGGTTGCGGCCAGGGAAGCTGTCCTGGACAGTGGAATGGATCTCGAGTCGGTCAACAAAGACCGTATCGGCGTGTTGGTGACATCCGGCGTCGGCGGACTTGAAACATTCGTGGGGGAGATAGAAAAGAACGACCCGACCCAGCCGCCGAGATACAGCCCCTACCTTATTCCGAAACTGATAACCGACATAGCTGCCGGACATATCTCCATCCAGTATGGATTCCGCGGGCCCAATTTCGGCCTGACGGCCGCCTGCTCTTCCAGTGCGATGTCCATAGCTGTCGGTGCACAATTCATACAGTTGGGCAAGGCCGATGCGATGCTGGTGGGCGGCTCCGAGACAGCGGTACTGCCCGTCGGCGTGGGCGGCTTCAACGCAATGCACGCCCTCTCTACCAGAAACGACGACCCCGCGGCCGCGTCGCGTCCGTTCGACAGGGACCGCGACGGATTCGTGCTGGGCGAAGGCGCTGGAGTGCTGATGCTTGAGGACTATGAAAAAGCCGTCGCCCGCGGCGCAAGAATCTATGCCGAGGTGGCCGGCTATGGCCTGAGTGCCGACGCCTACCATTTCACCGCCCCTGATCCCGAAGGACGCGGAGCGGCGCAAGCCATGCGCCTGGCGATGGAAGATGCCCGCATATCACCCGCCGAGGTCGATTACATCAATACCCACGGAACATCTACCCACCACGGGGATATAGCAGAGACCAAGGCTATCAGGGAGGTATTCGGCAAGTATGCCTCCGTCCCCTCCGTCACTTCGACAAAATCTATGACGGGGCACCTTCTGGGTGCCGCCGCCGCCATCGAGGCCATCGCCTGCATACATTCTCTATGCGACGGCCTGATACCTCCCACAATCAACTTCTGCGAGGAGGATCCCGATATAGACTACAATCTCCACTTTGTGTTCAACAAGGCGGAGAGCCGCCGGGTGAATGTCGCTATAAGCAACAGCTTCGGCTTCGGCGGCCACAATGCCTGCCTCGTCTTCAAGAGGGTTTAGGACTAGAATTCCCTGATTTTGGAAGGATAGACGCCGGCAGCGATGAGGGCGTTGATTTTCTCTACGGTGAAGGGGCGGTCTTCCTTATAAGTCACGCCGAACCACTTGGCGTCGCAGTCGAGTACCTTGACAGTGGCTTCGCCGCGGGTAATGAGTTTGTCCACGATGTAGGGGATGAAGAACTCTGCCTTCAGGTTGCCGCTCGCCAGCGCTCCGTCCAGGAACTCCTTGAATACCTCTTCACTGTAGCCGAAATACTCGGGGGTGAAGCCCCAGAAGTTCATCGATACGGGGCAGGTGGGATCCAACTCGACATCTTTGTCACCTTCCGTAAAGACAACCCTGTCGCCTTTGCGGGAGATGGCGGTGCGCTCCGTAACGGAGGTCAGCAGGCCGTCCTTGTCTGTGGCGCAAACGCCGCGGGAAACGCTGCCGAAATCAGAAAGGGTGTTCTCCAGACGGTAGCCTATCATAGAATACCGGCCCTTGGTCCCCTCTATGCTGCGCAGGTAGTCCGCCATAGTCTGGTAGCTCTCCTTGCCATAGAAGTCATCGGCATTGATTACGGCGAAAGGCTCGTGGATCACGTCTTTTGCCATCATCACGGCGTGGTTGGTGCCCCAGGGCTTTACACGGCCTTCGGGAACGGAATAACCTTCGGGGAGATAATCCAGCTCCTGATATACGAATTCGAACTGGACGTCACCGCCGAACTTCTTTGCCTGGAAATGCTCTTTGAACGGCTCCGCGAAAGAGTGGCGGATCACAAAGACGATTTTGCCGAATCCTGCGCGGATGGCGTCGTAAATGGAATAGTCGATAATGGCTTCGCCGTTGGGGCCGAGCCCGTCCATCTGCTTGAGGCTGCCGTAGCGCGAACCCATACCGGCTGCGAGAATTAAAAGTGTAGGTTTCATATTGCAAAGATAAATTATTTGATTGTATCTGAAACAATGGTGCGGATGCATTCGAGCAAGGCACGGTGGGAGAGGATATCCTCTAATGAGATGCCCATCCGGTAGCGCCAGGCGGCGGTTTGGTCGAATGGAGGATTGACGATTTCCCGCTCCGGAGAAAGACCCTGGCTCAGGGTTGTCACAGCCAGCAAGTCTTCAAAGATCAGGGGTTCGTTTCCGGAGTCCCCGTCCAGTTTGCTGCGGACATAGGCCTCTGCGACCCAGGGTTGGGGGGCTGCCGGCGCATCTCCAGTAAAACCTAGCCGGGAATAGAGCCCGTCGCGCTGTCCGGCAGGGGCCGTGGCCCAGACGTAACGGAAAGAGGCCGGGTGAGCCGCGTTGCTGACAATCAGTTCTACCCCCTTCTGACGGGCGTAAGAGCGGACGCTGTCCATCTGCCGGTGGAGCAGGTACTGCACATAACAGTGGAAACGGATATCGTCGGAATATTCTTTTATGAAGTTGCTGTCTTCCAAAAGCCGCGTATAGTCCGGCTCTGACCAGTACCGGTTGTTGTCGGTGCCGTATTTGTGACGCAGGGTGCAGAAAACGGAATAGTGCTCGAGCCACTCCCTGCTCTCTTTCCAGAAATCGTGATAGCCCTCGCTGCTCAGGACACTGTCGCCGTCTTGCAGATACAACTCGCGCAGGATGTGCATCTTGATGTTGAAGGCCTTGGAGTAGTTGACTTGAGGCAGGGCATCCAGCTCTGCAGCCTGGGCGGCCAAGGCGGCTGCCTTGGCGCGGTTTGACACGGGGGGAAGCTGTCCTGGATCGATATATACGGGATGGAGGGGCGTCCCTTTGCCAAGGGTCTCGTCCAGTGCATAGCATACAACCACGGCGTCTAGTCCGGTCAGGACGGCGGTATCGATTACCGGAACAAGGTCACCGAAGTCACCTGTGCCGCATCCGTCTTTGCCGCGCAGCGCAAACAGGGTAACCAGGCAACTGCTCATACGGCACCTCCTTTCCTTGTCACCGTGCCGCCTTCCGCTTCAAGCCAGGAAGGGCCGGCCGACCAGTCGTTGAGTATGTGCATAGAGGCTCCTCCGGGGGTACGGATGTCTATGGGACGGTGGATATGGCCGAATATGAAATAATCCACCGGATGGTCTTTCTCGTATTCGCAGGCGAAGCGGTAGAGCGGGTCCCGGGTGGTAAAAACATACGGGTTGAGGTTGTTGACGTGCCGGCTGTGGCCGGACCATTTGCGGGCAAAGGCGTAGAGCCAGCTCTCCGGTACAAGGTATCTTGCACAGAAGATGTTCAGGCGTCCTTTGAGAAAGGCGCGGGTGATGCGGGCCTTGATACTCAGCGGCCCCAGATCGTCTCCGTGGGCTATGCAGAACCTTTTGCCGGACAGGGTGAGGGTAACGGGCTGCGGGCCGAGGACCTTGAGGCCGGTGAGACGCTCCAGGCGGCCGAATGTCCACCAGTCGTGGTTGCCGCGAAGGAAATAGACCGCAATGCCGCCGGCAACGACTTTCGCGATGGCGTCCAGCACCCGTTCGAAGCCGAAGGGGCGCCGCCGCCTCTCAAACCAGAAGTCAAATACATCCCCCAGCAGATATACGGCGGCGGTGTCTGAAGGCAAATGGTTCAGAAAGCGGATAAACTCTTCTTCGGTTTCGCCGCCGCCGGCACCCAGATGCATATCGGAAGCAAAGATATATCGCCCTCCGGCAGCCATCGTGCTAAGAGAGAACTATGCAGAGTATGCCCACGACCGCGCAGTAGGCTGCAAACCAGCCTAGGGAGGCTTTCTTGACGATGGCGATCATCGCCTTGCAGGCGAACAGGCCGCTGCCGAAGGCGGCCAGAAATCCCAACAAAAGCGGCAGGACACCTGCGCTGGAAGCGGCGAACCCTCCGCCCACCAGGTCCAGGAAGGCTTCGCCCAATATGGGTACCAGCACCATCAGGAAAGAGAATCGGGTAATCTCTTCGCGTTTTACGCCGCAGATGAGTCCGGTGGCGATGGTCGAACCGCTCCGGGACAGACCGGGGATGACGGCAACGGCCTGGGCACAGCCTATGACAAGGGCGCGCCACCAGTTGATATCCTCCCGTTTCGGCTTATAAACCTGGCTGATAATCAGCAGCAGGGCGGTTACCAGAAGGGCTGCGCCCACAACGACAAGCCCTGTGCCGAAGATTGCCTCTACCTTGTCTTTGAAGAAAACCCCCACGATGAAGACAGGGATCATGGAAATGCAAAGCAAGAGGATATACTTCGTCTCTTCGTTCATCTTGAATTTGAAGAGGCCTTGAAACAGTTTGACTATATCTTTCCAGAACACCACAATCACGCTCAGCACAGTGGCGGCGTGGACCGCTATTTCGAATGTCAGGTCGGTGGTCTCTATCCCGAAAAGGGCCTTGGCGATTGCCAGGTGGCCGCTGCTGCTCACCGGCAGGAATTCGGTGAGTCCCTGGATCAGTCCCAGGATTATACCTTCGAACCAAGTCATATGCTATTCCTCCTTGTTTTTCGGCCGGCGGAGAATGCCCACCATAACCACAGCTATTCCCAGCAATATCACAATCGGCGCCACTGTGATGCGCATTGCAGAGAACATCGATTCATTGAACACGTCGGGGTCGCTGCTGCCGCCCCCGATCATAAGGATGAAGCCGGCCACCATCAGTATCAGGCCTGCCAGCATCGTTTTAACCCCCGCGGGGGATACCGAGAATTTACTCATCAGCTAAATGTATAAATCGTCTTTGGATATGTCCGACAGCTTGTTGACCATATATGTGGCGGTGAACACGCATATCAGGATACCGGCCGCGAACACGATGACAAAGATAGGAATAATTACTTCTTTGGAGAAGAGGCCGAACATATCGCCAATCTTGCTGCGGGCATACCGCAGCAGCAGGGCGAAGGCGCCGCAGGCTATCAGGGAGGATATCACCCCCTGCCAGAAGGCCTGCCTTGTGAACGGCTTGCGGATGAAACCGCGCTTGGCTCCGACCAGCCGCATAGTGTGGATGGTGAATCTCCTGGAGAAGCTGTTCAGGCGGACGATATTGGCTATAAAGGCAAGGGAGATTACCAGCAAAATGACGATGACCGCGGCGACGGCGAGGCCGATCTTGTTGAGGTTGCTGTTCATAGCCTCTACCAACGACTCCTGGAACACAACTTCGCGCACCAGCGGGTTGCCGGCCAGGACGTTGCGCACCATCTGCAGCGAATCTTTTGAGAAATAGTCGCTCTTCAGATTAACCTCCAGCGAAATGGGTATCGGGCTTGTGGTAAATACATCCAGAAAGTCTTCTCCCAGAAGGTTTTCCATCTCTTTGCGACCCTGCTCCCTGGAGATGTACTTGGTGGCTGAAACAAAGCCGAGCGTTCCGTATTTCTTTTGCAAATCCAGCGCCTGCTGTTCCGTGGCATCGTTTTTAAGGATTACTGACACCACCGCATTCTCTTTGAAATAGTCTGCCAGGCCTTTGGTGTTGAACCAGGCAAAAAGTGCTGCGGCCACCAGGAAAAGTACCAGCGATATGCTTATGACAGATGTAAGATAAGAGCGTACAAGTCTGCGCACCACCATCTTACTGTTGTCTTTTTTCATCGGATAATTGCATTTTGGCATCCAAAGTTAAAAAAAATTATTACCTTTGTACGAATTTTGCCTTAATATGCCGCAATAGATGCCCAGCGAACCCAGAAAAGTCCTTTTCGTCAACTCCGAGATATTCCCTTATCTGCCGGAGTCGGACATTGCCATTGCCGGTCGTTATCTTCCACAGGGCATCCAGGAAAAGGGGCGTGAGATCCGTCTGTTTATGCCCCGGTACGGCTGCGTAAACGAGCGCCGCAACCAGTTGCACGAGGTCATCCGGCTCTCCGGAATGAACATAGTGGTGGGCGGTGTAGACCGCCAGATCATCATCAAGGTGGCTTCCATCTCGTCGGCCCGTATGCAGGTTTATTTCATAGACAACGAAGATTATTTCCACCGCAAGGCCGTGGATTGTGATGCTGAAGGCAATTTCTTTGCAGACAATCACGAGCGGGCTATGTTTTTTGCCCGCGGTGTGCTGGAGACGGTCAAGAAGCTCCGCTGGAAGCCCGATCTGGTTCATTGCCAGGGGTGGATTTCGCTTTTGATGCCGCTCTATCTAAAGAAGGTTTACAATCAGGACCCGATTTTTGCCGACAGCAAGGTCGTGCTTTCGCTGTACGACGATCTTGACAATCTGTCATTTGCCCGGGATATGGCCTCGAAGGTCGTTTTCGAGAACATACAGGCCGAGGACGTTTCGCTTCTGGAAGAGCCCACTGGCATAAATCTTGCGAAACTTGCCGTGCGCTACAGCGACGGTGTCATCAAGGCGGCGACGGGTATCAATGCCGATCTGGAAAAATTCATCGCAAAGAACAAGGTTCCGATGATTTCCAGCCCCGCGATAAGCACGGAGGACACCTCTTACATAGAGGCGTACAACACTTTTTACGATCAAATTTTAGGATAAGGGATGTTTACTGCAAAGCATCGGGTATTAGTTCTGGCAGCCTTTGCGCTTGCGATTATCTCTGTAAGTTCTTGCATCAAAGTCAACCAGACCCTGGGTTCGGTGTATGTTCCCACCGATCGCGACCTCAAGGTGAAGACTTTCTCCTTCAATCTTCCGCTGGGAATGAAGATGGCCGACAGCCTGCAGACCAGCACGTCGTATATGGTACTGGGCAACATCACCGACGAACTCTTCGGAGAGACCACTGCGGAAATAGCCGCAACAGTAACGCCCCCCGATACTATTCCCTGGGGTGAAAACCCGGTGTACAAGAGCGCCAAGCTCCTGTTTGTAAAGCACAGCGCCCAGACTTTCCTGGACGGACAGGAAGAGGTGCCGCAGAACATACACGTATATTCCCTCGGTATTCCGATGGATACCACCAAGATTTACTGCAATTCCATAAAGAAGCGCGACTATCTGTCAGAGGAGATTTCCGACGGGGCGGTGATATACAATGGCAGCGATACCCTGACGATACCCCTGAAAGATTCGTTTGCAAGCCGTTATATGGATGCCACAAGGGAGGAACTGGACAGTACCGAACTCTTCATCAAGCGTTTTTACGGCATCTACGTCAAGGCGGACAAGCCTCTGGGCGGTGCTCCGGGGGGCTGTCTCACCAAGTTTAAGGCGGCGGGCATCCTGTTTACCTTTACCTCTACCAACGATGCCGGTACGCGGCGTGACACCACGGTGGCCTTCAAAGTCGGGTCAAGTTTCGCAACGGAGCTTTATACCCACTCCAGCAGCGTATTTGAAGTTGATGGAGACAACGATCTCGAGACTGTCTATTACGAAGGTATGGCGGGCATCAAGCCCCATATCTCAGGGGAGGCCATCCGCGACAGCATATCGGCATGGACTGCCCGCGAGGGAGTCAGCCTGAAGGACATAATCGTGACCAGGGCCTCCATCGAGCTGCCATACGATGTCCCCGACGGGGATTATTCCGTCACGGACAAATATCCCTCCAGCCTCTATCCCGCCACCCGCTACAAGTTCGCCTACGACGACTATCAGTATTATCCGCTTTCGGCGATATACGACAGCGCCTTCGACCGCGGCGACATCAACCGTTCGCTGCAATACTACAAGCCTGACGTCACCCTCTATGTCCAGAACATCATCAAGATGATAGACCAGGACAAGGAACTCAACGACAGCTGGGACCTCTGGTTTTTCAATTACTACACAGGCGAGGATGACGAGAGTGAAGAAGACACTTCCTACTATAACAATTACTACAACAACTACCTCTATAATATGTACTACGGCGGCTATGGCTACGGTTATGGCGGCTATGGCTATGGGGGCTACGGTGGTTACGGCGGCTATGGCGGTTACGGAGACTATTACGACTATTACAATATGATGAACTACTACAACTATTACAACAGTCTCTCAAGCAGTTCGTCGTCTTCTTCGACTATATATTACGTCGATTATCTCAATTACTGCAGGGGTGCAATCAACGGCAACGGTGCCGCACGCCGCCCCAGAATGCATATTACATACGCGATAAAGCAATAAAACGCTATGATGATATGGCACTGCCAAGGGTTCTCATCATAGCTCCGACATTTTTCCATTTTGGATTTGGTGTAACGCACGCTTTTCACCAAGCCGGCTTCGAGGTCTGTGTGGCTGCCTACGACACTCCTGTGGATCCGTACGATTTCCGCAGGAAGGTGGCTTTCAAATTCGCCCGGGACAAGGAGGAATACCGCCGCAGGAACCGGGTAGTACGTCAGCGGCATTTCATAGACATTTTTGATGACGTTGCCCCGGACATCGTGTTTATTATGAACGGGGAGGTACTCCTGCCCCCGACCCTGGATTATTTCCGCAGCGGGGCAAGGGTGGCACTGTGGTGTTTCGACAGCGTAAAGCATATCCCGGTCATAGAGGGGCATATAGACCACGTGGACCGGTTTTATTGCTATGACAGGGGCGATATCGCCTTTTATGCCGCGCAGGGCAGAAAGGCCTTGTTCCTGCCGCAGGCGGCTTATACCGGTTACTATCATCCAATAGAAGGGACGAAAAAAGACATAGACATCCTTTTTGTGGGAGATTTGTACCACTCGAGGCGTCGTCAGCAATATATCAAAGGGGTAATAAAAGCCTTTCCCGGAAAGAAGATCAAGGTGTTTGGAATTTACAAACCCTGGTACAAGAATCCCCTTAAGGCCCTTCTGCGCGAGCGGCGGGACATATACACCAACCGGAATATAGAGCCGGAGGAGGTCAACAAACTCTACAACCGCGCCAGGGTGGTACTCAACATCCACAACGAGCAGCAGAGCGACGGGGCCAACCCCAAGGTGTTTGAGATATGCGCCTCCGGGGCCTATCAGGTTTGTGACGCCAACCCTTATATCAAGGAACTTTTCCCCGATGGGAACGTCGGGATATATGAAACTCAGGAGCAGATGAATGCCCTTATCCGGGAGGCACTGGAAGGGGACAGGAGTGAGGAGGCGCGCCGTGCCTGTGAACTGGTCCGCTCCCGCCATACTATGCAGAACCGGGTGAATACGGTGATAAATGATTTGAAGATATGAAGATAGGATATACCACGGGAGTCTTCGACTTGTTCCACATAGGTCACCTCAATCTGCTCCGGAAGGCAAAGGAGCAGTGCGACTATCTTATAGTGGGGGTATCTACGGACGCCCTTGTCTCTTATAAGCACAAACAGGCGGTGATTCCCTTTGAAGAGCGCAAACAGATAGTGGCTGCCATAAAATATGTAGATGAGGTCGTGGCGCAGGAGAATATGGACAAGATGGCGGCTTGGGAGCGTCTTCATTTCAATGTGATGTTCGTGGGAGACGACTGGAAGGGGACGTCCAAATGGAATGAATACGAACGTCAGTTCAAGGAGATAGGGGTGGAGATAGTATATTTCCCCTACACCAAGGGGACGTCCTCTACGCTGATTAACGAAACCCTGGAGAAACTGCGTCAGGACAAATGACAGACCTGAACTATTGCTGCAGCGCTTTTCTGGCATTCCGCTTCGTACCGTATGCCGGCGTGGAGTTCGCACCCGGGCTGCGGCACGTCGAAGCTTCGCTGCCAGCGGCGGAGGATTGTGTCAGGGTGGCCACTTCCGCCGACCTGGACGCAGCGGTGGGAGCGGTCTTCGACGGTCTGAAAGGGCAACGCCTTGCCCTTCTGCTCTCCGGAGGTATGGACTCCGCCTCCCTGGCCGCGTATATGAAGGGATGCGATGCCTACACATTCCGTTTCCTGGGCGGTGAGTATCAGCGGGAGGAGCTTCACCGCGCAGAGCGTTTCGCGGCCCTGAACAAGATGAGGCTGCACTACGTCGATATCGACTGGGGCGTGGTGCAGGAGAATCTTCCCTCAGTGATGAGGCACCGCGGGGCGCCTGTACATTCGATAGAACCCCAGATCTGCGCCGCCGCCCGTCAGGCGAAGGCCGACGGCGTAGAACGTATGATGATCGGCGACGGCGCCGACTACGTGTTCGGCGGGATGGACCAGCTGCTGTCAAGGGACTGGGGCTATGAGGAGTTTATAAGGCGTTACATTTATGTCGAGCCTTCAGGGGTGCTCCGGAATCCGGCTGACGTCAGTTCCCTGTTCGAACCCTACCGCCGCGGCGACAAGATAGATTTTATGTCCTTTATGGCGGGACCGAACACCATAGAGAGCTACAGTTCGTACAAGAACGCCTTTGAAACGGCCTCTATGCCATATTCCGACCCCTACGAGCGCCTGACACCGGCAGAGCCCCTCGATCTGGACCGGATTAGAAGCGGCGAATCCAAATATCTGGTGCGGGAGCTTTTCCGCCTCAAATATGGCGAAGAGCCTCCCCGGAAAGTGGCTATGCCGCGTCCGGTGGATGACTATTTCCGTGGCTGGCAGGGACCGCAGCGCCCCGAATTCCGCCGCGATATCGACCTGAAGCGCTACGACGGCAACCAGCGGTGGCTGATGTATGCCCTGGAACGCTTTTTAAATATGATTGACGATGAGCGGCAGTGACTTTTTCCACGCCCTGTCCGGCCTTTTTTCGCTTCCGTCGTGGTGGGCGCAGCGCCTGGTTCACCGCACCCCGGACCTATGGGTGTTCGGTGCCTGGTTCGGCGACCGATACGGTGACAACAGCCGTGCCATGTTCGAGTATGTGTGTGCCTGCCATCCCGAAATCATCGCGGTCTGGATTACCGACAGCCCCGATGTATACAATGACCTCAAAGCGCAGGGGCGGAGGGTGGAATACAGGAATTCCCGACGCGGCCGCAGTA
>JAEEGL014690942.1_pt1 | contig 15552 bp, 15 predicted proteins | sample 9134231 | NCBI WGS metagenome assembly JAEEGL01 (sample SAMN16246548, study PRJNA631951) | gut metagenome | biome: gut microbiome; feature: rumen; material: fiber-attached | host: Bos | place: Iran: Karaj | collected 2018-10
CTCATGTTCGGCATCTTAACGCACCTCCTTTTTGAAGAGATTGCAGGTGCTTTCGTAAGCGTGCCGCTCGAAGCCCGCGTAGGTGCGGCTCCTGGACATGGCTTCGTCGAAATCGACCTCATAGGCGTTGAAGTCCGGCCCGTCCACGCAGGCGAACTTCGTGATCCGCTCGCCGTCCCGCAGCAGGGTGAGGCGGCAGCCGCCGCACATGCCCGTGCCGTCGATCATGATGGGGTTCATGGACGCGGTCAGCGGCACGCCGAAGGGCTTTGCCGTGAGGGTCACGAATTTCATCATGATCAGCGGGCCGATGGTGATGATCTGATCGAATCTTTCTCCGGCCTCCAGAAGCTCTTTCAGGGGGACCGTTACGTTGCCCTCCCTGGCGTAGGAGCCGTCGTCCGTCATGACGATCAGCCGGTCGGAGCAGGCGCGGAATTCGTCCTCCAGGATCAGGAGATCCTTGCTGCGGAAGCCGATGATGCTCGTGACCTCCGCGCCAAGGCGTTTGAATTCCTCCGCCACGGGCAGCGCGATGGCGCAGCCCACGCCGCCGCCGACGATGCAGACCTTGCGGATGCCCTCCGTTTCGGTGGCGTTGCCCAGCGGGCCTACGAAGTCCTGCAGGGACTCGCCCGCCTCCTTGTGATTCAGTTTTTCCGTGGTGGCACCGACCACCTGGAAAATGATCTTGACCGTTCCCTCATCCGCGTTCGCGCCCGCGATGGTGAAGGGCACTCTCTCCCCCTCTTCATCCACGCGCAGGATGATGAACTGTCCGGGCCTTGCTTTTCGGGCCACCAGCGGCGCCTCGATCTCCATCTGCGTGACGGTCTCGTTCAAGGCCTTCTTTCGAACGATTTTGTACATGGTCTCTCCTTTGCTGTCCGCTCTGCGAGTCGTGTGTCTGCAGAAAAAAACCGCACACCCGGGCGCACAGACTGCGTCTGGGTGTGCTTGTAGTTTAACGCTTTTTCAAAGTGTAGTCCAGTATACAGCGATGCTTTTTGCCGTGTTTTCCGGTATACACTGCATACTTGCTCCGGAAAGATCTGTGTTTCCGGCCTCAGCGCAGGAAACCGTTGATGATCTGCTCCTGGGCTTCGGTTTCCGTGAGGCCGAGCGTCATGAGCTTCATGATCTGCTCGCCCGCGATCTTGCCGATGGCCGCCTCGTGCATCAGAGCAGCGTCCACATGGTTCGCTGCCAGGCCCGGCACCGCCAGGATCCTGCCCTCGTCCATGATGATGGCGTCGCATTCGGTGTGGCCGTAGCAGGGCGCGTTTCCCGTGATCTTGGCGTCGAACTCCTGGAAGGAGCGCTCCCGCGCCACGGAGCGGGAGACCACGTCCGCGTGCGCGCCGGCGCCCTCCATGAGGACGTCATAGCCGCTGACGGCGCGCTGGTCGCCGTGGGTCATGAGGCGCTCGCGCACCACGAGCTTCGCGCCGGCCGCGAGCTTCGCGATGGTGTCGCGCTTCGTGTCGTCCACGCCGCGCAGCTGCAGCATCTCCATCTCCATGGAGCTGTCCTCGGCAAGATAGACCTCGGTGCCGGGGTTCAGCAGGCGCTTTCCGCTGCCGCTGCCGCAGCCGTAGTGCCGCTCCACGTATTTCACAGAAGCGTTCTTTTCCACGTAGAAGCGATGGATGCCGTCGTGCTGGGAGTCCACCGCGCCGCAGTTGTCGATGCCGCAGCCGGCCACGATGGTGACCTCCGCGCCCTCGCCCACAAAGAAATCGTTGTAGACCAGCTCTTTGATGCCGCTCTGGGTGATCACCACGGGGATGTAGACCGTCTCGCCCTTCGTGCCGGGCTTGATGCGGATGTCCAGCCCGCTGACGTCGGTCTTCGGCGTGATCTCGATGTTCTCGCTGGACTGCCGGCCGATGGCCTTGCTGTCCGAGCGGATGTTGAAGGCGCCGTTCGGCGCGCCGCGCAGGCCCGCGATGGTCTCGAGCAGCTTCTTCTGGATCTCGTTCAGCTCCTGCATGGCTATCTTCCCCCCTTCCGTCCGCGCCGGCCGCAGCCGCCGGGCGCGCGTCCGATCTGCAGCGAGGGCAGGATCTCGACCCGCCTTCCGTGCCGCTCCACCTGTCCCTCGCGGAAGGAAACGATCTCGTCCGCGATCTCCAGGATGCGTTCCTGGTGCGAGATGATGAGCACGCTGCCGCCGTCCGAGCTCTCGCGGAGGCGTTGGAAGACGTCGATCAGATTCTGGAAGCTCCAAAGGTCGATCCCAGCCTCCGGCTCGTCGAAGATGGAAAGCTTCGCTTTGCGCGCGAGCACCGTGGCGATCTCGATCCGCTTCAGCTCACCGCCGGAAAGGCTGGCGTTCACCTCGCGGTCGATGTAGTTTCTGGCGCAGAGCCCTACTGCGGAAAGATACTCGCAGGCGCCCTGGACGCTGAGGCGCTTCCCCGCGGCCAGACGGATCAGGTCCAGCACCTGGATGCCCTTGAAGCGCACCGGCTGCTGGAAGGCGTAGGCGATGCCCATGCGGGCGCGCTCCGTGACGCTCTTGTCCGTGATGTCCTCGCCCTGAAAGAGGATCGTCCCGGCGCTCGGCCGCTCGATCCCCGCGATCAGCTTCGCGAGCGTGGATTTGCCGCCGCCGTTCGGGCCGGTGATCACGATGATCTTTCCGGCCGGCAGCTTCAGATCGACGCCGCGTATGATCTCTTTTTCCTGCTCCTCTTCGCGCACGCGAAAGGAGAGGTCGTTCAGTTGCAGCATAAATTATCCCTCTAAATATTTATTTGACCCCTTGTTTCCGGGCTTTCGGGGTCATTTCTGTTCTTTTTTCTCCCGCGCGCAGGGCGCGGTCCCGGCCGCGGCCGCCGGGTCTTTCCCGCGGATGAGCGCCAGCATGCAGTCCAGGACCTCGGGGATCTCCATGGCGCTGCTGTCGATCTCGACCGCGTCCTCCGCCCTGCAGAGCGGATTCAGCTTTCTGTGGCTGTCGTTGTAGTCGCGCGCGGCGATGTCCGCCTGCACCTGCGCCGGATCCGCCTCGATCCCCTTCTGCCGGAGCTCCAGGCAGCGGCGCCTGGCCCGCTCCTCCACGGAGGCCGTCAGGTAGAATTTGAATTCGGCGTCCGTCAGCACGTTGCTGCCGATGTCCCTGCCGTCCATGACCACGCTCTTGCGCCGGCCGATCCCGCGCTGCAGCTCCACGAGCTTCGCGCGCACGGGCGCGAGCGCGGAGAAATCGGAAGCGGCCTTCGCCACCTCCGGCGTGCGGATCCGGTCTCCGAGCGCTTCCCCGTTGAGCAGGACGCCGCCGTCCTGAAAGTCGATCTCCATGCCGTCCAGCAGCGCGGGCTCCGCTTCTACGTCCCGCGTGCTCCATCCCTGCCGCAGGGCTTCATAGCCCACGGCGCGGTACATGGCGCCGGTATCGATGTGTTCCAGATGCAGCGCCTCCGCCAGCAGTCTGGAGATGGTACTCTTTCCGGAACCGGAGGGGCCGTCTATGGCGATGCGGGTCAGTTCCATGCCTCTCTCCTATTTTTTCTTGCCCTCGCGGAGCATCTTCTCGATCTCTTCCACGAAGGTGTTGACGTCCTTGAACTGCCGGTAGACCGAGGCGAAGCGCACGTAGGCGACCTCGTCCAGGTCCTTCAGGCGGCGCATGATCTCCTCGCCGATGACGGAGCTCTCCACTTCCTTCTCCATCATGTTGTTCAGGCTGCGCTCCACCTCGGAGGCCACGGACTCGATGTCCGCCATGGAGACGGGCCGCTTCTCGCAGGCCTTGAGCATGCCGTTGATGACTTTGTTGCGGTCGAAGGCCTCGCGGCTGCCGTCCTTCTTGACGACCATGAAAAAGACCTCTTCCACCTTTTCATAGGTGGTGAAGCGCTTGCCGCAGACGTCGCATTCTCTGCGGCGGCGGATCGCATGGCCCTCTTCCGTGGGGCGGGAATCGATGACGCGGGTATCGCTGTTTTCACAAAACGGGCATTTCATGGTTCTTTCCTCCCTCTACCTGAGTCCGGCCAGCGTGGCCGCCATAACGGCTTTGATCGTATGCATGCGGTTCTCCGCCTCGTCGAAGACGATGGAGGCGGGGCTTTCGAAGACCTCGTCGGTCACTTCCATGCAGTCGATCCCGTAGCGCTCGTAGATCTCCCTGCCGATGCCCGTGTTCAGATCGTGGAAGGAGGGCAGGCAGTGCATGAAGCGGCACTGCTCTCCCGCGAGATCCATGAGCTCCTGCGTGACCCTGTAGGGGCTGAGCGCCGCGATGCGCTCCTCCCAGACTTCCGCCGGCTCTCCCATGGAGACCCAAACGTCCGTATAGAGGACGTGCGCGCCGCGGACGGCCTCCTTCGGGTCCTCGATGAACTCCAGCACGGCGCCGCTCTCGGCCGCGAGCTCCCTGCACTGCGCGATCAGCGCGGGATCCGGGAAATAGGCCGCCGGCGCGGAGGCCACGAAATGCAGGCCCAGCTTGGCGGCGCCGACCATGAGCGAATTGCCCATGTTGAAGCGCGCGTCGCCCAGGTAGACCAGCTTGATCCCCTTCAGCGTTCCGAAAGCTTCCCGCACGGTCATGAAGTCCGCCAGGACCTGCGTCGGATGCGATTCGTTCGTCAGGCCGTTCCAGACCGGCACGTCCGCCTTGGCCGCCAGCTCTTCCACGATGCTCTGGCCGAAGCCTCTGTATTCGATGCCGTCGAACATGCGCGACAGCACGCGCGCGGTGTCCGCGATGCTCTCCTTCTTTCCCATCTGGGAGCCGGAGGGATCCAGATAGACAGCGCTCATGCCGAGGTCTGCCGCCGCCACCTCAAAGGCGCAGCGGGTGCGGGTGCTGGTCTTCTCGAAGAGCAGCGCCACGTTCTTGCCTTCACAGACGCGGTGCGGGATGCCCGCGCGCTTCTGCGCCTTCAGCTCCGCCGCGTAGTCGAGCAGCGCCGTCAGCTCCTCCGCGCTGTGATCCAGCAGCTTCAGAAAATCTCTTCCTTTCCAGTCTGTCATCTCATCCTCCTGCAGAAGGCCTCCGCCTTCTCTCTGGGGGTCCCGCCCCCGAACACGGCGCTCCCCGCGACCACGAGGTCCGCGCCGGCCTCCAGTACCGTTCCGATGTTCTCCAGATCCACGCCGCCGTCGATGCCGATCACGAGATCCGGATTGGTCTTTCCCGCCTCACGCAGGGCCTTCAGGCGCCGGATCTTCTCCAGCGTGTAGGGGATGAGGCGCTGTCCCCCGAAGCCCGGATTGACGGACATGATGAGCAGCTGGTCCAGCTCCGGCAGCAGCTGCTCCGCCATGCAGAGCGGCGTGGCCGGATTCAGCGCGACGCCCGCGCCGACGCCCAGCTCCCGGATCTGATGCACGACCCGGTCCAGATGCGTGCAGGCCTCCGCGTGCACGGTCACAAACGCCGTCTGCGGGGTGACGAAGTCCGCGATGCGCAGCTCCGGACGCACGATCATCAGATGCACGTCGAAGGGCAGCGCGGTCTTTCCGAGCAGAGACTTCATGAGCGGCGCGCCGAAGGTGATGTTCGGAACGAAGGAACCGTCCATCACGTCCACGTGGACGTAGGACGCGCCGCCGGCCTCGATGGCCGCGACCTCCTCTCCCAGCCGGGAGAGATCTGCCGATAAGATGGAAGGGGCAAGTACGCTCATCAGAATCTCCTTTTCTCCTGGATCTCTTTCATCAGGGCTGTATAGGACGCGTAGCGGGCAGGATGGATCTTTCCCTCCTGCAGGGCCTGCCGCACGGCGCAGCCCGGCTCCGCCAGATGTCTGCAGTTGTCGAAGCGGCAGCTGCCTGCGTAGGGCGCGATCTCCGGAAAGAACTGCTGCAGCTCCTCCTCCTCCTCGACCTCCAGAACGTCGAAGGAGGTGAAGCCCGGCGTGTCGAAGATCATCCCTTCGCTCCAGTGGAAGAGCTCCACGTGCCGTGTGGTGTGTTTGCCGCGCCGCGATTTCCGGCTGATGCTGCCGGTCTCCATCTCGCGGCTGCCGAGCAGGGCGTTCAGCAGCGTGGACTTGCCGACGCCGGAAGCGCCTGCAAGGGCGGCCGTTTTGCCCCGGAGCGCCTCCTTCCACGCCGCGAGGCCCGTCTGCTCCTTCGCGCTGAGGAAGCAGAGCGGATAGACGCCTTCGTAGATCTCCTCCAGCGCCCCGCGTTCCTCCTCGGTGCTGAGATCGCATTTGTTGAAGCAGAGCAGCGCTTTCGTATGGTGCCGCTCCGCCATCACGAGGAAGCGGTCCACCGCCAGCAGATTGGGCTTCGGATCCTTCATGGCGGCGACCACGACGAGCAGGTCCACGTTCGCGATGGGCGGCCGGATGAAATGGTTCCTGCGGGGCAGGATCCGCGCGATGACGGCCTCCGCCTCGTCCAGCTCCACCTCGTCCCCCACCGCCGGCACGAGCCCCTCCTTGCGGAAGAGCCCGCGGGCCTTGCACTCCAGCACGCCCGCCCCGGTCTCCACGTAGTAGAAACCGCCGATGCCCTTGACGATGCGCCCGCGCATCTAGAAGATCTCTCCGGTGGAGAAATTCAGCGTGTAGCTCTGCACCACCACGGAGTCGAAGAGGATGGTGACGGTCGCCATGCCCTCGCCGTTCAGCGTGATGGTCTCCTTTTCGTTCTCCTTCAGACGCTGCTCCTGGTTGATCACGGTCTGCACGCCGCTGCTGTCCGAGACCACCACGGTGAGGCGGAAGACGTCGTTCTCCGCGGCGTCATAGCGGATGGTGATGGGGATGTTGATCGGGCCGACGATGTCCGGGCCGGTGCTGACGGTGACGTTGATCACCGTGCCTTCCTCGACCTCGGTCTGCGGCGCGACGCTCTGCTCCATGATCATGTTTTCCGCGTATTCGTTGCTGGAAGCGAAGGAGGAGGTGCCGAGCTCCAGTTTGAGCTCCTTCAGCGCCGCCGCGGCGTCCTCGCTGTCCTTGCCGCGCAGATCCGGCACCTGCACGGTCTTCTTTTCCTTGCCCTTGCTGATGTAGAGGGTGACCTTGCTGCCGAGCTCCGCCTCCTCGCCCGCCGCCGGGATCTGCCGGAAGACGATGTCCGCGGCGACTTCGTTGTTGTACTCCTCTATGATGTCGCCCACGGCGTAATCGTAGGTCTTCAGGAGGAAGACCGCGTTCTCCTTGTTCTTGCCCACCACGTCCGGCACGGTGTCCGGCTGGACGCCCAGGCTGAGGTTGACGTTGACGACGTAGCCTTTTTTGACGTGCATGCCCGCGGAAGGCGTCTGGGAAAGGACGCAGCCGGCCTCCACGTCCGCGCTGTTGAGCTGCTGATCGACCTTGATCTTCAGGCCCATCTCCTCCAGCGTCGCGGTCGCTTCCTCCAGCGTCTTGCCTTCCAGCGAAGGCACCTCGAACGCCTCGTTTCCGGAGCCGCCGAGCAGGTGCAGGAGCAGGATGGCCGCCAGCAGGCCGAGCAGCACGGCCGCCGCGATGACGCCCAGCTTCTTCGGATCCATCTTTTCGCGCGGCTTCGCGTGGCGCTTGCCCGTCCCTTTGCTTCCGCTCTTGGCGCCGCCCTTGGTTCCGCTCTCTTTTTCCGGCTCCTTTTTCTCCTTGTGTTCTTTTTTGTCCGTCGTCTCCGCGCTCTTCGCCTCGCCGCCGCTCGGCTGATCTTCGCCGAAGAGCTCCTTTTCCCAGTCGCTCTTTTCGGTGACCGGCTTTTTCTTATCGCCGTTGACCAGCTCCATGATCTCCGTGAAGCCGCTCGGCGCGCCGCTGCCGGCCGCCGCCCGGTCTTTGCCGTAGGTGAGGAAATCGCTGAGCCTGGCCTTGTCCAGCGCCTCGTACATCTCCTCCGCGGACTTATAGCGGTTGATCTGATACTTGTTCGTCGCCTTCAGGATGATCTCTTCCAGATCCTTCGGCAGGCCCGGACTGAGCTTGGAAGGCGGCGTCATCTCCTCGTTGATGTGCTTCAGCGCCACTTCCACCGGGTTCTCCCCGTCGAAGGGCACCTGGCCCGTGACCATCTCGTAGAGCACGATGCCGAGCGAATAGATGTCCGATTTCTCGTCCACGTACGCGCCCCTGGCCTGCTCGGGGGAGAAGTAGTGCACAGAACCCATGATCGTGCCGGTGCCGCCGCCCATGATGGTGCTGCTGTTCACCGCCCGCGCGATGCCGAAGTCCGTGATCTTGGCCGTGCCGTCCTCCATCAGCAGGATGTTGTGCGGCTTCACGTCTCTGTGGATGATCTGGTTCTTGTGCGCGCTGCCCAGGGCGAGCGCCACCTGCTTCGCGATCTCCACCGCGTCGCGGGGGCGCAGCGGCCCTTCTTCGCGGATCACGTCCGAGAGCACCCTGCCCTCGATCAGCTCCATGACGATGTAGTGGATGTTGCCCTCCCTGCCGACGTCGTAGATGCTGACGATGTTGGGATGAGAAAGGCTCGCCGCGGACTGGGATTCCCTGCGGAAGCTGTCGATGAATTTGACGTCCTTCGTGTATTCCGGCTTCAGGATCTTTACGGCCACGAAGCGGTTCAGCAGCTTGTCGCGTCCTTTGTAGACGACCGCCATGCCGCCGTCGCCGATCTTTTCGAGCAGTTCGTATCTGCCGCCCAGCGTTCTGCCCATGCCTAGACCTCCTCTTCCCCGATGTCGATGCGGATGCAGACGGCGGTGATGTTGTCTCCGCCGCCGCTCGCGTTGGCTTCGCGGACCAGCAGCTCCGCCAGCGCCTGCATGTCTGTTTCGCCGCCGACGAGCGCTTCCATGCGCTCCTCCGACAGTTCGTTGTATAGCCCGTCCGTGCAGAGCAGCAGCAGGTCTCCTTCAAAGACGGAGAGCCGGAAGAAGTCCGGCTGGATCCTCTCCTCCCCGCCCAGGGCGCGCGTGATCATGTGACGCCCCGGATGATGCTCCGCTTCGGTCGCGGTGATGTTTCCTTCCTTCAGCATCTGGTTGACGAAGGTGTGGTCTTCCGTCAGCTGGTGCAGGCGGCCTTCGCGCAGGAGATAGGCGCGGCTGTCGCCCACGTTCACCACGTAGGCCTTGCCGTCCCGCAGATAGAGGAGCACCGCCGTGGTGGCCATGCCCTCCCGCCGCACGGCCTCGCCGCCGATCTGAAAGATGGCGTCGTTGGTCCGCTCCAGGCAGTCCAGGAAATAGTCCCGGATCTCGTTCTCGTCCGCGCAGTCCTCTGGCGGGAAGTGCTGTACGTGTTCTCCGATGAGGCGCACCGCGGCGCCGCTGGCGAGCTCGCCGGCGTTTTGGCCGCCCACGCCGTCCGCCACGAGAAAGATCCGCTCCTTCTTCATGATCAGAAAGGCGTCTTCGTTCCGCTCGCGGTTCTTGCCTCTGTCTGTGCAATACCCTACCTGCAAAGCTCTTTCCTCCGCATTTTACAAATGAAAAAACCGTCCGCATCCGTCAGGTCCGGGCGCAGCGTCAGGCGCTGCAGCACTTCGAACTCGGGATGACTTTCCAAAAACGCCTCCGCGACCGCCTCGTTCTCGGCGCGGGAGATCGTACAGGTGCTGTAGAGGAGCGTCCCGCCGGGCTTCACATAGCCCGAGGCGCTCTCCAGGATGGCGGACTGCAGCGCCGGCAGTCCGGCGCATTCTTTGTCGTAGTCTTTGTATCGGAGCTCCGGACGGCCGCGCAGGACGCCGAGCCCCGAGCAGGGCACGTCCGCCAGCACGCGGTCCGCCTGTCCGAGCAGCTCCGCGTCCTCTTCCCTGGCGTCCCGGCAGCGCGTCTCCACGATGCCGATGCCCAGGCGCTCCGCCTCGCGCGCGATCAGCTTCAGCTTGTGGGCATGCAGATCGCATGCGAGGATGCGTCCGCGGTCCCCCATGCGCTCCGCAGCCGCCATGGTCTTGCCGCCGGGCGCGGCGCAGACGTCGATCAGGAAGTCTCCGGGCTGCGGATCCAGCAGTTCCACGGCCTTCTGCGAGCTCTCGCCCTGCACGGAGCAGAGGCCCTCTCGAAAGAAGCGGCTCTCCAGGATGCCGCTGCCTTTCACCCGCAGCGCCTCCGGGCAGAGCGTTCCCCGCTCCGCCGCGAAGCCCGCTTCCTCCAGCGCCTTCTGCAGCGCCGCGGCGTCGGTCTTCAGGCGGTTGGGCCGCAGGACCAGCGGCGCGCTCTCCGAAGAGGCTGCCAGCATGGCCTCGCAGATCTCCGGCCCGTATTGCTCCATCCAAAGGCGCGCGATGCTCGGATGGCAGGAATGCCGCACGGAAAGGCGTTCCGCCGGATCCGCCGGCCAGGCCGGGTCCCCGCTGCGCTGGCAGGCGCGCAGCACGGCGTTCACCAGCCCTTCCTTGCCCGGGCAGCGCTGCTTCGCGAGGCGCACGCTCTGATCCAGCGCGGCGTAGGACGGCACGCCGTCCATGAAGCGCAGCTGATAGAGCCCCATGCGGAGCAGCGCGCGCTCCGCCGGGCGCATGCCGGCGATCGGCCGCTTCAGATGCGCGTCCAGTTCGTAGTCCAGACGCATCCGGCGGCGCAGCACGCCGTAGACCAGCTCCCGCACGAAGGGAGAGACCTCCCGCCCGCGCAGGGCCAGGTTGGAAAACTGCTGTTTCGTCTCGATCTCCGCCAGCAGGTCCAGGGCCTGCGCGCGGAGCGGGTCCGCTGCTTTCATTTCGCTCATCTTATCGGAATACGGAACCGGCCGCGACCGCGTGTCCCTTCAGGAACTCGGAGACCGGCATGGCCTTCTTTCCGGGCGCCTGGATGCCGGTGACGAGCAGGATGCCGTCCCCGGTCGCGACGCGGATGCCGGCAGGCGACGCGGCGAGCACGGTGCCGGGCGCGGCGCCGCAGCCCTCCGCAAGGACCTGCGCGGAATGGATCTTCATGGTCTCGCCCTCGTAGTCCGCAAAAGCGCCGGGCCAGGGCTGGAAGGCGCGGATCTGGCATTCGAGCGCGGCCGCGCCGCGGCTGAAGTCCAGATGCCCCTCCGCCTTTTCGATCATCGGCGCCAGGGTGACGGCGCTCTCGTCCTGCGGGACGCGGGGCGCCGTGCCGGCCTCGATGGCGGGCAGCGTTTCGATCAGGAGCGCGGCGCCCAGACGGGAGAGCTCGTCCATGAGCTCTCCCGCGGTCTTGCCCGCGGTCTCCGTCTCCGCCTTTGCGATCATGTCGCCGGCGTCCATGGCCTCCGCCATGTGCATGAGCGTGATGCCTGTGACGGGATCTCCGTTCAGGATGGCGCGCTGCACGGGCGCGGAGCCCCTGTATTTTGGGAGCAGGGAGCCGTGGATGTTGACGCAGCCGAGCCGCGGCGCCTCCAAGATCTCCTTCGGCAGGATCTTGCCGTAGGCGGCGACCACCGCCAGGTCCGGCGCGAGCGCCCGCATCCGCTCCAGCAGCTCCGGGTCTTTTTTGATCTTTTCCGGCTGAAAGACGGGAAGGCCGAGCTTCTGCGCCGCCTCCTTCACCGGAGTCGGCTGCAGCTTCTTGCCCCTGCCCTTCGGACGGTCCGGCTGCGAGACCACGAGCGCGATCTCATGCCCGGCCGCGTGCAGAGCGCGCAGGGGGGCTACCGCGAAGTCCGGCGTTCCCATATAGACGATGCGCATGCTCTACTCCTCTTTCTCCCCGGCTTCCTCTTCTTCGTCGCCTTCCGGCAGGGCATGGATGTTCTTCGCCTTGCTGCGGTAGAGGATGCCGTCCAGATGGTCGTATTCGTGGCAGAAGGCCTTGGCGAGGAAGTCGTTCGCCTCATAGGTGACGGGTTTTCCCCAGCGGTCCAGGCCGCTCATGACGACGTGCGTGGGGCGCTTGACCGTGCCGCAAAGGCCCGGCAGGCTCAGGCAGCCCTCCTCGCTCTCGTTTTCGCCGGACATCTCTTCGATGACCGGATTGATGAGCTCGTAGACCTGATCCTCATACTCGACCACGAAGAGGCGTCGCAGGATGCCCACCTGCGGTCCGGCCAGGCCGCAGCCGTCGTAGGCCCGCATGGTCTCTATCATATCGTCCAGGATCTCGCGGACGCGGTCGTTGACCTCCGTCACCTCCCGGGCGCGCTTGTTCAGGATCTCGTCCCCTTCCAGGACGACCGTTCTCAGTGCCATATCTCGTCTCCTCGCATGCCGCCGCGCTCCGCAGCGGCTGTAAAACAATGAATTATAGCAGGCTATAAGGATTGACTTCTATGGAAAGGAGCCAGACGCCCTCTTTCTCCGCCAGGACCTTCTCCTGCAGGCGCCGCAGCGCGCGGAAGAAGCGTTCCTCCTTTGCCGGCGGAGATTTCAGCAGGAGCTGGCAGCGGTAGCGCTCGTTCACCTTGTTGATGGGCGCCGGATGCGGCCCGAGCAGCAGCGGAGCTTCCTCCGCGCCGAGCCAGCGCAGCAGCGCCGCGCGGATCTTCGTGCCGGCCTCCATGGCCTCCGTCTCCGCTTCCGTCGCCACCACGATCTGGATCAGATCGCAGTAGGGCGGATAGCCGAGCTGCCTGCGGAGCAGTTCCTCCGTCCGGTAAAAGCGCGCCGGGTCCTGCGCCGCCGCGGCTTCCACCGCATAGTGCTCCGGCGAATAGGTCTGGATGACCACCTCGCCCGGCTCGTCGCCCCGGCCGGCCCGTCCCGCCGCCTGCGTGATCAGCTGGAAGGTCCGCTCCGGCGAGCGGAAGTCCGGGATGTTCAGGGAGACGTCCGCGGAGATGACGCCCACCAGGCCCACGTTCGCGAAATCCAGCCCCTTCGCCACCAGCTGCGTGCCGATGAGGATCTTCGTCTGCCCCTTGCGGAAGCGCTTCAGGATGGCGTCTCCGCTGCCCTTCTTCCGGTTGCTGTCCAGGTCCAGGCGCTCGGCCGGGACCTCCGGAAAGAGCTCCCGCACGGCCTCTTCCACCTTTTCGGTCCCGGTGCCGAAATGACGGATGTATTTGCTGCCGCAGTCCGGACAGGTCTTCGGCAGCGGAAAGCGCCTGCCGCAGTAATGGCAGACGGCGGCGTCCGCTTCTTTGTGATAGGTGAGCGCGATGCCGCAGTCCGGGCATTGCATCACGTAGCCGCAGCTGCGGCAGGAAAGGAAGGTGGAATAGCCTCTGCGGTTGAGGAAGAGGATGATCTGCTTCCCGTTCGCGAGGCAGCTCTGCATCTTCGCGTAGAGACTGCGGCTGAAGATGCTGCGGTTCCCCGCCTTGAGCTCTTCGCGCATATCGACCACCTCCACCCGGGGCAGAGGGGTCTTGTTGAAGCGCTCCGTGAGGCGCAGGAGGCGGTAGGCGCCGTCCTGCACGCGCTTCATGGCGTTCAGGGAGGGGGTGGCGCTGCCGAGGAGCAGGACCGCGCCGTACCAGGCGGCCCGGCGCTCCGCGAGCTCGGCGCTGTCGTATTTGGGCGCCATGTCGGACTTATAGCTGCTCTCGTGCTCCTCGTCCAGGATGATGAGGCCGAGGTCCGGCAGCGGCGCGAAGAGCGCGCTGCGCGCGCCGATGACGATCCTGGCTTCGCCGCGTCTGGCGCGCATCCATTCGTCGTAGCGCTCGCCCGCGGAGAGCTTGCTGTGCAGCACGGCGATCTCTTCCCGGCCGAAGCGCCGGAAGAAGCGCTCGACGGTCTGTCCGGTGAGGGAGATCTCCGGGACGGTCATGATGACCGTGCGGCCCTGCGCCAGGCAGGCGGCGGCGGCGCGCAGGTAGACCTCGGTCTTGCCGCTGCTGGTGACGCCGTGGAGCAGGAACTGCGCGCCCCGGCCGTCTTCGACGGCCGGCAGCAGCTCCGCCAGCACCGCTTCCTGCTGCGGCGTGAGCTGCGGTGCCGCCTCGCGCACGACCTCCTCGGCCGCGTAAGGCACGCGCTGCCTGCCCCGCTTGGAGGCGCTGCCCGCAGGCAGATAGCAGTGGAGCGCGTCGATGTATTTGCAGAAATAGCGCTCTCTGAGCCAGGCGGAGAGCTCCGACGCGTCCGGCGGCAGAACGACGTCCGGATCCGCGTCCAGGACCGCTTTCAGCCCTTTCTTCCGCTCCTCCGGGATCTCCTCCGCCACCGAGAGCACATAGGCGTCCTTCGGGCGGCTCCCCCGTCCGAAGGGCACACGCACCTTGCTGCCCGGCACGACGTCCAGCTCTGTCCGATACGTGAAGGGATGGTCCGTCTGCGGGCTCGTGTTCTCGATGATGACGTCCGCGTACCGCATCTGGCTTCGTTAGAGCAGGAAGATCCCTGCCGCCTTGCAGCGTTCGATCATCTCGTCCGGCCAGAGCGAGACCTGCACCTCGCCGATGTGCGCCTTGCGCAGGAAATACATGCAGAGGCGGCTCTGGCCGATGCCGCCGCCGATGCTGTAGGGCAGCTCCGCGTTCAGGACGGCCCTGTGGAACCAGAGCGCTTTGCGGTCTTCCGCGCCCGCCAGCGCGAGCTGCCGCGCCATGGCCGCTTCGTCCACGCGGATGCCCATGGAGCTGATCTCAAAGGAGCGGTCCAGAATGTCGTTCCAGAGCAGGATGTCGCCGTTGAGCTCCCAGTCGTCGTAGTCCGGGGCCCGGCCGTCGTGCGGCGCGCCGGAGGCGAGCTTTCCGCCGATCTTCATGATGAAGACCGCGCGGTGCTCCCTGGTGATGAGGTCCTCGCGCTCCTTCGGCGTCTTGTCCGGATAGCGGTCCTCCAGCTCCTGGCTCGTGATGAAAAAGATCTCGTTGGGCAGCTCCGTCTTGAGCTGCCGATAGAGGCGGTTGACGTAATCGCCCAGGTTCTTCAGGCTGTTGTAGATGAGGCGGACGGTCTCGCGCAGGTATTCCTCGTTCCGGTCGCCCTTCTCGATGACCTTCTCCCAGTCCCACTGGTCCACGTAGATGGAATGGATGTTGTCCAGCTCTTCGTCCCTGCGGATGGCGTCCATGTCCGTGTAGATGCCGCGGCCCGGCTCCAGGCCGTACTTGCCCAGGGCCATGCGCTTCCACTTGGCCAGCGACTGCACCACCGCGGCGTTCTTTCCGCCCAGCGCGGGCACGTCGAAGACCACGGGGCGCTCCACGCCGTTCAGGTCATCGTTCAGGCCCGTGGACGGGTCCACGAAGCGCGGCGCCGTCACACGGCGCAGCTGCAGATTGTAGGCCAGCTCCTGCTGGAAGAAATCCTTCACCTTCTTGATGGCGCGCTGGTTTTCGACCATATCCAGCATGGGATCGTAGTGCTGCGGAATGATCAGTTGAGACATATCTTCACCTTTTTCCGGGGCCGCGCCCCATTTATTTCTGACCCGGCGCCTGCTGTTCCGGTCTGCGGCTGAACACGCAGCCGCAATAGTTCTGCCGGTATAGATGATACTGCTTCGAGAGTTCCACCGAGCGGCGGAAGCCGTCCTTTTTCTTAAAGTCTTCCGTGACGTAAACGAGACCGTATTCCTGCGCAAGGGCCTCACCGATCTCGCAGAGCAGCTTGTGGTCCTTGTGCGGGCTCACCGAGAGCGTGGTGGTGAAATGCCCGATGCCCCGCTCACGCGCCGTCCGGGCCGCCGCTTCCAGGCGCATCCGGAAGCAGACCGCGCAGCGCTTTCCGCCCTCCGGCTCCCCCTCCAGGCCGCGCACCGCCGCAAGGTAGCGCTGCGGCTCGTAGGGGCCCTCCGCGAAGGCGATCTCCCCTGCC
>JAEEGL015438969.1_pt1 | contig 15552 bp, 11 predicted proteins | sample 9134231 | NCBI WGS metagenome assembly JAEEGL01 (sample SAMN16246548, study PRJNA631951) | gut metagenome | biome: gut microbiome; feature: rumen; material: fiber-attached | host: Bos | place: Iran: Karaj | collected 2018-10
CCCTTTACGGTCTGGGTACCCATTACGGCATTCAGATACGGATCCTCACCCGGAGTCTCCTGGCCGCGTCCCCAGCGGGGATCACGGAATATGTTCACGTTGGGGCACCAGAATGAAAGGCCCTGATGCCAGATGCTGCTGTTGGTCTGGTTTACGCCCATCTGATGATGGTTTGTGGTGTTCCATACGGCGCGGGCCTCATCGGACACGGCGGTATAGATCTCCAACTGCTGGGGTGCATCGAATGTGGCACCTAAGGCTATCACCTGCGGGAATACAGTCACATCGTCATAGCAGATTCCGTGGCAAGCCTCATTCCACCAGTTGTAGGCTGGTATGTCAAAACGGTCAATTGATATTGAACCGTTCATCATAAGGCCTATCTTCTCCTGCGGAGTAAGAAGCGAAAGCAGGTTGTCAACTCTCTTCTCAACCTTGAGGTTGGGATTCTGGAACGGATACTCGTAACTGTTGTCCTGACATCCGGCATTCAGCATCACAGATGCCATAAGGAATGAAATCAAAAAAGACTTTTTCATAAGCTGATTGGAGTTATAATACTTTCATTTTTTCACGAATTTGAAATCAAGCAGTGTGCAAAGGGATTTCTCCTTGGTCTCTGACGAGAACAGGAAGTATATGGCATGCTTTCCTGACAAGGCTGAAAGTTCCGGAAGATGTACTGTCATCTCAACGGGATTTTCGGGCATATCGGACTTGAGTACTATATTGCCTGCCGCCTTGCCACCCTGTGAAGCCCATGGCCTGTCAACCATAACCGTTATAGTACCGTCAACGCCATGTGGAATAAGATTAAGGCTCAATGTCAACTCATTGCCGCAGGTTTCTGTGAAATTGAAATACTTGTATCCGACAATCGATCCGTCAGTATTGTTGACCACCGGATTGGTATTGTTGACCAGATCGTACGGAGCGTCAAACCGGCTGTCGGTTCCATATGAGGACGCTACGTAAGAACCATAGAATATATTGTTAGGCCACTCATGTACTGCAGGCTTAGGTCCGGTGTACCAGCATGCGATACCGGCCGAGTGACGTTCCAGAGGATTGAGTCCGTTGAGAGCAAAACCTTCGGAAGTGTATTCGCCCTCCGATATCTCAACCTTGCCGCCCTTACCCTCCTGCACTCTTACGGTGATGGGGGCTACCATAGCCTGACGGGCATACTCGTCAGTTCCAGTCTGCCGATGGTAGAACACATACCACTGACCGTTTATCTCACAGATACTGCCGTGAGTGTTGCCGTCAACAGTGGCCGATGCAAATACGTTGTCATGCTCATCGGTCTCACGGGCACGGGCATCGATAATGGTTCCGCCATATGTGAACGGTCCCAAAGGATTGTCACTGTAGGCGTATGCCAGTGTATAGTTAGATACCGGGAGACCGAATTCACCGTCCTTGGTGAAACGGCTGTATATAAATACATACTTATCCTTTATCTTACGTAAGGATGAGGCCTCAAAGAAACTGAATATTCCGTCATCATATCGGCCTGAAACCATATTCTCTACTATCTGAGTTCCGGGTTTGACTGTTGCCATCGTCTGAGGATCAAGCTCGGCTCCGTATGAGTGCTCGAATCCCCAGTAGCCGTATACACGACCGTCATCATCCACAAAAACGGCGGGATCGAATGCCAGCACGCCTTCTGTGACATTGGGATTCCGGCTGCTCCAGTTACAGACCTCAAACGGGCCGTCGGGACGTGAACTCCTGCAGACCATACCGTTGCGGCCTCCGGACTGGTTATTGGGATAGAGATAGTAGGTTTTGCTGCCGTCTGCACCCTTAACTACAGCGATGTCGGGCGCATAGAGGACATCGGCCACTCCCTGACGGCTTAGCGGCTCACCATTGGCGTTCTTGCTTACGCTGAATATCTCACCGTCATACCTCCAGTGCATCAGGTCATTGACAGAAGCAGACCAGACCACCAGTTCCCGGCCGCAGTAACCTGATATCATACTGTCATGGGAACCGTAAATGTATACACGCATCTGACCGGGATTGTCGGGATCCTCAAATACGTAGGGCTCGCCATCCGGGATATGCTCCCATAAAGGCAGGTATGGATTTCCGGGGGTTGTCATAACATTATCCTTGTTATTATTGGATGTACATGATACCAGGACTGCAACAACACAGAATGCGGCCAGCCTGAAGCTTGGAAAGACAGATCTTCTACTCATGAGATGCATATATCGGTTAAACTCTGATTGACTCACAAAGATAAAATAATTTCATACTGTTTCTATAATTATTTGTAAGTTTGTATCTGATATTGATAATATAAAAACCAGGACTATAAACCCTTCACATTTATGAAGAGACTCTTTTCGGCCTTATTGTGCAGTCTGTTTATGACATCCCTGCACGCAGCGACTCAAGTATCGGCTACCGCTTATATCGATGCCCGGAACAGGCACCAGCATATAACAGGTTTCGGCGGATTTGTATGCTCCCCACAGTTCACATACGGACATATGTCAACAGAAGAAATAAAAAAAGTCTGGGGAAGCTCCAGTACCATAGGATGCAACATCATGCGTTTGTACATACCTATCGGCAAGAACTCATGGCAGCAGTCGCTTGAGACCGCCAAGCTGGCCAAGCAGATGGGGCTGCTGGTGTTCGCATCACCTTGGGGGCAGCCTTCGGAGTGGAAGACAAACGGTACCATAAACGCCAAGAATGAAGACGGACAGTTAGGGCGACTGAAAGTTGAAAACTGGGCCGACTATGCACAATACCTTGAGGATTATGTCCAATACATGCGCAACAACGGCGTTGAGTTGGATGCCATCAGCATACAGAACGAGCCCGACTGGCAGGCCACATATGCCGGCTGTCTCTGGTCGGCCGAGGAGATAGCCCTATTCGTAAAGACATACGGACCAAAGATCAGCTGTAAAGTAATGGCTCCGGAGACCCTCTCCGTAAATGACAATTATGTAAATGCACTGAACGAGAGCGATGTCCTGAACTGTTTCGATATCTACGGAGGCCATCAGTACGGCGGAATCCAGTCCGGATACAAGGAACTGGCGGCCAAAGGCAAGGAGATCTGGATGACCGAATACCTTATAAATTGGAATGAGGGACAGTCAACCTCCAGGAACTTTGATTACTCAAAGGATTTCTTCAACTTTTTCAGGGCCATAAACGTATGCATGCTGGGTGATTTCAACGCATGGATCCATTATGCCTCCAAGCGTTTTTACGGCATGTTGGGAGACGGACAGTACGGATCCACAGACGGAACAGTGACCAAACGCGGCTATATAATGGCCCACTTCGCCCGTTTTGTCACAGGTATGACCAGAATTGACGCCTCTTTCGGAAGCAGCGGTCTGGAGGGATCGGCATATATTTCTGACAACGGCGACACTACCGTCGTAGTAATGGCAAACAGCACAGGCAACAACATTGAACTCACCGTTGACCTGCCGTTCTACACGCTCCAAGGTTACAGGTACGTGACAAACCAGCTCAAGAACATAAGCCGTTCCAAGATAGAACCAGAAAGCGAGACATGCCGTCCGACCGTTATCATCAACTCCAACAGTGTTACGACTCTGGTTTTCTACCGCAGCCGTGACCGTCAGGTATCCGACATGACAGGCAGCATGAACCGATACGGACTGCTCAATAACATGAAAGCCACCAGAGCTGGATTCGGTACCGAATTCAAGTTGAGCGGCAAGACCAGGACTTTTGACCACAGCAACCCTCTGCTCTCTTCATTTACCAATGCCGGCAAGGGGTATGTGCAGTTTGACAGCCGATATGACAAGCTGGTGATGCAGATAAACAGCGTATCATCTACAATGAACTACACCTCATCCCAGACCACTCTGATCTATGTAAACGGTCAGGGTGCCGTATCAACCCATGATTACGGAGAGATGGATCTGAATCAGAGGGAGAACATCACCCTGGTATTCGACCTTTCTGAAAAGACTCTTACCGACGGCTGTACAGGACTGATTTCAATGACAAACAACAACTACTCGTCTGTGCTGACCATCACATTCGGAGATGTTTACCTGAGTGGGGCCACCCAACCCTATTCCGCCACGCTCAAGGGGGATTTTGTGGCCGATGACGGTCATGTCCTGGAATACACATCCGATGCCAACTGCACCAGTCTGGACATGACGAAGGTTACCAATCTGCCCAAAGAGTTCCCATGGGAAAACGGTAACCGGATAATATATGTCCCTGTCGGAAGCGGACTGGATATTGAAAACACTGTAGATAACAAAGTGTGCGCAAACCTGTCACTGTCAGCAACAGGCGGACAATTCAGGCCTGCAAAGGCTTTCACAGCCCAACAGGCTTGTTTCTCAGTCAATGTTGAGGGTTACAGGCTTCTGACCATTCCTTTCAACGCAGTAGCGCCTGCCAATGCCAAGGCTTATTCCATCGATCCGGACCTGAACCTGAGTCCAATCGACTCCATACCGGCTCATACGCCTTTCCTGCTTGAAGCTCAGGGAGAGGTGGTGCTGACCGGCAGCGGAGATGTATCATACTACTCATCACCTATGACAAATGTCATTCGCGGTGTCTACTGCAGTATCGAACTGCGGAAAGGTGATTATATTCTGGGATACCAGAACGGCCAGTGGGGATTCATAAGACAGACATCACCGTCGGTACTTGGCCCGTTCGGAGTTTATTTACAGTTGGCATCACAGGATGAGTTCGTACCATTACAAGGAAACGTCCTGCCGGTCAGCAGTATTCTGTTGGACAGGCAGGAACGTAAGGTTGTCTATGATATTGACGGACGTGTGAATGACGGTACGTCAACACATCAGGGAATACGTATAATTGACGGGAAGAAGGTGCTGGTCACTCCCACTCGATAGTGGCCGGCGGCTTTGACGATATGTCATAGCATACGCGGTTCACTCCCTTGACCTTATTTATGATTTCATTGCTTACCCAGTGCATGAAATCATACGGGAGTTCGGCCCAATCGGCCGTCATGGCATCCACGCTGGTTACTGCGCGCAATGCGACAGCATTGTCAAATGTCCTTTCATCACCCATCACTCCGACAGTGCGGTCAGCCAGAAGTATTGCGCCTGCCTGCCATATCCTGTCATAGAGTTTCCATTCCCGAAGACCGTTTATGAATATGGCATCGGCCTCCTGAAGGACAGCTACCTTTTCGGGGGTGATCTCTCCTATTATACGTACTGCCAGGCCAGGTCCCGGGAAAGGATGACGTCCTATCAGATGCTCCGGTATGCCCAGACGACGGCCTATTGCACGGACCTCGTCCTTGAACAGCCACTTGAGAGGTTCACAGAGCTTGAGACCCATCTTCTCAGGCAGTCCGCCGACATTGTGATGGCTCTTGATTGTCTTGCCGGTAATATTCAGACTTTCAATACGATCAGGATATATGGTACCTTGAGCCAGCCATTTGGCATCCTCAATCCTTGAAGCCTCCGCATCAAAGACCTGAATGAAATCACGGCCTATTATCTTACGTTTCTGCTCCGGCTCAGTCACTCCGGCAAGGTCTCTGAAAAACCTATCGGATGCATCCACGCCTTTCACGTTCAGCCCCAGGCACACATAGTCATTCAGTACATCGGTAAACTCATTCTTGCGCAACAGTCCGTGGTTTACGAATATGCAGGTCAGATTCCGGCCGATAGCCTTATTGAGCAGTACAGCTGCGACCGATGAGTCAACGCCGCCGCTCAGGCCCAGAACCACCTTGTCGTTTCCAAGTTCTGACTTAAGCTCATCCACCGTCTTCTCAATGAAAGAGTCCGATGTCCACTCCCTACGGCTGCCGCATATTCCAACCACAAAATTCTCCAAAAGCAGCTTGCCTTGGAGCGAATGGACTACTTCGGGATGGAACTGGACTCCCCATACTCGTTGTCCGGCATTCTCAAAAGCGGCGTATCTGACACTGTCTGTTGATGCTGTCACTCTGTAGCCTTGAGGTATTGCTGTGATGGAATCACCATGACTCATCCAAACCTGAGAGTCCTTGTCAAAACCTTTGAATATCGGGCAATCGGTGTCAATGAAACCCAATGATGCATGTCCGTACTCACGTGTACCGGCCTGCTCCACCTTACCTCCGTATGTATAGCTCAACAGCTGTGCACCATAGCATATTCCCAGAACCGGATACTTCCCTACTATTCCAGACAGGTCCGGACGGAAAGCATCATCAGCATAGACGCTAAGTGGCGATCCGCTCAGTATGACACCTATTATATCAGGATCATCGGCAGGAAAAGCGTTGTATGGAAGAATCTCGCAGAATGTATCCAGTTCCCTTATTCTGCGCCCTATGAGCTGGGTAGTCTGGGAACCGAAATCCAATATTATTATCTTTTGCATGTTGAGGTATTGTGGTTTTCGTTTTTCGGGTGCAAAATTATATAAAAAGGAGCAAAGGGAATTCCCCCTTTGGCACTTTTTCACTACCTTCGCGGACGATGACAAAGAACAGCAACAACACAGTCCCCAAACAGGTACTTCAAAAACGTTTCCTGTTGCAATCCGTAGTTTTTGTCTCACTTTTCTCCATGCTGTTCATGTCTCTTTACCAGCCTTCATTCGCATATTCGACCACATGGTTCGGATTCCGCACCATGAAACAGGCTGGAGTTACCACCCTTTTTTACATCGTTGCCGCATTCACCCTGATAATCAGCAAGCTGTTATTATACAGGCACAGCAGGGACAATGACGTTACCGTCAGGATGATTCTCATTTGGCACATAGCAGAATTCATAGCCATTGCCACTGAGTATTATCTGTTTTCGGTCTATTTCAAGTTGGGTTCAGTCGATATTCCAAGACTTCTGATAAGGATCCCCTTGTGTGTAGCGCTGATATTGGCAATACCTTACACAATAATCTGGCTATATGCTCAGTATAAGGCCAAGAAAGAGGAGCTCGAGTTGTTCAAGATTACCCACAAGCGTGAAATAATGGAATCCGACCACCGGCTCATCAAGTTTCGTGACAGCCAGGGCAAACACAAGATGACACTCAGCGAAAATTCCATACTGTATATAGAATCACAGGACAACTACGTGCAGATATTCTATGACCTGGAAGGGAAGCTGTCAAGCTACCTGCTGCGCTGCAGCACCCAGAGAATAGAGGAAGACCTGGCAGGAACAACCATTGAACGCTGCCGCCGTTCATTTCTGGTCAACACCACAAAGATAGTCCGTTACGGCAAGGAACACGGTCATCTGACCATCACACTTGACCATCCGTCAAACAAGACCATAACCGTTACTCCGGCATATTACAGAGCCATACTGACACAATTAGACGGACGCACTCTATAATTAAGGATTTTTCTTATTATCAGACTCCTTGAAGAATATGCAGAAAAGGATTGTTACCACAACCATATAGGCTGCAAACACGAACCATGCCGAACTCCAGTCAGCCGATACAGACCTGAACACGTAATGGTCCATCACTGCCCCCGCTCCAATCATTCCGACAGTGGCTCCTATACCGTTTGACATCATCATGAAAAGCCCTTGCGCACTGGCCCTTATGCTCTTGTCAACACTCTTCTCGACATACAGGGAACCGGCAATATTGAAAAAATCAAAAGCAATGCCGTAGAGAATGCAGCTCAGTATGAAAAGCAGGACACCCGGCATATCAGGCGATCCCACGCCGAACAGTCCGAATCTTAAAACCCATGCCGTCATAGACATCAGCAGGACTTTCTTTATCCCGAACCGTTTCATGCAGAACGGGACAAGCAGGAAGCAGAGAGTCTCGGATATCTGCGAAAGAGACAATAGCGCGTTGGAATTTTTTACTGCAAAGGTATCAGCAAGCGCCGGATCTGACGAGAATGATCCCAGGAAAGTGTTGGCATAACCGTTGGTTATCTGGAGAGCCGATCCCATGAGTATTGAAAAAACCAGGAAAACAGCCATCCGTCCATGTCTGAAAAGACGGAACGCCTCAAGCCCGAACGCATCGGCGACACTTCTTCCAGCCCTTTCCCCACCCGTGGGACAAGCGGGAAGCGTCAGGGAGTACAGGCATAGTATCAGCGACAGCCCCCCTGACAGGATAAGCTGAGTACATGACTCCTGCATACGCACTCCGCCGATATGTATCCAGTTAACAGCAAGCATGCTGCATATAAAACCCACAGTGCCGAACAGCCGGATTGGAGGATAATCGGAGACAGGATCTCCACCACTCCGGGTTATGATGCTGTATGCAACCGAGTTGGTCAGGGCGACAGTTGGCATGAAGAATACGATACTTGAACAATAAAGACAATACAAAGGCGCAAACTCCACTTGCCCTGCCTTCAGGCAGTATACCCCGGCTCCAAGCATGAACAGTCCCGCCAAAGCATGACACAAAGACAACAGCCGCTGTCCCTGAATAAAACGGTCGGCGACCACACCTATCAGAGCTGGCATAAACAGAGAAACGAATCCATTCATGGCAAAAAACCACTTGATCTGACTGCCCAAACCGGCAATAGCAAGGTATCGGCCGATGGATATGAGATATGAACCCCACACGGCATATTCCAGGAACACCAGAGCGGCAAGCCTCATACGGATTGTCTTATCTGTTTTATTTTCTGCTATTTCCATAAACAATTGTTGAATAAAACGGCCTCTAAGATAGCAAAACGGCGGAACAAATCATGAATCATTGTAAATATTAGTTGATAATTATGACAAAAACTGGGTTCTACTTAACGAGCATTGTATTATCTTTGCACTAAATACTGCGCAGGCATATACACGCACATGGGAGGAAGGACAATATCAGCATACATACGTTCATTGGTTTTGGTGGCACTAAGTGCTCTCCTGACCGTCAGCGTAGCCGCCCAAAGCCACTCCCAGGCTGACAATCTTCTTACAGTCGGTGATACCGTCGTCAAGCGCATAATGCCCAAGCCCATATCCGACAGTTCGTACGTAGCAACAGACTATACTGAAATCCATTTCAGGCTGAACAATGCGAAACTGGATATCTCGTACATGGACAACGGCTTGTCAATGCTCCATCTGGACAGAGTGATAGACTCAATCGGCAAAGAAAACATCGTAGCCATCGAGATCATATCACAATCATCACCCGAAGGTACCCTTGAGCGCAACCAATGGCTTACCAAGAACCGTTCTGAAGTCATGTTGTACTATATGTACCGTGTATTCCCCGACCTGAAAGACAAGATTTCCCTGAACACAATCACTGAATCCTGGGAGAATCTGGCACAATATGTTGCACAGGATCCCAACCTGGAGGAGGAAACCATCAATAAGATTCTCAGTATCATTGAATCTGAGGAACTGAGCATAAACGCAAAGAAAAGCAAGCTCAAGAATTCTCTGGGAAAGAACCCCAAGACAGGCGATGTCTATGCATACATCTCCAAATATTATTTTCCGGTAATACGTAATTCAGGTATTTACGTACTGCATTCCCTCGAACCGGTCAATTTATTGGATATGGATGTCGAAATCCCGTTGGTCGAAGAGACATCGCCCACTATAGACGACACCATACGCACGCAGCCCGAAAGTCAGCCGATTATTGAGCCCGTGACATTCAGAAAACGTCCTCTCCTGGCCGTCAAGACCAACATCCCGTACTATGGTTTCGCCATGAAGGATCTGGGGTGGGCTCCCATATACAATATTGAGGCAGAATTGTATCCCACCGAGCACGGGCGCTGGACATTGCTTGCAGAATATGAATTCCCATGGCATACTGTTCTCTCAAAACACCAGTATTTCCAGATTCTCAACTTACAGATTGAAGGCCGCCGATACTTCAAGAGAGAATCCAACCATACCGGACATTACCTGTCAGCATATATAGGATCCAATCTGTTTGACATATGCTTTGACGAAAAGGCAGGCCACGGCTATCAGGGCGAAGGTTTCGGCGGTGGACTGGGATATGGATACGTGATGCCTCTGGGCAAGAATCCCAACACCAGATGGAAACTGGAGTTCCTTGTAAAGGGAGGTGTATACATGACCTTCTATGATCCGTATGACGCCGGTTCACCATTTGCCGGTAAATATTACTACTCCTGGTTTGACGAGCCCAGGCTATTCATCAGGCGTAACATGATTTTCAGATGGTTAGGACCTACCGGAGTTGGTATCTCGTTGAGCTATGACCTCATCCGCAAGAAGGTAAGTAACAAATGACATTCCTATGAAAAGAATCCTGACATTGTCGGTATTAACAATGATAATGGCTGTGCCTATTCCGGCACAGGAAAATGAAATCATTAAAACCGGATGGAATTTCGGTCCGCTTCCTGTGGTGGGTTTTGACTCCGACCTGGGTTTCCAGTACGGCCTGTGCTGTGATATTTTCAACTATGGGGACGGCACCAATTACCCTCAGTACAACTACAAGATAAATATTGAAGCATCAACGTACACCAAAGGATCCAGCATACTGCGTACATACGGGGATTTCAAGACTCTTATCCCTGACGGCAAGCTGTTTTTTGACGTTACGTATTTCAACGCGCCAAAATTCGGATTCTACGGGTTTAACGGATTCGCTCAGGAGTATGATCCCGATCAGATTTACTGGAACTCCGGCACCTCTGTCAATGATGACGCCAAATCGGGATTCAATTTCATGTCCCGCAACCAGTTCCGGGCATTGGTGAGTGTCCGAAAGACTATCAGCGGTAATTTCAGTGCTGCAGCAGGTCTTGCCTTCTACCATATTACCACCGATGCTCTGAAACTCAAAGAGTATGAAGGTCAACAGACATTATACGACATTTACTGTCTTGGTGGGCTCATCCGTGAAAATGAGAAACACGGTGGCAATGTCACTCAGTTGAGGGCCGGCCTTGTCTATGACAGCCGGAATCATGACAGTGACCCGACAAAAGGAGAGAACATTGAAGCATCCATAGTCTACAGTCCTGACCTGATTGACCGTGAAGGGTACAGCAATCTGGGATTTCATCTGAGTATCAGCGAATTCCTGCCTCTCTATGAGGACAAGGTGACTTTTGCCGTACGGTCCCTTTTACAGACCAATCTCTGGGGTGAGATTCCTTACTATTTCACAAACAACATCAACAGTATGTTCTTCCGTAAAATGTATACTGAAGGAGTTGGCGGGAATGCATCGGTCAGGGGACTTAACCGCAATGGCGTGTTGGGCAACGGGTTCATCATGCTCAATTCCGAGATACGCTGGCGTATATATGATTTCAAATTCATAAACCAGAACTGGCAGATTGCCACCAACCCTTTCTTTGATGCCGGCAAGATACTTCAACCGTATCGTCTTGACGAACAAAAGACTGCAGGTCTTTACAACGGCGACGAATATAAGCCTCACTACTCTGCCGGATTAGGTATAAAACTGATTATGAATCATAACATGGTTATCTCAATTGAGGGTGGCAAGCCTTTCAGTAAGAATGACGGAACCGGGCTTTGGACGAACATCGGTTTCAACTACCTGTTCTGATTCGGATTCCTCTGACACAATATGACTAACAAAACTCCGGTCCTGCTGCTTACCGGTTATTTAGGCAGCGGAAAGACCACACTGGTCAACAGAATCCTAAACAACAGTAAAGGAATTAAGTTTGCCGTCATAGTAAATGACATAGGTGAAGTCAACATAGACGCCAACCTTATCCAACAGGGCGGTGTTGTGGGCATGAAGGATGACAGCCTGGTGGCTCTGCAGAACGGCTGCATATGCTGCACTCTCAAGATGGACCTGGTAGAGCAACTGCACCAGATAATCGCCCTGCACCGCTTTGACTACATAGTGATTGAGGCCAGCGGCATATGCGAGCCGGGGCCGATAGCGCAGACCATAGAGTCAATCCCGCGCATGGAAGAGAAGTACACCAAGGATGGTGTACCCCAGCTGGATTGCATTGTAACCGTGGTCGATGCCCTTCGTATACGTGACGAGTTCGGTTGCGGCGATGACCTGGTAAAGAAGAACATAGGTGAGGAGGACCTGGAGAACCTGGTCATCCAGCAGATAGAGTTCTGCAACATAGTGCTTCTCAACAAGGCATCAGAGGTTAGTGCCGATGAGATGGAACGCATCCGCAAGGTGGTTCGTGCACTGCAGCCGCGCGCCCGTATACTGGAATGTGATTACGGAGAAATTGAGTTGGATAACATACTCAATACCGGAGCATTTGATTTTGAGCGTGTAGCCACCAGCGCAACCTGGATTCAGGAGATAGAGAAACGCGGCGATGAGCTGGAGCATCAGGACGATGACGATGATGATGACGATGAACACGGACACCATCACCACCACGATGATGATGATGACGATGACGACGAGCATGAGCACCATCATCATGAACATGAGCACCACCATCATCACCACCATGATCATGATGGCGGTGAGGTTGAGGAGTACGGCATCGGCACCTATGTATATTATGCACGCCGTCCCATGGACCTGAACCGTTTTGACTGGTTCGTATCCAAACGCTGGCCCAAGGGTGTTATCCGCACCAAGGGAATGTGCTATTTTACCGATGAGTTTGACATCTGCTACCTGTTTGAGCAGGCCGGCAAGCAGATGAGCCTTAAGAACGCAGGTCAGTGGTACGCCACCATGCCGGAGAACCAGTTGGCTAATATGCTGCGCTCAGACCCCACTCTGGCTGCCGACTGGGACGAGACCTACGGTGACCGTATGCAGAAGCTTGTGTTCATCGGCCAGAACCTGGATAAGGCGTATATTAAGCAGGAACTTGACGCCTGCCTGGTGGATTGATGGAAAAGATGTTGGAGGAGCACGGGATTAAGCCGACGGCAAACAGGCTGCTGGTACTAAAGGCGTTGGCCGGATTTGACCACCCTGTCACCATGTCTGAGCTGGAGGACAGTATTGACTCCATTGATAAGTCGGGCATATTCCGTACTCTGATGCTTTTCAAGGAGAAGCACCTGCTGCATCAGATTGATGACGGCTGCGAGGGTGTCCGTTACGAACTCTGCCGTGCGCACGGGGATGTTGATGATGACCGCCACGTACATTTTCACTGTGAGTCCTGTCACCGCACATTCTGTCTTGAAGAGCTGCCCATACCCCAGGTGGATTACCCTGACGGTTTCCAGGTGGAGAGCGTCAACTACATGGCAAAGGGAATCTGCCCTGAATGTACCCGCAAAGGCTACACTATCCATACCCATCACCACCATCAATGAACCGCATCCTGCTACATACGTGCTGTGCACCGTGCAGCGGAGCCATCATTGAGTGGATGCTAAGCAACGGCTGGCAGCCTACCATCTACTATTGCAACCCCAACATCTACCCTCTGGAGGAGTATCTGATCCGAAAGGAGGAGTGCACCCGTTATGCAACCGGACTGGGGCTGGAGATAGTTGATGCTGACTATAACCACTCCGCATGGCAGTGCTGCGTAAAAGGCCTGGAAGATGAGCCCGAGCGCGGCAAGCGCTGCCTGGAGTGCTTTAAGATGCGCCTATTGAGTGCCGCCAGATATGCATCTGAACACGGATTCAGCATCTTCACCTCCACCCTTGATTCAAGCCGATGGAAACGCCACGACCAGATTGTGGAGGCCGGCAATTGGGCTGCCACCCAGTTCCCGGGACTTACGTTCTGGGATAAGAACTGGCGCCAGGGAGGCCTGCAGGAACGCCGCTCGCAGATTATTAAGGAGCAGGATTTCTACAACCAGCGCTACTGCGGCTGCGAGTATAGCATGCAGGTCATGCATGATGACAAGAAACAGGCCCGCCAGCGCATCCGCCGGCTCATTTCAGTAATGACTCCGGAGCAGAAAGCTGCGCAGTCCGCCTCCATCTGGGAACGTCTGGAGCAGAATCAGGCTTTTAAGGATGCAACCGACATACTGATTTACTGGTCTATGGATGATGAGGTACAGACCCCTGCATTCATAGATAAATGGTCAGCCTTAGGCAAACGTTTCTACCTACCATCCATACAGGGCGATGACCTTATTGTAAAGATGTATGACGGAAAGCTCCACCCGGGTGAGCAGTTCGGAATACCCGAGCCTGACGGCAAGCCGGTGACAGACCTGAGCCCCATCACGCTAGTGCTGGTTCCAGGCCGCGCGTTCGATGCCGCCGGTAACCGCATGGGCCGAGGCCGCGGATTCTACGACCGTTTGTTGCCGCAGCTACCCCACGCCGTCAAGGCAGGAGTCTGCTTTGACTGCCAGAAACTGCCAACTGTGCCGGTCGATGACAATGACATTAAAATGGATCTTGTGATATGATACTCTGGTACTCCGGATGCGGCAACAGCCGCTTTGTAGCCGATACCCTTTCAAAGGAACTCGCAGACAGCAACATGATATTCATCCCCGAGGCCGCCCGCCAGGGAATGGAACTGGAATTCGGCCCCGATGAGATACTGGGAATAGTCTTTCCCGTCTATTCATGGTCCGTACCCAAGCTGGTATCGGAGTTTCTGCGCACGGTTAGCATCAAAGGCCGTCCGTCATACATATTCGCAGCCTGCACATGCGGCGATGAGACAGGTCTCACGGAGCGTCATCTCAAGAAAGACCTCCGCAGGCAGGGCCTCACTCTCGATGCATTCTTCTCATTCCAGATGCCCGAGACCTATATCAACCTGCCCGGTTTCAAACTGGATACGCCCCAAAACGCACAGCGCAAGATAGAAGGTACGAAAGCAAGCCTTAAGGATGCTGTAAAACTTATTAAGGAGCGCGCAAAAGGCAGTTTCAACAAACTCAAGGGCGGATCATCGTTCCTTAAGTCCAATATCCTGAAACCCCTGTTCTACGGCCTGCTCATAACCGACCGCAAGTTCCGGGTATCGGACGCCTGTATAGGCTGCGGCATTTGCGCCAAGAACTGCCCGCTCCAGAACATCACAATAGAGAATGACCGCCCCAAATGGAACGGTCATTGCACCAATTGCATGAGTTGCTACCACCGCTGCCCCAAGAACGCCATCAACTTTGGCAGCGCCACTATCGGCAAGGGTCAGTATCACTTTTGACGCAAAGGGGTGACGTCAATCTTCAGATAGGCGGAAGGAAATTGGAACAGTGTATCGTACGCGTACAGCCTCACCCTTCTGCTTTCCGGGAGTCCAGGCCGGCATGGAACTAATCACCCTTAATGCCTCAACATCCAGTTCAACGCCTTCGGGGCCTGCGCTCTTTACAACCGCCGGTTCAACTATACTACCATCCTTATTTACCACAAAAGTAATTAACACACGTCCCTGAATCTTGTTTTCCTTACATCTCTCAGGATATTGTAAATTACTTCTCAAGTAATCAAACAGAGCCTCTTCTCCACCCGGAAACTTAGGCATCTCCTCCACTACCATAAACACCTGGGATGTATCGGCCTCCTCAGTTTCACATTCTTCACATTCTTGAATATCCACAAAAACACTGCTAGGGGATGCATCCTGCGTCTTCAAATTCATCTCACTGTTTGTATCCTGTTTGCAGGCCGATGCAACTATAAC